>UMGZ01025390.1_pt1 | contig 15878 bp, 10 predicted proteins | sample 1965421 | NCBI WGS metagenome assembly UMGZ01 (sample SAMEA4836087, study PRJEB28245) | human gut metagenome | biome: gut microbiome; material: fecal sample | place: Denmark | collected 2008
ATTAATCAGAATTCTGTTGCATTTGCAAGTTGAATTCAGCATTCAAAATACCCTTACTGTGATGAAAAGTAGACTGTGGACCACTTTGGCCGGTGCACTTGTGGCGACACTCGCCCCGGCTCAAAGTTTCGACAAACTGTGGAAGAACTATGATACAGCCATCGAGGCCGACCGTCCCCGGACGGCCCTCTCCGTCGCCGAGACCATCGCCCGCAAGGCGCTCGACAAGGGCGATGATGGCCAGCTCGTCAAAGCCCTCTTTGCCGAACGGTCGCTTTGGGGCAGCCTCTCGCCCGACAGCATGACGGCCGCCACAGCCCGCCTTGAACGCCGCGCCGACGCCGAGGAGCGCAAACCACTGCGGGCGGTGATTCACTCGCTCCTGGCAGAAATCTACGCCGGTCAGCGATGGGAAGACACTGCAAACGTCAGCCGGGCTGCCTCCTTCTACCGGGCGTCCGTCAGCGACTTTTCAGCACTCGCCGCGACAAAAGCCGAAACTTACGTACCAGCCGTGGTCACGGGGAAAGACAGTCACTATTTCCGTGGCGACCTGCTCAGCCTCATCGGTCGCCGGGCCACCGAGGGGCTGTTCAGTCTGGGATGCAAAGCCGAAAGCAGGGCACTCTCCGCCCGCCTCATCCGCCACTACGCCGACGCCGGACAGCGCGAAGCCGCCCTGCTGCTGACGCTCGACTCCCTTAACCGCGACCCCGGCGACGACAGACACCAGCCCCTTGCGCAACGCAAGGTGTTCGCCGCACTCTCCGCCCTCGCCGAACGTTTCGCCGACCTGCCGCTGAACGTCGAAACCTACATCGCGCTCATCCAACAAAGCGGACGGGACGAGGCGGACGACTCCCTTTCGCTCGTCCTCGCCCGCCGGGGGCTCGCCTTGTATGGAAAGGAGAAACGGGCCGACCTGCTGCGCAACACAATCACCACGATTGAAAACCCCACGGTATCGATCGACTTCCCAGTCACGACAGCCGGCATCCCCGATGCCGGCGGCCGCTACGCTTATCCCGGACAACCGTTCCGAGCCGCCGTGCGGCACAAAAACGTCTCACACCTGCGCCTCGTGTTCCACCGCATCCAGATGCCATTCCCGGCATTTCAAAACTCACAGGACGACCTTGAAAAGCTCACACGGGGGCTTTCTCCCGCACTCACCTACGACTTCCGCCCGAAGCCTGCCCCGTCTTGGCACACGTGCACCGACACCGTCAGCCTCAGCTTGGCCCAACCCGGTCTTTACGTCGTAACCGTGATGGTCAACGGTGAAGCTGTCAGCCGTGACTGGCTTACCGTAAGCCGCTACAAGCTCTTGCAACTTCACGCCGCCGGGCCTGATTTACGCTTCGCCGCCGTCGACGTCCGTACCGGAGCTCCCGCCGCAGGCCTTACCTTGCGCCGCATGAATGACGCCCAACCTGCGCAACTCATCGACAGCATCACGACCGACGCCGACGGCATAGGCACGCTCCGCCAGCTGCGCCAGTCGTCCACGGTCTACCTCTCGACCCCCGCAGGCGACTGGGCGTGGATGCCTGTCGGCAGCGAACGTTTTTCATCCCGCACTCCAAGAAAAAACCGGCAGACATTCGTCTATACGGACCGCGCGGTCTATCGTCCCGGACAAGACGTCCGCCTCAGTCTTATCAGCTACGAGCAACTGGGCGACAGTGCCCGCACGGTCGAAAGCGACACTGTCTGCATCCGCTTGGCCGACACCAACGGCCGCACGGTGGCCGCGGACACCCTGACGACCGACGCGTCCGGCATGGCCGCCTGCACGCTACGCCTGCCGTCCTCATGCCTGCCCGGCACATTCCGTCTCGTGGCCGGGACGGCCAGCCGGGGCATCCGTGTGGAGGAATACAAACGTCCGACGTTCACGGCCAGCCTCACGGTGCCTGCCACGGACTACGCTCCCGGCGACAGCGTGACGCTCACGGGCGCAGTGCGAACCTACACCGACGTGCCCGTTGCGGACGCCACAGTGCGCTACACCATCGACATAGTGCCCAACATCTGGTACCGCCTGCCCGTCTATTCCAGCATCCCGGAGAGCAAGACCCTCACGGGCACGACCACGACCGACGCCGAGGGGCACTACACCATCGGTCTGCTTGCCACCCTGCCCGAGACTGACAGTCCCACCATACAGCGCGGCCACCGCTACGTAGTCCGTGCCACAGTCACCGCCCCTAACGGCGAGAGCGCCGAAGCCAGCACTACGCTTGTCGTGAACCAGTGGCCGTCCACCCTGTCGGCCGTCTGGCCCTCGACGATGTACAGCGCGCGCCTCCCTCAACTGACATTCAATCAATACAACTCCAACCGCCAAAACCTGACAGCCCGCGGCGAATACGCCGTACTGCGAGGAAATGAAGAAGTGGCACGCGACACGTTCACGACAGGCAGCCCGTTCTGCCCGACGGCCTTAGCCACGCTCCCGGCTGGTACATACCGCATCATAAGCCGCATAATCGGCGCGACGAGCCCCGTACTGGCCGACACGACAACCGTTATCCTCTTCACGGACAATGCCACACGGATGCCGGCCGGTACGCCACAGACCTGCCATGCCGTCCTGAACGAGCGGGGCGACAGCGCCGTGCTTTTCCTCAGCCTGCCCGACACGGCCTATGTATACGCAAGTGTGGTCAGCACCACCGGAGAAACTGAACACCGCCTGCTCCGACCGAAGGGAAACGTGCTCCGCCTCGACTACGCCTACCGCCCGGCCTACGGCGACGGCGCCACGATCGCCTTGGCCTACGTCAGCCAAGGTCGTCTGCACACCCACACCTGCCAGCTCCGCCGTCCCGAACCGCAAAAACGGCTGCAGCTCACTTGGCAGTCTTTCCGCAACCGCCTACGTCCGGGACAGGACGAAGAGTGGCGTCTACGCGTGACGTATCCCGACGGGCGCCCAGCCCGGGCTGCCCTGACTGCCACGCTCTACGACGCCTCACTCGACCGCTTCGCCCCGCTAAACTGGCCTGTACGCCTGTCATTTCCGCGTTTCGTGCCGTACGCGTCGTGGAGCAGTCTGTCACAAACATGCAGTTCCTATGCCGCACTCGACGCCGACTACCGCCATGTCGCCCCGCTCAGCTTCGACCATTTTGACCCGTCGCTTTGCAGTTCTTCCCACTACTTTGTCCTCGCTGAGGGCATGCGTCCGGGAATCATGATGGACCAATCCGTCGGCCGCATGACCTCCGCCGGCACCGCACCCCGGCTGTCTGTCAAAGCCAGTGCCCGACAGATGAACGCGACCGCTGCGATGGAGAAAAGAGTCGAAGCGACAGAAAATCCGGACGCAGTGACAGGATTTTCTAATGCGGCGACAGACGAGAGCGCTACGGCATCCGTGCGCACGGACTTTGCCGAAACTGCCTACTTTGCCCCAATGCTCCACACAGATGCCGACGGCGTGGCCACACTCAGATTCACCCTGCCCGAGAGCACGACAAGCTGGAACTTCCGTGCCGTAGCTCACACGACAGGAATGGACCTCGGCGCACTCGACACAACAGTGATAGCCTCCAAACCGTTCACCGTGGCCCCCAACCTGCCGCGCTTCCTGCGCAGCGGCGACGCCACGACTATTCCCGTCACGCTACGCAACCTCAACAGCGAAGCCGTCAGCGGTAAAGTTTACTTCACACTCACGGATGCCGTGGACGGACAGACCGTCGTCAGCATCTCGCGTCCCTTCCATGTCGAGGCAAACGCGCAGGCAAACCTCACGTTCGACTGCCGCGTCGACACGCTCCATCCCCTGCTTGCCTGCCGTATCGTGGCAGAGAGCACGACGTTCAGTGACGGCGAGGCGCATTACCTCCCCGTACTGTCAGACCAGTCGATGACAGTCAGAAGCATACCGTTCACAGCCGAACAAAAAGGCAAGACAGCCATTGACCTTAGCGCCTTGGCTGCAAGCGGGAATCCATACCCGAGCGACAGCGCTGTAACCGTCGAAGTAACCGCAAATCCCGAATGGGCCGCCGTGGCAGCCCTGCCCGCACTTTCGGAGCCTCGCCAGGACGATGCTTTCTCACTGGCCGCATCCTATTATGCCCTGACGCTCGGACAAGCCATAGCCGAAGCCAATCCCGCCGTGAGCGAGGCGTTCCGCCAGTGGCGCGACGCAGACACCTTGAGCGCCGAGCGCGAATCCCCGCTCGAACGCAACGCCGGACTGAAACAGCTCGTGGTGGAAGAGACGCCATGGCTCGCCGCCTCGAATGAAGAAAAAGAAAACCGCCGGAGGCTGGCCGACCTGCTCGATCCGACACGCACGTCACTCACCCGCTATTCCGCGCTCGACCGCCTTGCTGCCCTGCAAAACGCCGACGGCTCGTGGTCGTGGTTCAAAGGCATGACGGGGTCCACGTCGGTCACGACGGACGTAGCCATGATGCTGGCCCGCCTGCAGGCCCTTGCCCCCGACGACCGCGCCGCCAGCCTGCTGAACCGTGCAGGCCACTTCCTCGACCGCGCCATGGCCGACGAGACCGCCGGACTGCGCAAGCAAAAGAGACCGGACCTGTCCAGCAATGCTGTACGCTACCTTTATATCAACGCACTCACCGGGCGCAGCCTCAACGGCACTGTCGCCGACAACGCCGAATATCTGAAAAAACTCCTGCGGCAGCCCGGCATGGGAAACACCCTGACCGACAAAGCCCTTGTGGCCTCCACGCTCAGCCTGCTCGGTGAGACGGACGCCGCCCGCGAACGGGTGAAAAGCCTTGAAGAACGACTTGTCGAACGTCCGGGCATGGGCTGGATGTTCGACGCCGCACCACAGTCCGCTGTCATTCCTCTCTACGCGCACCTCAGCGCCAACACCGCCCTCAGTGCCCACACTGCCTACGTCGAAGCTGCCCTGCGAACCGCCATAACGACTTCCACACGCTTTGTCGACGGCGTGCGCAAATGGATGATACTGACACGTCACACAACTTACTGGGACGATCCGCGCCAGGCCGCCGACGCGGTCTACGGCCTCTTCTGCCAGTCGCCACTGAGCAGCCGGCGACTCTTCCTGGCCCGTCCGCAACGCCAGCCGTCACTATACCTTGAAACCGCCGACGGCCGACAGAAACCCGTCACACTCGTCCACGAAACGCCCGCCACTGCCATTGGCTATTACAACGTGCCTGTCCGGCTCGATAAAGGCGACAGCCTGCCTGCGCGTCTCATCGTTACGCTACCCGACAACGGCCTTGTGTGCGGCGCGGTCTACGCCCGTTATGTCCAGCCGACAGCCGAAGTGACAGCCTCGGCCGCCGGACTGTCTGTGAAGCGCACACTCGAAGTCTGGCGGGATGGCCAATGGCTCGCGGCCGACGACAAACGTGTCCAAACCGGCGAACGCCTCCGCATGCGCTTTGACCTGACCGCGGACCGCGACTACGACTTTGTCTGCCTCAAAGCCACACGTCCCGCCTGCCTCGAACCGCGCCAGCCCCTGTCCGGCTACACGTTCAGTGGCGGTCTCGGTTGCTACCGGGCCTGCCTCGACGCCTCGACACGCTACTTCTTCGACCACATAAGTAAAGGCCACCACACACTGACCGACGAATTCACCGCCGATCGCCCCGGCACGTATTCCTGCGGCTTGGCCGAAGTGCGTTGTTGCTATGCCCCAGAATTCGGCGGATACACAGAAGAGCAAACGCTGCTCTGCCAATAAGGCGACCCACCCTAACCCTGATCTGAAACAAATATCTGAATATGACACACAAAGCAATCCTCACCCTCCTTGCGGCACTCGCGTTCAGCACCGCCGCCCCGGCCCAGCAAGCCGTAGAACTCACGCAACAGAAAATGTCGAAATGGGACATCGGCACAGCCAATTACAGTGGCATCGCCCCTATCGGCAACAGCCAATACGTCCTTGTGAGCGACAAGGAGCCGACCGACGGTTTCTTCGTCTTCACCATCATCCAAGACCCGACGACCGGCGAAATCAGCGACATCAACATGGAAGGTTGGAAGGGTAACGTGGTGCCCCAAGTCGACGCCCAAGGCATGAGCCAGCGCGACTGTGAAGGCATCGCCTACTTCCCGACGAATGGCACCGTATTCATCAGCGGCGAAGGCGACCAGGAGATCTTCGAATACAGCATGGAAGGCCAACCAACGGGGCGCCGCCTCAACGTGCCGGCCATTTTCGGTCGCGACAAGATAGTGCCGAACATGGGATTCGAAGCGCTGAGCTATTCGCCCGCGACACACCGTTTCTGGACCACGACCGAAAGCTCGCTCAAAGCCGACGCCGACGCAGCCGGCCCCGACAATCCGACCGCCCAGAACCTCGTCAGGCTGCAAGCCTTCGACGAGGCGTTGCAACCCGTCGCCCAGTATGCCTACCGCATGGACCGCGGCCGGAGCGAAGACTTCGGAAAGTATTACGCCCTTGGCATTCCCGAGGTCACGGCGCTGCCCAGCGGCAAACTGCTGGTACTCGAACGCGAACTGAACGTTACGAACGGCTACATGGGGTCGGAAGTCATCTGCAAGCTTTTCCTGGTCGACCCGACGCAATCCTGGCAAATCGACAGTTCCATAGCGCTGGCCGGTCTTGACCCTAACAAGTTCATGCTCAAACAACTGTTGATTACGTTCAAGACCGTGCTCACCCCGTTCAGACAGACCTTTGCCAACTACGAAGGCATGTGTCTCGGCGCCCGTCTTGCCGACGGGAGGCAAACGCTCCTGATGGTGAGCGACTCGCAAGGTGGTGCAAGCAAAGGCCCGGTGCGCCTCAAAGACTGGATCAAGGTGCTCATCCTGCCAGACGGCATCTAAATCCCCTCCCTTGCCCTTGTAGACAAGGAGCCCGGAGATCCGCAAAGCCCTAATGGCAACCTGCTTCCACGGGATGGCTGACAGAACGTCCTCTCCGGCTGACAGGATTTTCTGTCAGCCGGACTTTTTTTTTCCAGCAAGGTTCCTGAAAGCAAAAACACGGGCCGGAGAAAGCCGCGCACTGCCCCCTGGCAACATGCCTACAACGAAAAAGCTGCCCGGAACGGCGACAGAATGCGCAGGTTGCATTAACTTTGCAGGAGAAACGTATTCCGTTTTAAGCCATACAACGATGAACCTGCCTGACGCTTTTATCGAAGAGATGATCTCAACGCTCGGAGTGGCCGAGACCGACAAGCTGGCGGCGGCCCTGACCACCGAGCCCCCTGTGAGTGTTCGCCTCAACCCGGAAAAGAACGTGCGCCTCACCGACGCGGCCGAAGGCGTGCCGTGGTCGTCAACGGGCTACTACCTCACTGCGCGGCCAGCGTTCACCTTTGACCCGCTCCTGCACGCCGGTTGTTATTATGTGCAGGAGGCAGCCTCAATGTTCATCGAACAAGCTTTCCGCGCCATCGACAGCCCGCCACGCCGTGTGCTCGACTTATGCGCCGCCCCGGGAGGGAAGAGCACCCTCTGGCGCAGCCTTTTGGACGACGACTGTCTGCTCGTGGCGAACGAGCCCCTGCGCACCCGCGCCGCCATCCTGTCCGAAAACATGCTGAAATGGGGGCACCCTAATGTATGCGTCACTTCGGGCTATCCCTCACAGTTCGCTCCGCTGACAGGTTTCTTCGATGTGGTCGCCGCCGACGTCCCCTGCTCGGGCGAAGGCATGTTCCGAAAAGACCCGACAGCCGTCGACGAGTGGCAGCCGGGCAGTCCCGCCCTCTGCGCCGCCCGCCAGCGTGACATCGTGGCCGACGTCTGGCCCGCCTTGCGCACCGGTGGGCACCTCGTGTACAGCACCTGCACCTTCAACCGCGCCGAGGACGAAGACAACGTCCGATGGATTGCCGACGAGCTGGGTGCCGAGGTGGTCGACTTGCACACCATCCCCTCGTGGGGCATCACGGGATCTACTTATGCCGACGACCTGTCCGTCTGCCACTTTTTCCCACACCGCGCCCGGGGCGAAGGCTTCTTCCTGGCCCTGCTCCGCAAAACGGCCGATACGACCGCTCCGCTCCGGCGCCGCAAAAAGACACCGCGCAATCCGGCTGCCACCGTGCCGAAACCCTGTCGCGAATGGCTTACGGGCGACTTCACGTTCAGCCAAACGGAAAAAGGATTCTCGGCCTTGCCCGTAATAACAGCCGACGACATGGAGCGCGTAGCTGAAACCGTGCGGACACTACTGATGGGCGTCCCCCTCGGCATGGAAAAGGGCCGAAAACTTCAACCAGCCCCCACACTGCCACTCAGCACGGCACTGCGCTCCGACGCCTTTCCAAGCATCGGGCTGGACTACGCCGACGCCATTGCCTACCTGCGACGTGAAGCCATCGTGCCGGCGACAACAGAACGCGGATACTGCGTCGTGACCTACCAAGACCGCGCCCTCGGCTTCGTCAACCACCTCGGCGCGCGTGCCAACAACCTTTATCCCGTCGAATGGCGCATCCGCAGCAGCCACGGCCCCGACACGCCCCCCCGCGTCGTCGAGCCCAACCCTTGAACCAACCAATTCAACCACGCATGAAGTACTTAGAATTCACGTTCACCCTGTCGCCGGGCAGCGAAATGGCCGGCGACGTATTGGTCGCCTTGTTGGCCGACGCGGGTTTTGACAGTTTTGTCCGCCCGGAAGTGGAAACCGATCCCATCAAAGCCTACGTGCCCAAAGACAGGTATGACGAACAAACCCTTGCCGACACGCTTGCCAACTTCCCGCTGAACGACATCACGGTGAGTTATACCAGCAGTGAGGCAGAAGACAAAGACTGGAACGAAGTATGGGAAAAAAACTTTTTCTCCCCGCTCGTCGTCGACGGCAGGTGCGTGGTACACTGCACATTCCACAAGGACGTGCCCAAAGCAGAATACGACATCACGATCGACCCGCGCATGTCGTTCGGCACCGGCCACCATGCCACCACCAGCCAGATGATCAGCGAGATCCTTGCACACGACATGACAGGCAAAACCGTACTCGACATGGGATGCGGCACGAGCATCCTGGCCATACTGGCACGAATGCGCGGTGCCGCGGCCGTCACGGCCATCGACAACGACGAATGGTGTGTCACGAATTCGCTCGAAAACATCGCCCTGAACCACCTCGACGGCATTGACGTAGAACTGGGAGACGCACAAGCACTGGCCACGAAAGGCCCGTTCGACTATATACTGGCAAACATCAACCGGAACATCCTGCTTGAAGACATGCACCTCTACGTTCCGCGCATGAAGCCCGGGGCAAGCCTGTTCATGAGCGGCTTCTACGTAGAAGACACCGGACTAATCCGCGCCGAAGCTGAACGGCTCGGGCTTCACTTCGACCACGTCCGCGACCTCAACCGCTGGGCTTGTGTGGAATTTCGCCTGGACTAAACCATCATTAAGGTTATTTAAGCCTGAATAAAGCTGCACTTCCTATTTTTATCCTTACATTTGACACATAGAGTGGTTCTTCCGCCCCATCTGTCAAACTGAAAACACGATAAGACAATGAAGGCAATGCTTCTGAGCGTCCTGCTCGCCCTCACGTGCGCCGGCCTCACGGCCAGCACCCCCGACCGCCGCGACGACAACCGCCGCGAAGTGCGCTGCTACCGTAGCGACTGCCATTTCCGCCACTGCGACAGGAATTTCCGTCACTGCGACAGGAATCACACACACTGCGTCTGGCAACCCTGCTGCAAGGAGTGCCAACCCGGCGACTGCGCCTACGAGCGTTGCCGCGGCTACTATAAGCACGTCCGCACCGATGCTGACCAACCCCGACGCTTCCGGCACCACCGCTACCGCAGCCACTGCTGCCACGACTGACCCCGGCACAGCCAGGCCAGCAACTGTCCCATACGCCACCACCTGTCCGAAAACCGTACGGGGTGGTGGTTTTTGACATTACGGCATACAAGGGACATGCACACTGCAAGAAACGGCGGGCAAACTGCGGACAGCAGATTTCACAGTTCGACAAATTTTGTGTACATTTGCCACGGCTTATTACAAAGCCAGCGACTGAAAAAACAAACCAATAAACATTCAATACAATGAGTGAACAACTGAAAAAGATCAAAGAACTCGTTGAGCTGCGCGCCAAGGCACGCTTGGGCGGCGGTGAGAAAGCGATCGAGAAACAACACGCCAAAGGCAAGTTGACTGCGCGCGAACGTATCGACCTGCTGCTCGACAAAAACAGCTTCGAGGAAATGGATATGTTCAAACTGCACCGTTGTCACAACTTCGGCATGGAAAAGAAGCAGTTTCTGGGCGACGGCGTCGTAGCCGGTAGCGGTACGATCAACGGCCGTTTGGTATATGTGTTCGCTCAGGATTTCACAGTCAACGGCGGTTCGCTGTCCGAGACAATGGCTGAAAAGATCTGCAAAGTCATGGACCAAGCGCTCAAAATGGGTGCTCCTTGCATCGGACTGAACGACTCGGGCGGCGCCCGCATCCAAGAGGGCATCAACGCCCTTGCCGGCTTCGGCAACATCTTCCAGCGCAATATCGAAGCAAGCGGCGTCATTCCTCAGATCTCCGGAATTTGCGGCCCGTGCGCCGGCGGTGCTGTCTACTCCCCGGCCCTGACCGACTTCGTGGTGATGCTGGAAGGCATAAGCTACATGTTCCTCACCGGACCGAAGGTCGTGAAAACCGTAACGGGTGAAGACGTCACCCAAGAAGACCTCGGCGGAGCCGGCGTTCACTCCACACGCAGCGGCGTATGCCATTTCACGGCCAAGACGGAGGAAGAATTCGCCGGGCTCATCCGCAAGTTGCTCAGCTACCTGCCCCAAAACAACATGGAACGCGCACCGCGCATCGCATGCACGGACCCCATTGACCGCAAAGAAGACAGCCTGAACGAGATCATACCTGACAACGCCAACATGGCCTACGACATGTACAAGGTCATCAGTGCCATTGTCGACAATGGGGAATTCATGGAAGTGCAGCGCAACTTCGCACGCAACATCATCATCGGCTTTGCTCGCTTCAACGGCCAGACGGTCGGCGTGGTAGCCAACCAGCCCAGCGTCTACGCCGGTGTTCTTGACTGCAACGCCAGCCGCAAGGGCGCCCGCTTTGTCCGCTTCTGCGACGCGTTCAACATTCCCATCGTCTCGCTCGTCGACGTCCCCGGCTTCCTTCCCGGCACAGGCCAGGAATACAACGCAGTCATCGACCACGGAGCCAAACTGCTCTACGCTTACGGCGAAGCCACCGTACCCAAGGTTACGGTCACGCTGCGCAAGAGCTACGGCGGCTCGCACATCGTCATGGGCTGCAAACAGCTCAAAGCCGACCTCAACTATGCTTGGCCGTCGGCCGAAATTGCCGTGATGGGCGCCAGTGGAGCCGTTGCCGTACTCAACGGCAAAGAGGCAAAGGAACAGGCCGACCCGAAAGCATTCCTCGCTGAAAAGGAAAAAGAATACAACCAGCTCTTCACCAACCCCTACAAGGCTGCCGAATATGGCTACATCGACGATGTCATCGAGCCGCGCAACACCCGTTTCCGCATCTGCCGCGCCCTTGCACAGTTGGAGAACAAACGGGAAACGCGCCCGGCCAAGAAACACGGCAACATCCCTCTCTAAATTCCAGGCGACAGACTGAATAACAGTACGCACAAACATGAGAACTTTCAAATACACCATCAACGGAAAGGCCCTATCTGTCCGCGTGGACGAGAAACAGGGCACGATTGCCGACATCCTCGTAGACGGCGTACACCCCGCCATACCCGACGACGAGATGCCGATTTACGCCGCCGTCATCTCACTGGCCCTCATCGAGCACGAAGTCGAAATCGTACACGACGACGAACCCGGTGTCATCACGTTGGATCCCAGCACCTCGGTCTGGGGCAACGTGGCCGGCCTGCTCATGCAACAATAAACACAACGACCCTTTCCAAACAAGCTGAACAATGAAACAATATAAATACAAAGTGAACGGTGCCGCCTACGACGTGACCATCAACGGCATCAACGGCAACAAAGCCAACGTAGAAGTCAACGGCATTCCTTTCGAAGTGGAGATGCAGGGTTCCTCACTCGTCGAGGAAAACCTTCCTGAGGCGCCTGCCGCAGCCGATGCCACCCCCGCAACCACTCCCGCTCCGGCCGCCGCGACCAGCGAGACACCCTCCACCACCCCCGCAGCCGCAGGGCCAGGCGCAGGAAAAGGCGTCAAAGCGCCACTGCCTGGCGTCGTGACTGCCGTCAAGGTCAAAGTGGGGCAAACCGTGAAGAAAGGCGAAACTGTATTGGTGCTCGAAGCCATGAAAATGGAAAACAACATTACAGCCGAAGCGGACGGAACGGTCACGGGAATCTGCGTCGCTGCCGGCGACTCTGTGATGGAAGGCACTGTACTGCTCACCATAGGATAAACTACACATCGCACGCCGGAGCGGAAGGCCGCACAAGGGATAGGAGAAAGTCCCTCCGGCCGTAACCACCGCTTCGCGCCACAGACAAATAATGAGGGGCAAACGAGCATGACAGCTTGTTTGCCCCTCATTCTATATCAAGCCGGAATCAATCCAGACTTTCGAGCATACGTTTCAGGACCACCGTGGCCGAGATCTCGCGGTTAGCCGCTTCGGGAATGACGAGCGAACGTCGTGACTCAATGACGTCGTCAGTCACAATCATGTTGCGGCGCACCGGCAGGCAGTGCATGAAGTAGGCATTGTTTGTCACAGCCATATGGGCGGCATCGATGGTCCAGCCCATGTCCTTCCAAAGCACCTCGCCATAAGCGTCAGGACGGCTCACGCCGGGACAACTCCAATTCTTGGCATAGACGAAGTCGGCCCCGTCGAGCGCCTTCCATTGATCGTACTCCACGCGGGCGTTCCCCACAAAACGCGGATCAAGCTCATAGCCCTCAGGATGGGTCACGACGAAATCAACGTCGGCCGCGTTCATCCATTCGGCGAAGCTGTTCGGCACAGCCTGCGGCAGCGAACGCGGGTGCGGTGCCCATGTCAAGACCACCTTGGGACGTGCCTTTTCCTTGTATTCGTCAATCGTGATGAGGTCGGCAAAAGCCTGCAACGGATGTACCGTAGCGCTCTCCATCGAGAACACAGGACGCCCGCTGTGACTGATGAATTGATTGAGGATGCGCTCCGTGTAATCGTCCTCCCGGTTCTCGAATCGCGCAAAGGTGCGCACTCCGATCACGTCGCAATACTGCGCCATCACCGGCACAGCTTCGAGCAGGTGCTCGCTTTTGTCGCCATCCATGACAACACCTCGCTCCGTCTCGAGTTTCCACGCACCTTGGTTCACGTCGAGCACAATGACGTCCATGCCAAGGTTGCGGGCTGCCTTCTGTGTGCTGAGACGCGTGCGCAGGCTGTTGTTGAAAAAGATGAGCAACGCGGTACGATGGCGTCCGAGGTGCTCGTAACGATAGCGGTCGGCCTTCACGGCACGGGCCTCTTCGAGAGCGGCACGGAGGTCGCCAAGATCACTGACATACTGGAAATTTCTCATTATCCTATGCATTACGGTTGTCCACTGGCCCGACGGCAGGGCGTGAGCTACGGCCGCCGGACGAACAAAAATGACGAAAGGCGAAAGACGAGACCTGGAAAATTCGCTTTTCCGTCAGCTCGACCGAGCCGCCTCTTATCTTCGTGCAACAAAGATAGCGAAAAAAAGCGACGCACCAAGCAGATACATCAGGAAAAGCGTAAATTTGTACCCGGACAGCAATGCTGACAACCAGCAGCCTGTTCCGGAAACCTGAAACATCACCTCACAACATCATGAAGCACCATCATCTCTTCACGGCGTTGGCCGGCCTGTGTCTGTCGGCAGCCCTGCAAGCCCAGACTCCCCGCTACCGCCTCGTGTGGCAGGACGACTTCAAAGGCCGCCGGCTCGACAATTCCTCATGGGCCAAGATCCCACGCGGCCTCTCGGCATGGAACCGTCACATGTCAGACCATGAAAGCCTCTATGCCGTACGGCGCGGAAAGCTCATCCTGCGTGGCCGCGTGAACGACGGTATCGCTCCCACTGACACTGCGCGCTACATCACCGGTGGCGTCTTCACCAAGGGCCTGCGCACTGTCTGCCACGGCAAGGTCGAGGTCCGAGCCAAGCTCGAAGGCGCACAAGGCGCATGGCCCGCCATCTGGATGCTCCCCGCCGATGCCCAGTGGCCATACGGCGGCGAAATCGACATCATGGAGCGTCTCAACCACGACACCAAGGTCTATCAAACCATCCACACACAATACACCTACATCCTCGGACACGAGGACGAGCCGCCGCACGGCTCCACGGCGCCCATTGATCCGAAGGGCTACAATATCTACGCCGTCGAAATCCTTCCGGACAGCCTTGTATTCTCTGTCAACGGGCAACATACGTTCACCTATCCCCGCATCCAGACCCAAGCGCCTGGCCAGTTCCCGTTCGGGACGCCCTTCTACCTGCTCATCGACATGCAGGTAGAAGGCACATGGGTAGGTCCTGCAAAACCCGAGGAATATCCCGTAGAGATGAAAGTGGACTGGGTCCGCATGTACGAGCTCATCCCTTGACCACCGGAGAGCGGACACCCCGGCAGCCACAGCGACAGCATGACACGCATGCTCTCTTCTGGAAGCCCGCGGCGGCCCTGTCCTGACATGACGGCTTCCCGTCGTTACGGGTCGCCTTCGCGTAAAAGCAAATCGTCGTCCCGCACGGAACAGTCACTACGACTGTTTCGCGCGGATTTTTTACGCCATCTCCGTCCATTGGGCGCAGCACCCTCCAAACATTACCGTACAAGCAGAAAACGGTTTAAGCCAAATCGTAGAAAGCATAAACTTTTTTTACTTCGTCACTAGCCTTTTTACATCTTTATATCACAAAGACAGGATGCGGCCTTTCCAAATCAAGAAGAAAGCTCGTTTTCTCTTGCTTCGGCGCTCGTCTTTTCATATCTTTGCACCGGAGCGTGAACAGCCATCCCGCCCCGACAGACCATCGTCAAACTTCAAACACACAGCAAAATGAAAAAGACAGTACTTCTATTACTAGCCGCAGCGCTCTTTGCCGGCACCAGCTGCGGACAACAGAAAACCACCCCTCAGGAAGCTACACAGACAGCAGCACCAGCCGAAGCCGCCTACAAAGTGAAGACCATTGCGCCCACCGTGACGGGCGACGCCATCCTTAACGCCATCACCGCCGACTATAAAGGCAAAGTGACGCTCATCGACTTTTGGGCCACATGGTGCGGCCCCTGCCGCATGGCGATGAAGGAGATCGACGCCATCAAACCCGAATTGATTAAACGCGGCGTACAGTTCGTCTATGTCACCGGCGAGACCTCGCCCGAAGCCACCTGGACTGAAATGATCAAGGGCATAGACGGCGACCACTATCGCCTGACCAAGGCACAATGGGACGACCTCTGCACGCGCTTGCAGATACCAGGCATCCCGAGCTACATGCTCCTCGGCAAAGACGGCAGCGTGGCATACAGCAACCTGACCGAGGGAGGATATCCCGGCAACGACATCATCAAGGCCGAAATCGAGAAAGCCCTTCAATAAGCAATTACAAGACAGACATTCCCGGCTCACGCGCCCCCTTGGACCTGCAACCACCCGCCGTCCAAGGGGGCGCATTCCATACAGCTCAGACCACGCCGGAACGACCTTCACGAAGCGTCTCTGCAATACGTTGGCCATTTTACTTCTTTCGTCAACAGAAATTCCTACCGCTTTGACAGGTACACCCGTCACCCCATCACACACCAACGGCAACGTCCGTAGGGGCGCCACTTGTGACGCCCGCACGCCGGACACGGCATCACGTCAACCGACGCACGGCCTGACGGAATCCATCGCCCGGGCG
>UMGZ01007341.1_pt1 | contig 15872 bp, 16 predicted proteins | sample 1965421 | NCBI WGS metagenome assembly UMGZ01 (sample SAMEA4836087, study PRJEB28245) | human gut metagenome | biome: gut microbiome; material: fecal sample | place: Denmark | collected 2008
CATCCATTAGGATGTTATTAAATAAAATTTAAACAGGCTCTAAAGGCATGACCGTGTATAAAAAATAAAGAATAGAATCAAAAATAACACTCTGTTTATACCTTTATTCAAAAGAAAGCCTTATCTTTGCATTTCAAACATCCGGGGTTGACATGGATTTGACAGCAGGATGGAATGGTACGTAAGCACGCAGAGGGTCGGTGATTTCCTCTATAATCTCAGTTACCAAGAATTTATCTGGCGAAAACAACTACGCTCTCGCTGCGTGATCGAAGTATAGTAGATTACCTTTATTTCGGCACCAGGTGCTGAAACGAGACATCACTCGGAAGCTGTGGCTCCGAAGCATTCCGGAAAAGTGGTGCAGTTAAATCGGAGATAGTCGTCCGCGGCCTTGCACGGACGGTGAAATCTTAAAGGATAAGGCGTAAATGGGTGGCTCGGGTCTTGTTTGCGCACGAAAACCGAAGGCCGGGATAAGCGTGTAGAAAGCGTATGGTTTCCCTGTTTGGACGAGGGTTCGATTCCCTCCAGCTCCACAAATTTGAAAGCAGCCCGTCATGCAGTATGCGTGTCGGGCTGCTTCTGTATTAATCACTCGATATGAAAGAATTAGCTTTAAAGTACGGATGCAATCCGAATCAGAAACCCTCGCGTATTTACATGACCGAAGGCGAACTGCCGATTGAAGTGCTCAACGGCCGTCCGGGGTATATCAACTTCTTGGATGCCCTCAACGGTTGGCAACTGGTCAAGGAACTGAAAGAAGCCACCGGCATGCCTGCCGCCACATCTTTCAAACACGTGTCTCCCGCCGGGGCTGCCATAGGCCTCCCGTTGAGCGACACATTGAAAAAAATATACTTTGTGGACGACGTGCAGATTCCTCTCTCCCCCGTTGCCTGTGCATACGCCCGTGCACGCGGTGCCGACCGTATGTCAAGCTACGGCGACTTCATCGCACTGAGCGACACTTGCGATGCCGCTACCGCCACCCTCATCAAACGCGAAGTCAGCGACGGGGTGATTGCTCCGGACTACACGGAAGAGGCGCTCCAAATCCTGCGTGAGAAACGCAAAGGTACTTACAACGTCATCAAGATAGACCCTGACTATGTTCCCGAACCGATAGAACGCAAACAGGTGTTCGGCATCACATTCGAGCAAGGACGCAATGAAATCAAATTGAACGACCCGGCTTTGTTCGAAAACATCCCCACGGCCAGCAAGACGTTTACCGACGAGGCCAAACGCGATTTGATGATCGCCCTCATCACCCTGAAGTACACGCAAAGTAACTCCGTATGTTACGTGAAGGACGGACAGGCCATCGGCATCGGAGCCGGACAACAAAGCCGTATCCACTGTACGCGTCTGGCGGGCAACAAGGCCGACATCTGGTGGTTGCGCCAACATCCGAAGGTGATGAACCTGCCGTTCGTGGAGAAAATCCGCCGTGCAGACCGAGACAATACCATCGACATTTATATCAGCGACGACTATATGGACGTGTTGGCTGACGGAGAATGGCAGAAATTCTTCTCTGAAAAGCCGGAACCGCTCACACACGAGGAAAAACAAGCCTGGATTGCACAAAACACCGGAGTGGCCTTAGGGTCGGACGCATTCTTCCCCTTCGGCGACAACATCGAACGGGCACACAAAAGCGGCGTGCAGTTCGTGGCACAAGCCGGTGGCAGCGTGCGCGACGACCATGTAATCGAGACTTGCGATAAGTATGGCATCACGATGGCTTTCACCGGCGTCCGCCTGTTCCACCATTAATCCTACGGCACACTTATGGCGAACTTCGGAGGAGACGACATCGACAAGGTTATCACGGGAGGCATCGTGTTTTCAGGGGGCGCTAAAAAGGCTTCCGGAAACTCGAATGCCAAAGTGAAAACCAAAGCCAAAAAGAAAGCTTATATCACGGGGGCGCACGGTTCCGGGTCGGCCAAAATGAAGGCTGAAATCCGCCGCCGCAGAGCCAACCGGCATAAAAAGTAATGTATTTTCTTATCAAGAAGAGAAGACCGCAGGCATCACCCTACGGTCTTTTTTCATCCATTAGAGAACGATTTACGTCTTTCCGCAAGATGATTTTCTACTTTCCAAAAGGAGGAAAAAATATGCTTAATCCTTTCGTACAGAGATGGTTCCGTTCGATTTACGGGCAAAGGTGAGCTTGTCTTTCCTCAACGCATGCCGCCCGTGGTCGAAAATGTAATCACTATTGAACGGCACGCCGTTCACCCGGACTTCAAAATGACAATGCTCCGTCGTGGCCCGTCCGGTACGGCCCACGGTGGCTATCGCGTCGCCGGCCTTCACACGGTCTCCCACGCGGACCAAGTTCTTGGCATTGTGACTGTAACAAGTCTCCAGCCCGTTGGCATGACGCACTACCACCATGTTCCCGTATGCGGAATACTTTCCGGAGAAGCGGACTACCCCGTCGAACACCGCCCGTATCTTGTCGCGCGGCTTCGTTTTCAGGTCCGTTCCCGTATGGTTCTTGCGTGCCCCGCCATAGGGACTGATCACCTTGGCACCGGGCAGCGGATAACTCCACTTCCCTATCCGGGACAAGTCTATCGCGAACGAAGAAGCCTCGTCGAACAACCCCGGTGTGGCCACGCCTACATGTTGCCGTTCCATGGCCGAGAAAGGGCGGTCCAAGTCCACCAGTTCCGGCACCCGGAACCAGTCGAAACGGGGCGGACGTTCGACAATCTCTCCCCTCCGGCAGAAAGAAGCACGGACATAACCGGACTCGTCCAGACGAAACTGCATGGCATCGAACTTCAAACTACCATCGGGACGAGCCAGCGTGGACGGGCTCATCGGCACGCCGTTCACCATCAGGGCGAAATAAGTATAGACCACGCCATGGTCCGCACCGGCCAACGCGACAGACTGCCCGGCAGAAACATAATCGCCGGACTCCACCAACGTCTTGGCGTGATGGGCATACACCGTTTCCATCCCGTTGGGATGAAGCACCACGACCGTCTTTCCTAAATCCGTCTTACGCACCAGGCGCACCACGCCCTGCATGGCCGCCCTTACCTCATGCTTCACCTCAGGCGACATGATGTACCACCCGACAGGCTCATGACGGAAATCGGGAGTGAACAACACTCCGTCCTCCACCGGAAAACTCCAACCGTCGCGTTCCATGTCGGCCGAAGTCACGGTGAAATAACCGGTGCCGTCGAACAATCCGGCAGTCGGGATATGAAGCATGCGCCGTTCCACACGCGAGAAATCCACCCGCTCCTTGCGGCTGCCCGTAAAGGAATACAAAAGTGCCAGCAACAAGGCGAGACACAAAATAGAAATACGCTTCACCATATATCCATATTTTTAATCAGTCCGTCAGAAAAATACCGTTCAGAATGCGCCCCGAACGGATGCCCAAGCGGCGTGCGGAGAAGAAACGTTCGGAATGGAGGTAAGTGCACACTCCGGCCAAATGAATCCGTGCAGAGGGCACACCGCAGCCCTCCAACAAGCCCCGATTGGCTTGCCACAAATCAAGGTGCCATTTTTCCATCCTGCCACTCCCGTCTCCGGTGGCAGGATACCGCCTCGCTATCTCCTCCATCGGGAAACCGGCCGTGCGGAAAGCTTCATACACCTCGTCGCCCACCTCGAAAGCCTCCAAGGATATGCCGGGACCGATGGCCGCCTCCACATCCTGCGGACGGGTGCCGTATGCACCGGCCATCGCTTGCAGGACGGCCTCCGGTATGCGCAACACCGTGCTTCGCCAACCGGCGTGCACGGCGGCCACGGCATGATGCACCCGGTCATATATTAATATAGGTATGCAATCGGCGGTAGACACCGACACGCAAACTTTCGGCACGTCCGTCATCACGGCATCCACTCCTTCGAGCGTAGCCGCCTTGACGGCATCGGTCTGCATAAAAAAAGCCTCATCGATACGACGCACACGTGCGCCATGTATCTGATGAGGTATAATCAAACGGGATGTCTCCAAACCTAAAGACTCGCACAACAAATCACGATTGAGCCGCACCATGCGTTCGTCGTCCCCGCAATAGGCATTGGCATTGAAAGAGGCGTACGCCCCTTCGCTATAACCTCCGCGACGCTCCGTACTGAAAGCACAGACGCCCTGTCCCAAATCGTATGTCAGCAATTCCGGTCCACACATTTTCCGGAACTATTTTTGAGGTTCGTCGTCCCAATCCTCTTCGTATTCGAAATCATCAAGGTCTTCTATCTCCTCCTCGTCCACGAACTGGATATCTTCATCCTCGCCCATGGCCTTCAGCTCATTCTGTAGGAAATTCAAGTCCTTGTTCTTATGCACAATCCTACTCTGGTCCGTAATGGCCTGAAGCTTATTGCTTTCGCTGTTCAGCTCGCGCCACAACACGTCTTTCAACTCGGCTATGCCCATCCCCGTGACTGAAGAGATAAACACATGAGGCACGTCGGGCAGGTTCTCGGAAAGCATCTGGATGAGTTCTTCGTCCAGCAAATCGCTCTTCGTAATGGCCAACACCCGCTGCTTGTCGAGCATTTCGGGGTTGAACGTGGCCAGTTCGTTCAACAGTATCTCATATTCTTTCCGGATGTCCTCCGTGTCGCCGGGCACCATGAACAACAGCAAAGAATTGCGCTCGATATGGCGCAGGAAACGCAGCCCCAACCCTTTTCCCTCGCTGGCTCCCTCGATGATGCCGGGAATATCGGCCATTACGAACGACTGGTTGTCGCGGTAGGACACGATGCCCAAACTGGGTTCGAGTGTCGTAAAGGGATAATTGGCTATCTTGGGACGGGCGGACGACACGGCGCTCAGCAAAGTGGATTTCCCGGCGTTGGGAAACCCTACCAGGCCGACATCGGCCAACAGCTTCAATTCCATGATGACCATCATCTCCTGCATCGGCTCCCCGGGTTGGGCATACCGCGGCGCCTGGTTGGTGGCCGTACGGAAATTCCAGTTGCCCAGACCGCCCCGGCCTCCTTTCAGCAGCAATACGACCTGCCCGTCCTCCGTCACGTCGCAAAGGTATTCTCCCGTCTCGGCATTATAGACCACCGTTCCGCACGGCACGTCTATATACTTGTCCTCACCGTCCTTGCCCGACGACCGGGCTTTGGAGCCGTTCCCGCCATGGCCGGCAAAGACATGCCGGTCATAACGCAAATGGAGCAACGTCCAATAGTTGCGGTTGCCGCGAAGGTAAACATTACCCCCACGGCCGCCGTTTCCACCGTCCGGTCCGCCATTGGGCACGTATTTAGCCCGGCGCATGTGCGCCGAACCGCGTCCCCCCTTGCCTGAACGGCAGTATATCTTCACATAGTCTACAAAATTGGATTCTGCCATATAAATTATTTGTTTGCAGCGTCTATCGCTTCAAAGATTTCCGCCAGCATCTGTTCTTTCGAACCTTTCCAGTTGAAAGTGTGGCGCAAACCTTCTTTCTCGAACCACTCGGCCAAAGGAGCCGTCTGGTTGCGGTACACGTCAAAACGCTTCTTGATGGTTTCTTCATTGTCGTCGGCGCGTCCCTGCTCGATGGCACGGTTCAGCAAACGGGCCATCAGCGTCTCTTCGTCCACCACTAACTCTATCATCATGCCCATGTCGTCCTTGCGGTCGGCCAGCATCTTCTTCAAAGCCTCGGCCTGCGCGATGGTACGGGGGAAACCGTCGAATATCACCCCTTGGCCTTTCGTCTGTGCATCGTATGTCTTGGCCAGGATGTCGATCATCAGTTCGTCCGGAATGAGCTGCCCGTTGTCGATATATCCCTTGGCAATCTTGCCCAGCTCCGTACCGTTCTTGATTTCTCCGCGCAACACGTCACCGGTAGAAATGTGCCCCATGCCATATTTTGCCACAATCTCGTCACTGTAAGTGCCCTTACCTGATCCCGGAGCACCGAAAATAATAATATTCTTCATCGTTGTTATTTTGTATTGGTTGAAACAATCTTTCTCCTCCTTTTCCGACAATAGAAACTGCCGGCCTATTCCACGACGGTGTAAATGTCACGGGTGTTCCTCCCGTAACCGTCATAATCCAGCCCATACCCCAAAATGAAATCGTTGGGTATGGAGAAACACTTGTACGGAATGTCCAAATCCACCTTCAAATTACCGGGCTTGAGCAACAATGTGCAGATGGAAATGGAACGGGGATTGTACTTCGCCAACATTTCCGTCACGTATTTCATCGTCAGTCCGGAATCCACTATATCCTCCACAACCACGACATCCCGTCCGGAAATATCGACATTCAGTCCTATCATCTCACAGACGGAACCGGTTGAAGACGTCCCCACGTACGAAGCCAACTTGACAAACGAAATCTGTGCAGAAAGCTCGATTTCCCTCATCAAATCAGCCGCAAAGATAAAAGACCCGTTCAATATAGCCAAAAAAACAGGTTCCGAACCGACCAAATCACGGTTGATTTCTCCAGCCACCCGCTTCACCTGTTTCAATATTTCAGCCTCAGGTATCGACACGGCAAATTTTTTATCCTTTATCTGAAGTGTTTCCATATCTTTTTGCTAATTTTGCGTACAAAGATAGTGAAAGGTGAGCGCAGAGGCAAACGAAAAACAAAGTTTTTCAAGTTTGGACATGCCGAACCGCCTCCTATTTTATCCAAAAACAGTACCAAACCCAAAAAATACGAAAGAAAACGAAGTTTTATTTGTCATGAAGATACTCACCTCGACCCAGTTTAAAGAATTAGATAAATACACCATCGAACACGAACCCGTCTCATCCACCGATTTGATGGAACGTGCCGCAAAAGCGATTGCAGCCGAATTGAAAAGCCGTTGGACCACCGCCACTCGCTTCATCGTGTTTGCCGGTCCGGGCAACAATGGAGGCGATGCCTTGGCGGTATCCCGCCTGCTCTGCAACGCCGGGTACACGGTGCAGACGTATCTGTTCAACATCACGGGACGTCTCAGCGACGATTGCCTGAACAACAAGAAACGGTTGGAAAACCTGGCCGGACTGCTGTTCACCGAAGTATCTTCCCAGTTTTCTTTCCCTGAAGTGGACGAAAAAGACGTCATCGTAGACGGACTGTTCGGTACCGGACTGAATAAGCCTTTGGACGGGGGCTATGCCGGACTCGTGAAAAGAATCAACGCCAGTCCGGCCAAAGTGGTGAGCATCGACATCCCGTCCGGCCTGATGAGCGAAGACAACACATACAATAATCCGTCGGCCATCGTCCGTGCGGACCTGACCCTGACCATCCAGCTTCCTAAATTGGCCTTCTTTTTCGGCGAGAACCAGAAATATCTCGGTGAAGTAAACCCCATGGACATCGGGCTTTCCGCCGAGGGACTGGCGGCTATCGACTGTAGTATTACGGTGATAGAGCCGGGAGAGGTGAAAAAGATACTCAAACCGCGTAACCCTTTCGCCCACAAAGGCAGCATGGGGCATGCCCTGCTCGTAAGCGGACAGTACGGCATGGGAGGCGCAACCATCCTCGCGGCAAAGGCTTGCCTGAGAAGCGGAGTGGGCAAACTGACCGTCCATACGCCGGACATGAACAACAACATCTTGCAATGCAGTGTACCCGAAGCCATACTCAGCCATGATTTGTCCGACATCCGGGTGTCGAAAGCCATAAGTACCTACGACTACAACGCTCTGGCCATGGGTCCCGGACTGGGCACACACGAAGAAACGGCAGAGGCTCTGCGTACATTCATCCGTAACCATCCGGGCGAAATGGTACTCGATGCGGATGCGCTCAATATCCTGGGCAACCATCCGGAATGGATTCCGGAAATCCCGCAAGACACGATTCTCACTCCGCATCCCAAGGAACTGGAAAATCTCGTGGGAACATGTACCGACAGTTACGACCGTATGGCAAAAGCCCGTGAGCTGTCCATCAAAATGCAATTATATGTCATCGTGAAAGGACACAACAGCATGATTTGTACACCGACGGGACGCGTCATCATCAACCCCACGGGCAATGCAGGCATGGCCACAGCCGGAAGCGGCGACGTGCTGACCGGCATCCTTACGGCTTTACTGGCACGGGGATATACGGCCAATGAAGCTTGCCAGTTGGGCACCTATCTGCACGGCCTGGCCGGTGACATCGCACGCGAAAGGTTAGGCGAAGAAAGCATGATAGCCAGCGACATCATCGACGCGCTCCCCGAAGCCTTCAAGAAGTTAAAAGAATAAATACTGATAAAAATAAAGTTTATGAAAGCAAGAACCCTGTTATGCGGACTGGCACTTTGCACACTCGGTGCCGTCGCACAAACCGAAGTAAGCCCGTACGTACCCGGCGCCACGGTGGAGGGCGTAACCTATTACTTGCCCCGTACAGCCCTTCGCTTGGTCGTCGTGGCCGAAAAGCAAGTCTATACCCCCGGAGAATTCAGCAAATATGCAGACCGCTATCTCCGTTTGTCCCAAATAAACCAGGAACCTTACACGAAGTGGAGTATAAAAAGTATAGATATGGTACCCTACGGAGTACCCGATCCTCAAAAAGTTTACAGCATACAGCTTAAAAAGAGAACCGTAGCTCCGTTGGTAGGTCTCACTTCCGAAGGCATCCTCCTGTCCATCAATACCGACGGGGAAGAGGAACCGTTACCGGCCGTACCGAAAGGAAATGATGCTCCTAAAAGACTCAATCCCAGAGATTACATGAATCAGGAAATCCTTTCTGCCGGAAGCAATGCCAAAATAGCCGAACTGACGGCCGAAGAAATCTATGATATCCGGGACAGCCGCACGGCATTGATTAAGGGCGAAGCGGACAACATGCCGAAGGATGGCGCTCAACTCAAACTTATGCTCGACCAATTGACGATGCAGGAAACAGCCCTTACACAACTGTTCAAGGGCACAGTGGACACCAGTACGGAGGTTTTCACCATAGAACTCACGCCTGCGGAGTTTACAGACCGGATGGTGCTGTTCCGTTTCTCGGAAAAACTGGGCGTAGTGGACAATGACGATTTATCCGGCGAGCCGGTTTACCTCTCTTTGAAAAACATGAATACTCTCCCCCAGCCCGTCGTGGACGAAAAGGCTGCCAAAAAGAAAGGTAAAATGGAGGAAGGAGTATATTATAATGTACCTGAACGAGTGGCGGTCAGCGTATTCAATGCTTCCAGAGAGTTCTGCAAAGGGGAGTTCCCCATGGGGCAATTCGGCCATGTGGAAATCCTGAGTAATGTGCTCTTCGACAAGAAAACCACCACCCAAGTCACTTTCTACCCCAGCAACGGAGCCATCAAACAACTGACGGACAACGGCGAGGAAAACTGAAAACCTACTAAACATGCGATAAGCATAAAAAAGGGCTGCCCGAAAGCAGCCCTTTAACTTTTATATGTCGTACGACCGGATTACAACTTGTTGTCAGAACCCAAAACGTTGACAATCTTGTGCTCGTACAATTTCTTCATGTTGTCGCGAGCCGGACCCAAATATTTACGCGGGTCGAACTCTGCCGGCTTCTCAGCAAATACCTTGCGAACAGCAGCCGTCATAGCCAGACGAGAGTCTGAGTCGATATTGATTTTGCAAACTGCACTCTTGGCAGCCTTACGCAATTCGTCTTCGGGGATACCGATAGCTGCTTCCAACTTGCCACCGTATTTGTTGATGGTGTCTACTTCTTCCTGAGGAACAGATGAAGAACCGTGCAGTACAATGGGGAAGCCCGGAAGCTCCTTCATTACGCCGTCCAATACATCGAATGCCAAAGGAGGAGGAACCAAACGGCCTGTAGCGGGATCAACGTGGCACTGTTCGGGTTTGAACTTATATGCACCGTGAGAAGTACCGATAGAAATAGCCAAAGAGTCGCAACCGGTTTTGGTTACGAAGTCAACTACTTCTTCAGGACGGGTGTAGGTGTGATGTTCAGCCACAACGTCGTCTTCTACTCCGGCCAATACGCCCAACTCACCTTCTACGGTTACGTCGAATTGGTGAGCGTATTCTACGACTTTCTTCGTCAAAGCCACGTTCTCGTCATACGGAAGGTGAGAACCGTCGATCATCACTGAAGAGAAACCTGAGTCGATACAGCTCTTGCAAGTCTCGAAAGTATCTCCGTGGTCGAGGTGCAACACGATTTGAGGATTGGCGCAACCCAATTCCTTTGCATATTCAACAGCACCCTGAGCCATATAGCGCAACAACGTAGCGTTGGCATACTGACGGGCACCCTTAGAAACCTGAAGGATCACCGGAGACTTGGTCTCTACGGCTGCTTGAATGATAGCCTGCATCTGCTCCATGTTGTTGAAGTTGAAAGCAGGAATGGCATAACCGCCATTAATGGCTTTTTTGAACATCTCTCTGGTGTTCACCAAGCCTAAGTCTTTGTAATTAACCATATCTTTATAATTTATAAAAAGAACAATTCGTTTCACTCTTTTTTGGTAGGACAAAGATAGGCATTTTTCTTCAAATCCAATCTCCCGCCCATATCTTTTAAACAAAAAAAATCCCCCGAAGCGTATTTTACCGTTTCGGGGGAGTGCTTGTAGCGTCATTTCATCTCTTTTACCAAATATACCACAACCGGAAGATGGTCGCTATAACCGTTCAGCCACACTCCGCCGGCATGCGTACGCTTGGTATTGCCTTTGTATCGCCCTTCGGTTTGAAACAGGTAATTGCGCGAGAATATCTCATTCTTAAAGAACTTCAAGGTCGAATAATCCTTCTTACCATCCAAATCCAATAAATTGGGAGTCATTACAATCTGGTCGAACAAGTTCCACTTGCCGTCATACATCAACGTGCCCCGTCCGTCTTTAGCCAGCACGTTCCACCAAGGATTATACAAATCGGACTTGCCCACATCTTTCATTTCGCGCTTGGCTCCCAAAGCTTTCGCCATACTCGGGCTGAAAGGATCGTCGTTCATATCCCCCATCACGATGATTTTCATTTCCGGATTTGCCTTGCTGATACTGTCTTTCAACAGACGGACTTGTTTCCCTGCACGCTCCCTATAGTATGAAACCGCAGCACGGCTGGGCCAATGGCATACGATAAAGGTCACATCATCGCCCGCCAGTTTACCTTGTACGGTCAGGAAGCCACGCGTATGATAAGCACTGTCTTTCGCCTCATATATATAAGGTTGCAGAAACGACTTTTCCGGTGTAAAGAAACGGGGATTGTATATCAGCGCACAATCTACGCCACGCTTGTCCGGCCCTTCTATATGAACAAACTTCATTCCACGTGCTTTCAAAGTCGGCTGTTCCACCAAATCTTGCATCACACGGCTGTTCTCAACCTCAGACACCCCGATGACAGACGCACCGATATTGGGCAACTTGTCTGTCCCCATCTCCGACAATACAGTGGCCATGTTCTTCAATTTCGCGAAATACTTCATTCCGTTCCATTTCATAGCCCCATCGGGCAGATACTCGAAATCGTTTTTCCCCTCGTCATGAATGGTATCGAAAAGATTTTCCTGATTATAAAACCCAACCGCATACATGCCGAATTTCTTCTCTTGGGCACGTGCCGCCGTAAACAGCAGCACGAACAAGCCCATAACCATAAACATTCGTTTCATAAGATGTTTTTTTAACGTTTTGTTAATTCTCTATTACAAATATGGCTTTTTTCGGCTACCGAGCCAAAAAAAAATGGCAAAAAGTTAGTCCGGGATGACTTTAATTTGAAAATAATGTGTTTCTTTGTAAATAGAAAAAGAAATTATAAATATCAATGAAAATAAACTCTATCCTTTTCTTTAGTGCAATATTTTTGCTCATCGCCTGCAATGACGACACTCCTGACGGAACATCGGGCGACAACTCGAACCAGAACGCCAATCCTACGGTTATACAAAACGCCAGAAATCTGGAGATGCCGAGGCTGGACGACCAAACGGGCGACATTTATTCCCATTACGTAACTTACAGAGGAGAGCAAGTATTGAACTACACCTTAGACTGGCACAAAGAAAAGAAACACTCGCGATGGGTTGCTTTCGTCTTTACCAACACGACGTCCGGAACAAGCTGGAATCGCAATAATTGGAAAGGTACAGAATGGAACGGCAAAGTCTGGGAGGGCGATCCCTTCCAACCCGATCCGGATATTCCCGCCGGAGAACGAAATGAATTGAGTGATTTCAGCCGGAGCGGTTACCAGCGCGGTCACCTCTGTGCGTCGGCCGACCGCCTCTTCTCCATGGATGCCAACGGACAAACGTTCTACCTCTCCAACATGAGTCCGCAAATGGGCAGTTTCAACTCCCCCAACTGGTCGGACCTCGAAACGCAAGTACGCAATTGGGGACGCAACAACAATTTCCGCGACACACTTTTTGTCGTAAAAGGCGGAACGATACGTGACGACCAAATCATAGAATACATCGGTGGAAAAGACCCCAGTTCCCCCACGAAAGTCGCCGTACCGAAGTACTACTTCATGGCTTTGCTCTGCAAAAAGTACGACGGCGGACAAAACACTTACAAAGCCATCGGTTTTTGGGTGGAACACAAACGATACGGCACGACTCCATCACTCCGCACGTGGGCCGTCAGCATCGACGAACTGGAAGAGAAGACAGGTATCGATTTCTTCTGCAATCTGCCCGACCGGATAGAAATACCGGTAGAGCAGACTTATAATATAGAAAGTTGGAGCGGATTATAGCCGAAAATATTCCGCAGAAAGTTTGGCGGTTCTGAATAAAAGGCTTAACTTTGCACCTCGTAAATCAGACCATTACACATATAGTTACCAGCTATAAGTTGAACTGACAAAAATTTATAAGACAATGAAGAAAGATATTCATCCTGAGAATTATCGTCCCGTAGTGTTCAAGGACATGAGCAACGGTGACATGTTCCTTTCACGTTCTACTTGCAAAACGAGCGAGACCATAGAATTTGAAGGCGAAACCTATCCGGTAGTGAAAATTGAAATTTCCAGCAGTTCACATCCCTTCTATACGGGTAAGAACAAATTGGTGGACACGGCAGGTCGCGTAGACAAGTTCATGAGCCGCTACGCAAAGAGCCGCAAATAAATCGGGATTCCATATTTTATCGGAAAGATAAAAAACGGTGTGGTGACAACAGTTTCCACACCGTTTTTCTTTTCCTTCCCCGTACAAGGGGATCACGGAAAAGTCCATATTTTTCCACACCTCCGGAGGCTTTCGGATGCGCTTGCGGAGCATCTGATTTCAATCTCCGCCAAACGAAAAACGAATCTCAGCAGATTGAAAAATCAATCTGCTGAGATTCGTTTTTCGTTCTCCTTAGATTTTTTGAGAATACTCAACAAGCTAAAAGACAATCACTTGCCGTCGACCAAGACAAAACGTTTACCCTGCCATTCATATACGACAGGACGTAAAACCTTTTTCATACGCTCTGCCTCCTCCTTGTCCACTTCGCCGGGCTGCAAAACAAAAGTCAGCCGCATATCGTCCGGTTGCAGGGAAGCCGTCACAAAGCGCATGTCCTGCAAATGCTGCAGGCGTGACACTTCCTCTTTATCTACCGAATCATTCGTTTCCCAAAAATCGGCATACGCGGGAAAGGGTATCCACTTCTCTTCCGGCAACACGTTCCAATCCGGCGCGTAAAGGGCGACCTTCGTCTCGGTTACCGGCCCGGAATAAGTACGCGCCACGCAAATATAGTTCAGCGTATCTTCGGCCGGCAAAAGCTTCATCTCCACCCGGCAATTCGGCGTCAGTTGCAAGTCGAGATAGTCCACCGTCAACGCTTTCAACACGCTAAAACCGTCGAAACGGTTGCGCACTTTAGCCTCCATGTCGTTTTCTATGAAGTCGATACAATCCAGACGGTTGTTTTTCGTCATGATGCCCAACACGCTGTCGGGCATGGCGGCAAACACGTCGCGCATCTTCTGTGCCTGAAGAGCCTGGCCCAATGCCAACGTTATGATAAGAGGTAAAAAACGTTTCATACATCCATTTTATTTTACGGGCACAAACTTAGTCATTTTTATCGACATTCCGCGCCTCGCACCTTATTAATAACATCTCTTCACGTTAACTGGAACCCAAATAGAGGAACACCATTCCGAGCAGGACCAACACCAGGTCCACCGCCTTGCTCTGCAAGTTCTTCTCGCGGAAAACCATGGCTCCGAACAGGAACGAAACGACCACACTGCCGCGGCGCACCATGGAGACAATGGAAATCATGGCACCGTCCAAGCTGAGTGCATAAAAGTAGACGAAGTCTGCCGCCGACAGGAAGAGCGAAATCGGAAGGATGCACCAATCCCACCGGAAAGGCGTGGTCTGCTTCCTGCGCGGCCACCATAACAAAAGCATCATGACGCCCATCATCACCAACTGGTAGAGATTATAATAACTCTGCACCACCATGCGGTCCAGCCCCACTCCCCCATTCTCAGGCGAAGCCATCAGGTATTTGTCGTACAAGCCGCTCACGGCTCCGAGTACACTGGCCAAGACGATGAAATAAATCCACTTGTCGTGCCGGAAGTCGATACCTTCTTTTTTACCGCTCCGGCTCAACATGAAGAACGACAGCACGGCCAAGGCCACACCCACCCACTGATAAAGGTTCAACCGCTCGCCGAAGACCAACAGCGCACCGACGAGCACCATGACGGGGCGTGTGGCATTGATGGGTCCCACTATCGTCAACGGCAAATGCTTCATGCCGAAATAACCGAATATCCATGAGGAAAGCACGATGCAGGACTTCAACAGGATGTACTTCTGCGCTCCCCAATCGGTCGGGGGGATATAAAACAGGCTGCCGGTGTCCGTCACTCCCCAAGCCGAACCAAGGATGAACGGCAGGAAGATAAGGCTGCAAAACAATGTATTGAGAAACAAGACGGGAATCACCGCATTGCCTCTCAACGACTTTTTCTTGAACACATCGTAAAAACCCAATAGGGCGGCGGAAGTAAACGCCAGAATCAACCACATATATCTTTTTCTTTTCCGTTTCTACTCTCTACCATGAAACATTTGTCCGGATAGGCCACATCCACTAAGAACAGGGCGTTCCCCGGCATGGACTCTCCAGCCCGGCAACGGTCCTTTCCTTCTATCACCGCCCGGAAGCCTTCCGGCGTAAGCTTGCCCCGCCCCACCTCGACGAGCGTACCGACGATGGCACGCACCATGTTGCGCAAAAAACGGTCCGCCTGGATTTCAAAACGCCATTCGCCGGGCGCAAGCTCCGTCCAACGGGCTTGCATGATACGGCAGTTGTTGGTCTTCGTGTCGGTATTCACTTTGCTGAAACTGGTGAAATCGGTATAATCGAACAATGCGGCAGCGGCTTCGTTCATCTTTTCAAAATCGATCATCCGGTACAGACGGCAGGAATAAGCCCGCAAGAACGGGGACTTGCCGAAATGCAGGTAATAATGGTAGGTGCGCGACAAGGCATCGAAACGGGCATGTGCATCGGCTGCCACAGGTACCGTCTTGTAAATGGAGATATCCGGCGGCAGCAGGCGGTTGAGCTTGTCCGTCAGCCACCTTCCGTCAATCCGGCGCACAGGGTCGTCGGCATACTCGAAATCGAAATGGGCCACCATCATCCGAGCATGTACTCCGGTATCCGTCCGTCCCGCCCCCGTGATGGATACGGGCTGCCGCAAGAGGGTGGCCAAGGCTTTCTGCAACACCTCTTGCACACTGATACCGTTGGGCTGAATCTGCCAACCGTGGTAACTCGTGCCGTCATAGGCCAAATATAAAAAATATCTTTGCATCCGTCTGATTTGTAAACGGATGCAAAGATAATGCTTTTATTTAGAGCCTGTTTAAATTTTATTTAATAACATCCTAATGGATG
>UMGZ01063643.1_pt1 | contig 15833 bp, 19 predicted proteins | sample 1965421 | NCBI WGS metagenome assembly UMGZ01 (sample SAMEA4836087, study PRJEB28245) | human gut metagenome | biome: gut microbiome; material: fecal sample | place: Denmark | collected 2008
GACACGGGTCGTCCGCTCCGCGGACTGCCTTGCATATTATGTGTGTAATGATATTTTCTAGAAAAATTTCTAGAAAAAGAATTGACATTTTCAAGAAAAAGAGGTATTGTAATATCAGAAACAAGGAAAATCATAATACAAAAAATGGAGGAATAACAATGACAGAGTTAGAAATGAAAGAAAATCTGAAAGAAAAGTGTAAACAAGCGTGGGATTTATATAACGCTTTTAAAAGTGTAAAAGGAGACGATGATATCATGACTCAAAAATTTCTAACAAAATGGGTAACTTATCAAGATTTATATGAAGAATTTTTTGGAGAAGAAGTACAATATTAAATTCTTTGCTGACCTATCGGCAATACGGGGAGAAAGAGGATAAATGAGAATTAATCAAAAAATGACGTATGAAGAACTTGTTAAAATGCAAAATAACGTTGCTGAACTTCCGTTCTATGTAACAAGAAAAGTAGGGGCAGAGTTTAAAGTGTATACTTTTTCTCACTCGTCTATGACAAACGGATACATCCGTAAAAATGCAACCTATAACCCGCTACCGTATAAAGGACGGTTTGGTGTCGGATTTACTGTAAAATCCAACAATTCCACAAGCACTCGTTATGCTTACATAACTTATTACATTGAAATCAAACATTCCGTTATCTGTTCCGCTAACGATAACTGTACGTTGTGTCCGTTGTACTCAAAAGAGGGAAACAAAGAAACGTGTTATTATTAAGGAGGTATCATAATGAGAGTAAAAGATTTTATAAACATGTATTGTGGTAAGAACCGCGTGGAAGTCGAAATTTATGCGTCTGTTACGGTGTTCAATGAGGAGCATAAAGTATTAGTTGGGGACTTTGCTGTGGATTGCGTAAACTTCTACACCAAAAGAACAGAAAACTTCTTATCAGAAGAAGTAACCGCCTTTGAAATTGTAAATGGTAAATTGCGATTGATAATAAGGGGGTGCGAATAATGCCGAACTCAAAGGACTACAGCATCTACCAGGAACTTGATCTTAGTTTAGACCAGATCAAACGCGAATTACCTAAAGTGGCGCAGGCGGCAAACAGTCGCCTTGCCAAACTGGAAAAAATACACGCGCGCGACCAATGGGAGTATGGGCGCGTAAAAGAGTTTTTTGCGTCACAAGGGCGATCAAAAGATCGTTTTTTGAAAGGCGTAAAGCGGTCGGATGCATCCATTCGGCAAGAATGGGATATGATGATCGCTTTTCTGAATTCACCCGAAACAACTTTGGAGGGATACCGGATCGCAGAAATGCAGAGACGTTTTGACAAGTCGAAGAATAAAATTGATGGAGAAGTAACAGAAGATAACTATAAAGACTTGTATCGTTTTCTGACTTCCAATATCTACAAAAAAAATCTGCGAAAGCAGGTAGCGTCCGATCAGATCATTGATGATTTCATATCGAAATTAAATGATAGTGGAATCGAACTAGAAGATATTCTTGAAGAATATCAGAAGTTTCTCGATGGATATATAACGGAAGAAGAATTATTTGAGAAAAAGAGAACAAAATTAAAGTAGGTGGAAATATGTATGAATTAGATATCCCTGTTATCGTAAACGGAAACGAAAATGTTTCACGTGAAACAATTTATTCGGTCAATGATTTTCCGTTTTCGTCTTTCCAGACTTTGCGCGAATGCCGCAAACGTGGAAGAAAGAAAAAACCTATCGTTTATTATGATGCAGAAATGGCGTTTGATATCGAAACAACTACGTTAGAAAAACTTGATTATGAACGCTATAACAAAACAGGTGAAAAAGTAGTAAAAGGAACTGCCTTTCTGTATCAATGGCAGTTTTGTATCAAAGATACCGTGTGTTTTGGTCGCACATGGAACGAGTTTCTTTCATTCTGCGAAAAACTGCATTTGTATTTGAAAACATCTGATACGAAACGTGCAGTCGTTTATGTTCACAATCTTTCCTATGAATTTCAATTTATGAAAGATTTTATTGAATTTGACGAAATCTTTGCGCGGGATGCGCATAAAGTGATGAAATGTTATGCGTATAAGTACGGTATCGAGTTCCGGTGTTCGTATTTTCTTAGCAACATGAGCCTTGCGAAATTTTGCGAAAACAGCGAGGGCGTGATCCATTATAAACTGGTTGACACTTATGACTATAAAAAACTGCGTACACCAAAAACACCTTTGACGGATGTTGAACAGAGTTACTGTTACAACGATGTTCGAGGTTTATGCGAATGCATCCACGCTTTACGTAAAGAGGATAATCTAGCAGAAATCCCCCTTACTTCAACTGGCTACGTTCGCCGCGAATTCCGCCGTGCTATGCAGGCGGATAAAAGCTATTATCCCGATACCTTTACCGACATTGCGCTTACTTTACCGCAATATCAACTCTGCAAAGATGCGTTTCGCGGCGGTAACACCCACGCCAACCGCATCCACGTGGGACACACGATCACGGCGAAAAAGGGTGAATCTGTAATCGTTATGGGTAGTATGGACATCTCGAGTAGTTATCCGGCGCAGATCGCTATGGGGTACTATCCTATGAGTGCGTTCCGGGCGGTTGAGATCACAACGCAGGAACAGTTTGACAACTTGTGTGCTACGCGTTGTGTTATCATGCGGGTACAATTTGACAACTTGCGTATCAAAGAAAACATTCCGGTACCATACATCCCGCTGTCGAAGTGCCAGAAGCACGGGAAAGATTGTGTGATTGATAATGGTCGAGTGTTATCTATTGTTTGTTGCGAAATTGCAATGACGGAAATTGACTTGTCGATTATAAAAAATCAATACGACTATGATTTCTTTACCGTGTCGGAGTGCTACGTAGCCGCGCGCGGAAAATTACCGGATAGTATGCGCAACACCATGATGTCATTTTTTATCGCAAAAAGCCAGTTGAAAGGAAATCCCGATAAAGTCTATGAATACATGAAGTCTAAAAATAAGTTAAACAGCACATTCGGAATGTGTGTGACCGATCTGTTACAGGATGAATGGGAAATGGATTCATTTACAGGTGAATGGCATCGGGAAAAAGCAGACGCGGAAAAAGCACTGAAAACGTACTACGAGGGAAAAAACAGCTTTTTGCACTACCAGTGGGGTATCTATGTTACCGCACATGCAAGGAGGCAGTTACAAGATATGCTTGACGTAGTTGGCATGGATGTTGTCTATTGCGACACGGACAGCATCAAATTCTTGCATCCCGAGATACATATTCCGGAGTTTGAAGCCAAAAACAAAATACTGGCAAAACGTGCGATTGATAATGACATTCCGGCGTTTTGTGACGTTGGGGAGAAACGTTACATTCTCGGCGTTTGGGATATGGATGACCTCTACATCCAGTTTAAAACCCTCGGCGCAAAGAAATACTGCGGTGTGGAATGGGACGAAAAAGCGGCTCAATCTGGTAAAGACCCCGTGCGGTTTACGTCTACGGTAGCTGGCATGAATAGAAAACTTGGAGCGGAAAACATAAAGTGCTGTAATAACTTCCGGCTCCGCCGCCGAATGGAAAATGTTGGAAGAACAATCAGTTGTTTTAACAACTCGAAACCCCATTACATCAAAATCAACGGGGAAGAAATTTTGACAGCAAGTAACATTGGAATCATTGATACCACTTATACTTTAGGTGTAACGAATGAATACTACGAAGTATTGGTAAACTCTCAAGACGGAGTTTTACCGGAATAGGAGACGATATGAGATATTTTGTGTTTTTTATGTTTTTAGTATTATCAACGATCTGGGCGTTACATGAGGAAGAACTCGATCTTTCCATCCTGCTTTTATTTTTGGATATTTTCTTTATTTTCTTATTTTAACTATTGACTTTTTTGGTAGGAACTGCTATTATAATACTTGTAAGAACAAATAGCCACATAACGAAAGGAGAAAAAATGGTTAGAACAAAAATCGAAAAATTTATCTACTCTGTTATTGACAGAAACACAAAACAGGTGATCGGCTCTTTTGAGAATACAGAAGAATTGAAATCGCAGAAAGCAAAAACCGCCGCTGTTACTGCCGCTGGTTTTCCGGAGGATTCCATCTGCGTATTAACCGATACCGTATCCGCCCGCTACGAGATGCCGGACGAACAGTTTTTTGCCGAAGCAAAGAGACTGGACGACTAATCAGCACACAACCCGCGGTCTGGAAGTGACCAGATAAGACAATGATCAAAGCAAATCGCCGCGGTTCTGCATAACAAAAACAACTTAAATCAAAAGGAGAGAAATTCATGAGCAAAGCTAAAATGAAATTAAACAACGTAACCGTTAAATACGCAAAGGAGGAAGACGGCAAAAGTGTTCTTTCCGTTTCTATCTCTGACGATCAGAGGAAATCCATCTTCGAAAAAATTATCGAAGAGTTTGGCGAAGATGCCGCCGCAGACGCAAAGTGGATTCCGGCGAAAGAAACCGACAAAGCTGGTCTTTACTTGAAAGCGCAGACCAACTATAAAGTAGATTTTTATGAGGACGGCGTAGAAAGCGACACAGTTTCCAGAGTTGACGAATTGGGCAAAGGAGCAGTTGTTGACCTCTTTATCTCCATCGGTGAAAGCAAATTCCGCCGCGACAAGGGATTTACGGCTTACCTTTCCGCAGTAAACGTTCACAAGTTCGGGGATACAGAAAAGTATAACCCGTTTGCTTAAATACATATGAATGCAATACGCGCTCCGACTGGCGGACGGCAACTTGAGTAATATAAGTTATCTGTAGTTGATTGTTACTATATCTTGTGTATTTGAAAAAACTCCATACGTGTGAGAGAGCTACGTTTTCCAGCGTAGCTCTTTTTTTAAATCTAGCGACGCTCTGCCGCTCTCTGCCGTCCATCTGCAAGCAAAACGTGCGATCATCGTGCGATTAACGTGAGATTGACTGCGGAGAGACTGGCGGGAACTGGCGGGACGCGGTGCTGGGGATGTAGAAAACGATAGAAAGGAGGATGTGAAACAAAATGTTTCACGTGAAACAATGATTTTTTGGAACGATATTAAATGGGAAAAACTTTTCGCGGATTATAATGTAAATTTTGAGGGGGTAGATGATAAAGGAAAGCCAATTCAGTATTACAATCCAATCCGGTTGTTTTCAGAGCCAGACGTGGACGGTGATTTCGCTGGCGTGGCAATTACATGTTCCAACCGTAGTGCCGGAAAGACAAGTGCTTTTGCCGCGGCAAGCTGTATTTTATGCAAAGAGTATGGCTTGCAGACTGGATGGATTTTCCGAACGAAAGGGGAGATGACGGGAGCGGCGGCAATGTATGAAGATATGTTGCGAATGTATCCAAAATTGGGTAGTGTGATTACCTATAAAAATCTGGACAAAAACGGAAATGTCGTGCGGTATTTTCTAGACGGTGTGCCATTCGGATGCGCGTTTAGTTTTGGAAGTAAGATAGACAGTGTAAAAAAACTTTCACCGTATTTTCGGGATATTTACTTTTTATTTTTTGATGAGTTTTCTATGGAAAGCGGACAATACGTAAAAGGGGAAAGTGAAAAACTGCAATCGTTATTATTAACGATCAGCCGTGGAAACGGAAGCCAGTCCAGATGGTTTAAATTGGTGATGGCATCCAATAATATTTCGTTGCTCAATCCCTATTTTGTTTTTTTCGGCATCCACAAACGGTATCAGAAAGAAACCAAAATGCTGCATGGTAGCGGTTTTGTGTGTGAATTTACGCACAATGACAGTGCCAGCAAGGCAATGTGGGAAAACACCGCTTTGAAAGCGTTCCGCGGTGGTCATTATATGCAGAGCATGAGCGTAGGCGATCAGATGTTGATTGATGATGCTGTATTTGTTCAGAAGCCAACCGGACGTTCGCGGTATTTGTTTACCATTGAACACAGTGGCAAAAGCTATGGGGTATATGAATATTATGAAGAGGGGTATATTTATATCACGCACAACTATAATCCATCGTGTAATTTTGTCGCGGTTTTTCGTGACGGGGATCACACGCAAAACACGGTTATGTTGGAACACTACGATTATTTGTTTGAAAATCTGGTTGACGCGTACCGGAAAGCATATCTGCGTTTTGACGATCTGGACAGCAAAAATATGGCGGTTGAGTTGCTGGGGATTGATCTTTATAAATAGTTCGCGGAAAACGGACAACTGTACTTGACAGACGGACAAAAAAGAGGTATCATAAAATACGGGGAAACCTTTTAAAGGGGTTGCCACGGTTGAGTAAACCGCCCTGTCCTTGGCAGGTCAAAAGGTTTCCTTGTTTCAATGGACAGGAAGAAAGGAGCAAAGATGGCAAGTATCGTTTTTAATATGATTGTCAGCATGATGAAAAAAGAAAATGCTTATCTTGCTTATACCGTGCGATATAAAGGGGACGAAAAAGACACTTTAATCATTGTCCCACATGAAAATTACGAGTCTCACATCCGCTATTTGTGGGATTTCTTTTTTATGGATGGCAACGCGTATAATTGTAAATCGCCAGTCCGGTTCATTCACAATTTTATCATGTGTGATACATTAAGTGAAATTGATGACTGGTTAAAATGGCAGGATATGGAGGTGGACGGATGGACGTAACAGTTGCACAGTCAATCACGCAGATGGTTGGAACACTCGGTTTCCCGATTGTGTGTTGTGGCGCACTTTTTTGGGATCGAATCAAAACAGAAGAACGCAGATCAAAAGAAGCGGAATTACATCGGCAGGAAGTAGCAGAATTGCAGAAAGCAATCGAATCAAATACACTTGCTATTACCGCTTTATGCCAGCATTTAGGAGGTGGAAAGAATGAGTAAAATCGAAAACGCAGTTGCTTGGGCGGAACAGATTGCAGCTGATGATCGGCATGGCTACTCACAGGTACACCGGAACAGTCCCGATTATGATTGCTCATCGTTTGTGGGAACGGCACTTGAAAAAGCTGGTTTTCCGGTCAGCAGCTACAGCACAACAAGAAATCTTGTCGAGCAGTTGGAAAAAGCAGGTTTTGTGAAATGCGGTAAACCGTGGAAACGCGGGGATATTCACCTTGCGGCTGGTCATCATGTAACGATGTCGGTTGACGCGAACCGCATCGTCCACGCCAGCCAGTCCGAAAACGGCGGGATTGATGGGCAGACGGGAGATCAGACCGGAAAAGAAATCTGTGTCCGATCTTACTACGATCTGCCTTATGAGAATACCGTGCATTATCGGTATGCGGGAAAAAACGACAAGCCGCATAAAGTAATTGAGCAATCTATCAAAACCGAATACGCACGTAGTTTTGACCGGAAAATCGCCGGAGCCTATCATACCAATGATCGTTATAATCTGCGCGTGGGAGCTGGGAATGACAAAAAGATCATCTTAACGTTGCCAGACGAAACCAGTGTTAGAAACTATGGATATTATACCGGAGAATGGTATCTTGTCAAAGCGGTTGTAAACGGTATTGTCTATACTGGTTACGTAGCAAAAGAAGGACTGACCCGTGGCTGATCTGACGCTTGCCTATCATACATGCATCGAAATTTGTAACGATCCAAACATTGGATACTCTCAAACGTATCGTGAGGGGCAGACAGTAGGCGGCATTACTTATTATGACTGTTCCTCTCTCATGAGTTACTGTTGTACGGTCGGCGGGTTTTTTGCATCTAACCCGTGGTTCACCACGCGGAGCATGGACGGATATCTCATCGGCGCAGGATTCCAGAAAGGAACTGCACGCCAGCCATGGAAAAAAGGCGATATTTTGTGGAGATCCGGTCATACCGAAATGGTGTATGATCCAGCAGACGGCGGCGGGTATACGATGGGAGCACATACCGATAGTTACCCGCTCGAAAGACAGGTATCCATCAATAATTTTGTGAGCCAATATAGTGCTTGGACGTATCTGTACCGATATCCGGTTGAGGTACAAAGCGGTATCAGCCAGTATGTGATTGCCTCCATTTGTGGCAACTTTTGGCAGGAATCCACCGTAAACCCCGGGTTATGGCAAGGCATGATCGTTGGTTCTCCCGGTTATGGTTTGGGTCAGTGGACAGATAACGCCGATACCAACCGCCGCACACAGTTATTCAATTGGCTGGACGCAAACGGGTACAGCCGGGACGATGGAAACGCACAGTTAGAATATCTGATATATGAGAATGTATGGTATTCGGTAGGCGCGGCAAGTACTTACGAAAATCTGCAAGCGTTTTTACACAGTGACAGTACCGATCTGGACGCACTAACTGCCGCCTACATGAAAGGGTGGGAGGGTATCAGTGACGATGGAACACTTGCGTTCCGGCAGGAAAAAGCACATGAATGTTTTAATTTCATTTCGGAACACGCAAAAGATTCTGCAATTACCGGATGGATCGTTGGGAATCGGTATCTATCTGATTCCGAACGTTTGAACAACGCGGTTATGGTATTTCGGTATTTGTCCACTGGGCAACCCGAGCCACCCGAGCCGCCACACCCAATGAAACCAAAACGGCATAAAATGCCGATCTGGTTATATCCCAATTTAAAAAGGAGGTTTTAACATGACACTTGAAGAGTATTGGTCGGAAATCGTAGCCGATATCGGAAACATCGAAACACACGGTGATGCTATCGCCGCCATCAGCGAAAAAATCAAAACAGAAGATACCGACATTGAAGCACTGATGTCCGAACGTGACGCACTGGTTGCGGAACGGGACGAACTGAAAGGAAAGTATGATTCCGCAGTTGCCGAAATCAAAAGCCGCTGGTCTGATCTTTCTCACGGTGGAAGTATCACAAAAGTAACTGAGTTTGGCGGAAATGCGCCGGAAGAAACCGCAACGAGTATTAATGATCTTGATATGTCTCAGCTCATTTTGAGCGGAAAAGGAGAGTGAAACAATGGAAGAAAAACTTGATATGACCAATATTAATATGCTGAACGCCGTGCGTCAGACTATGAGTGTTGACTACCGTGACAGAGTCCCGGTTGCAACCCGTGAAAATATTGCCGACATCGCAAAAACTTTAACCGATCCTTACAACCCGATGGCAAGAAACGAACTCGTTCCGGCTCTTGTGAATCTGATTGCCAGTCAGTCGATCAGCACGGAAGCGTTTAGAAATCCTCTGCGTGTGCTGAACAGTAACGCCATGCCGTATGGAAACGGAGAACAGGAAGTTTACGTAAACTTTGCACAGGGTTATGCGCACGATGCGAACATCAGCATCGAAGATGCGACCGCCATTTATGACAGTTACATCATGGCTCTGTATCATGTAATCAATTTTAATAACGATTATCCGGTGACGATCTGGTTTGAGGATATGCGCGGCGCGTTCCTTGATGATTACGGACTCAGAAGTCTAGTTCAGGCAAAAGTGGAAAGTGTCGTTTCCGCTTGTAACTGGGATGAGTTCACAACCGCGAAAGAACTGATTGCATCTGCAAAACGTGCGGGACAGATTTACCCGGTTCATGTGGATGCCGTTACGGATCAAGCATCCGCGAACGCACTTGCAAAACAGATTCAGTCTTACATTGACAAAATTCAGTTCCCGAACCCGCTGTACAATTTCGCCGGAGCAACATCGGCGGCAAAAGAAGATACCATTCTTCTGTTTGTTGACCCGGATACCAAAGCCGCGATGAATGTTGACAGTTATGCCAGCGCGTATAATCTCGATCGGATGATTCCGAAAGCACAGCAGGTTTTAATTGATAACTTTAACGATGCTGAGGGTATTGTAGCAGTATTGGTTGACAAGCGGTTCTTCAAAATCCGCGAACAGTATCGCATGATGGTACAGGATAACGTTAATCGCGGACTGCGTTGGAACAGTACGTATACAGTAAAAGAGATGTTCTCTTATTCCCTGTTTTATCCGATCATCGTGTTTACGACCGAACAGGTTCTTGTTTCTGACATTACCGCAAGTAACGTGGGACGGGTGAAAGCCGGAACAGATGTTGACTTTGGCGGAAGTTTTTCTGTTGAGTCTACGGGCGTAGCTGATAAAGCGATTGACGTAAAAGTAGAGGGTAATTCTTCCGCTGATACATTTATGATCCCGGGAACAACAATTCTTCGAATCGCAAAAGACGAAAAGAATCTGAAGACGAAAGCAGCCATAACAGAAAGTGTGCGGGTTGTGATTACAAGCCGATTCAATTCTTCCAAAACGTCAACCATTTACTTTACGACAGATTAAGTAAGAGGGAGGAAACATGGATAATTTCATTCCGATGCCGCCGCAATCCGATGTGGCGGCAGTTTCCCCGCAGACAACTGTTATTTTGGCTAGCGGGATTGAATGGGGAAACGATTATGAACACGTAAGATACTACGAAAACGGAAAAGCAGGTTGTCTGGCGCACGTAAGAAAAAAAGCAATCCATACTTTTCAGCAGTCCGCGCCAGTGAGATGGGGAGAACTGACTTATAAGGGGAAAGGGAATGAGAGTGAGTTTTTGAAAAGCAATTACATTGCGTTTCAAAACAAGCCGTATACGGAAGAGTGGTATTTCGGTTTTGTTACAAGGGTAGAATGGTTGAGTGACGGAAGTTTTAAGATTTATTTCGAACCCGATCGTTTCCAGAACAGTTTTTACGATGTGGTATTACAGCCGTGCTATGTAGAACGAGAACACGTTGCCAAAGCAGATGATGCAGTCGGAGCAAATTTAGTTCCCGAAAATCTGGAAACTGGAGAATACATTGTAAATGGTTCCGCCGGAATGGGTTTTGGTCTTATGAACTATTGTCTTATTGCCAGTGCGGATGAAAATGGCGTTGCATTGGAACCGGAATTAAATCAAAAAATAATGTCTGGTTTGACTTGTTTTAACACTACAGATTTTGCTGCCATGAAACAAAAAATTCAAGCCTATGCTAAAAGCGGAAATGCAGACGCTATTGTATCCATTTTTCAAGCACCTGCTTTATGCTTTTCTGCAAGTCCACAAAACTTTACCATGGCTTTCCCAACAACGCTAGCTGGCTATACTCCAAAAAATAAAAAACTATTTCAATATCCATTTTCGTATTTAATTGCAGATGCGCACGATGGAACGCAATATGCGTACCGACTCGAATACTTCAAAAACCAAAAAATAGTTTTTGGCGCACAAGGCGTAAAATTAAATATTCCGTCTATATACGTATATCCAAAAGATTACAAAAATGAACCTACTGATAATACGCCATATGCATTTACTTATAGTAATTTTCCTACCTGCGCGTGGACAAATGACGCTTATCAAGCCTGGCTGGCACAGTCTCAACCTATATGGGATTATCAGACAAAACAGCAGTATATTGATACTGGAAAAAGTGTTGTATCAACCATTGCAAACGTATTAAGCGGTAATTTCGGAAAAGCCATCGAAAGCAGTATCGGTCAGACAGTAAGCAATTTTATGTTTGGCGAAAATATTTCAGCACAGATGGAGCAACACGATTTAATTCCGCCTACAGCAAAAGGAAGTGCTACTGGAAGTTATGTTCAGACTGCGCTTTTTAGTAATACGATTGCATTAAAGACAATGTGTGTAACTCCGGAAATGGCGAAAGTAATTGACGATTATTTCACCATGTACGGATATGCAACGCATAGAATCAAAGTGCCGAATATCACAGGGCGGTCAAACTGGAATTTTGTCAAAACGGTTAATTGTGGATTACATGGCGCGTGCGTTACAGATGATATCAACTTTTTACAGTCAATGTTTAACCGCGGGGTTACGTTCTGGCATACGGACGATGTTGGAAACTATGGTCTTTCCAATGATTAAGGAGGTGATGTCATGTATAATAACCCGTATCGGGTGAGCAACAAAGAAGTGTGGGGACACTGGGAAAGCAACCCGAATACGTCACCGGAAGAAAAAATGTATTTCCGGCACTTTTTTGACAAGTTTGTCAATCTGGCATTATCGCGGTATGAGTATGACGGTTTACCGGATGAGATTCCGCCGCGGATGCTGAACTCTTATTTGTTGTGGAACGGTATGTGTCTTTTCAAGAAAGAACCGATTACAGGACTGTACGGTGTTTTCGGCGTGAATCTTGTAGGCGAACCGGATATTTATGGTATTCCGACCGATTGGATTGCGTACGCCATGAACGGTCAGTATTACGAACAAACGGATAAAGAAGAAAGTTCGCTGATTTTTGCTAGACCTTTTGCTGTACCGGAAATTCACAGTATTATTTTACATGCACAAAGTCTGGCAGAGAAAAAAGCGTCAACTCGAGTCAATGTCATTCAGCAGAGGACACCTGTAGTTATCAGCGGTGATAGCACTCAGAAGTTATCCATCGACAACTTTATCCAAAAATGGGTAAAAAACATTCCTTTTATCAAAGCAAAAAACGATCTGCGAAAACAAATTCAGATTGATACCATTGATTTGAAAGTACAGCCTATTTTCAACGAACTTGATACAGCTGCACAGAGAGAAGTAGCAGAATGTCTGGCTGATCTCGGAATCGAAGCAAGCGGCGTAGAAAAGCCGGAACGGCTGGTTTCCGCAGAAACGAGTTACAACGATGGAGAGATTGAGTTGACGAGAAACGGAAATCTGGCAACCATTCAAAGAGGATTGGACGCTATCAATAAACTATATGGATTGAATATCCATGTACGTTTTAATTCTAAGATGGTAACACCGATTAACCGACCGGATGTTTTCGACAGCAAAGAAGATGATAAGGAGGCGGAATGATGTTTCTTGAATATAACTACGAAACGAAAACATTGACGAATACCATTGAGCAGTTGGTCATTTCCGATCATGTACTTTCACCACTTGAAAATCAGACCATTGATAATATGATCGAAGCCGCCGTTCCTTTAATCTTCAATTTTAGCTTTCCGTTTTATGTCGATGCTTCCGCTCCCGAATATGCAACCGCAAAACTTGCGTTCGAAAAATCGTTCTGTTTACAGTATTTTCGAGAACAGATCGGGTTGGAAACTGTCGGAGAATTTCAATATCATCTAAAAAAGATTCTCACACTCAATATGCCATACTATGAACAGTTGTACCGGAGTATTACTTTTGAATACAACCCGCTGATTACTCATAAAAGTACACGAAAAGTAACGAGTACAAAAGACGATACGCGAACAGGTGTGATCTCCGGTGACAGCACGGCAAAAAACACAACGTCAACTGATACAAATAACGACACACAGAACATTCATTCAGACAACCCGCAGATTAATTTTGCCGGAACGAATTACGCATCTACAATGGATAGGGGACAGAATACGATTCATAATGGCGCGGTGAGCAATGGAGAGAATACCACAAAAACCAACAGTAATGACACGTATCATGCAGATAATAATGATACGATTGAAGATGAGGGATTTGACGGTAGTTACTCTATAGAAATTCAGAGATTCCGAGATACCATACTTAATCTTAACAAGCGTATTTGCGATGATTGCAGAGAGTTATTCTATCAATTTTATTAAGGAGGATAATAATGGCAGAGAAACCAACGATTCCAGATTTTCCTACGTTGCCAGATTTCGGTAAGATGATTACGCAAGCTTGTGAAGTTGTAGCCAGTGTGCGGGGGATTCCGTATGATTTCAACGGGACGTTGAGTCTAGAAAATAAATTTGTTGTGCTGTTTAAGACGGTGAAAGAAATGTTTGACGCGCAGGACGAACTTGTAACAAGTTACAAGGCGTTATATGATTTTGTCAATAATTACTTTAGCAACTTAGATGTGCAAGAAGAAATTAATACTAAAATCAAAAACATGGTAAGCACAGGTGAACTTACTACATTAATTTTGCCTTACATTAAAGAATCGCCTGTTATTGTCAATTCAATAAACGAAATGATAAACCACAATTACATCTATTTATTATCTACAGATGGCTATTTATATTCATGGAACGGTACTACATTTGTGAAAAGCGGAATAAATTATACTTATCCTACAAATGCCTTTGTGCAAAAACCATATCAATTTATGACTAGCAATGATTTAATTTCGTCTCTTAACGAGTGCGGAAGTTACAGTGTAGGTGTAAAAGACGGCGATAACATTCCGGCTGATATGCCCGCAGGTTGGACTTACGGAAATTATTTTGTAGTTGTTGATGGATATGCGGGAGGTGATAAACTAAGCTTTATTCAACATATGTATAGAAAAGGAGAAGAACGCTACAATTACCGCATAATCAATGCCAATAAAGCGGGTGAATGGATACCTGTTGATCTAGAAACCATATATAAACATCACTCATATCGTTTTATGACTAGCAATGATTTAATTTCGTCTCTTAACGAGTGCGGAAGTTACAGTGTAGGTGTAAAAGACGGCGATAACATTCCGGCTGATATGCCCACAGGTTGGACTTACGGAAATTATCTTGTAGTTGTTGATGGATATGCGGGAGGTGATAAACTAAACTTTATTCAACATATGTATAGAAAAGGAGAAAAACGCTACAGTTACCGCATAATCAATGACAATAAAGCGGGTGAATGGACAACTGTTAATGAAAATACTTACAATAAAGTAAAAGTAGCTTTATGCGGAGATTCATTTATCGCTAGTGGCAGTGACGGCGGTTTACCAATGAGCGAATATCTAAATTATTATTCGAAATATAACGCAACTACACTGGCAAAAGGCGGAATTAAAGCAAGCGAATGGTTGAGTACGTTCTCAACAAAAATAAATGCTACTTATGATGTCTTTTTAATCTCACTTGGTCTTAATGGTGAATCGAATGACGAAATATATAAAGACAGTATTAAAAATATCATTACAAATATTAATGCAGTAAATCCTACTGCAAGAATTATTTTATGGTGCATGGACGCGTGGTTTCCAGAAAATTACTCTTCCATTTGCGAGGAAATTTCAAAAAATTTTGGTATCGAGTTCTATTCTATGAAAGCTATGTCTAATATACCAATCAGAATTGATGGAAAATACCCAGACAAATTCCCAGCTTTAGACAGCAATTTTGTAACCGCAAAAACTAACGCCTATGCCATTAGTACCACAGACCATCATCCAAATATAAACGGACGTAAATTGTTAGCAGAATTTTGGAGTACAATCATTTAACATTCTTGCAATTAAACTTTAACATTAAAATAAATTTCCGCTTTATATTGTTCTTTACACGCGGACACTTTAGCAGACGAAAGTGTCTGCCACCCGCGGACATGAAATGTCTGCCACCCGCGGACATGAAATGTCTGCCACCCGGAATGCGCGCAAAGCGCTACAGCCTCCGGCGGTCATCGGCGGACAACCGCACGATCACAAGCGATAACTAAATTTACACATATATAACCAACGGCAGTCCGCGGAGCGGACGACACCGAATGGGCAGGCGCGGACGACCCGTGTCCGTCACCCGCGGACATGAAATGTCCGTCACCCGCGGACACTTTAGCAGACGAAAGTAAGTACCCGTTTCGGAAGTGTCCGCGACCCGCGGACAAACGGTCGGTTTCGTCCACTTTTCGGGCAAAATGAGTAAGTATTTCGGGAGAATTGTGCGTGATTCGGGTGGAAAACGTGAATAATTAAGGAATTGTATAGACAATTAGACGGGACTAACACTTTAGTTGGTTGAAGCGTTTTTGTCAAGTAGGAAAAATGCATAAAAATTTCGGGCATATGTGTTATTAAAAGTATTGAAAAGTGAACAAATGCAAACAAATACTTTGCAAAAGCGGCGTCTTTCCCTGGCGGACACCGCTTTCTTTGTGCATTGTGCTGTCCGCCGTACGCGGACAAAAATTGGGAAATGTCCGCGTGGGACGGACTATAAATATGTTT
>UMGZ01009970.1_pt1 | contig 15832 bp, 9 predicted proteins | sample 1965421 | NCBI WGS metagenome assembly UMGZ01 (sample SAMEA4836087, study PRJEB28245) | human gut metagenome | biome: gut microbiome; material: fecal sample | place: Denmark | collected 2008
ATACTACAGGCAGACTACAAGACGCTATCGCGGACGGTTATACCGATAACGAGATAGCCTCTTTTTTTATGTTCCAATAACTAATAAATATTCGGAGTCAACTTCTTTTATTTATAAAGAGATTTTAAGTCAACCAAACCCGTTACATGCCATAACTAAATTCGTTATATGCTAATTATTTATCGTTTCACCCGGGTGATATGATCGTCTCACCTAGGTGGTACGATCGTTCCACACAGGTGAAACGATCATTCCACAAGGGTGGAACGATAAAAAATAAACGGGATTTGGGAATAATAATTTGATCAGGACTGCATGTTTTCAGTTAACTGTCAGCATGCAACCCGGATCAATTGTTTTCAGGATTAATAAAGAAAATGGTCTTCGCAGAAATCCATGTAAGGTACATCCAAGTAGATTCCAGCTTGTTTCACATAGGAAATCAAGTGCCGGAACAGCGGATCAAGATTCAGCAAATACGGATTTCCGACAAGAAACAGTTGTTCACGGGCCCGAGTCAGGGCAACATTCAGTTTGCGGTCAATCCGATCTCCTTCTTCTTCAAAGACATTTCCAGTCAGGAAATCCAGCTGATAGCGTTTCTGAATCGTGAATCCGTAAATGATAACTTCCCGTTCGCTTCCCTGATACCGTTCAACGGTATCAATCGTGATGTCATGAAGTTCTTTTAATCCCAGGCGATCCAGCTCATGACGGATCATGGCAATCTGATTCCGGTAAGGAACAATGACACCGATACTCTTTTCCAACGAAAACGGGCGATCGTTCTTCTGATATAAATGCCACACGGCTTCTACCATCTTGGCAATCATACAGGCTTCCGGAAGATTTGTTTTCACAGACTGGGTCAAAGGTGGTTGCGGAGAGACTACAAAGGCAATCCGCTGCGTGGCCATCAGTTTTTCCAAACCGGACGGCCGGTATTCATGCCAGGGCAACGGTTGCTGCTGATGCTGAAGAGGCACCGGATGAAGCCGCATCTGGTAAAAGGCCTCATTGGGAAACGAGGAAATGGCCGGATGCATTCGTCCCTGTTTCTCCAGACAAAACGACAAACCGTTTTCTTCCTGCTGATATTTCAGCAGCCGTTCAAACAGGGATAGACGGCAATTGGTTAATCCGATTTCCTGCAACAAAGGATCTGTCACCGCCGAATCGGTTTCCGACTGCAACACTACTGCCGGCAATTGCTTATGATCGCCAATCAACACAAAACGGTCGATGGCATTTTCGTCGCCATGCTTCGCACTCAACAAAGCTAACAGATGTGGTTCCAGGATTTGCGAAGCCTCATCTACAATGGCCAAAGCAAACTTCTTCAGGGTAAAGATGGAGACATTGGAACTGAGATTGGTAGTCGTTCCCACAAAAACCCGTGTAGACTGGATCTTCTTCCTTATTTCCTGAATATTCTGGCATGTTTCCATCTGCCGTTCCAGCAGATAAGGTTTGTAGGCATCATCACAAGAAAGACTCATGCCCATGCGGATGAAATCAATCTTTTCCTTCACCAGCTTACTGCAAATCTCATCGACCGCCCGGTTGGTATAAGAGACCAAGAGAACAGAAGTATCCGATTCGCATAAAGCTTCTTTCAGGATATTGACCAGACCAAAAGAAGTCTTTCCGGTTCCCGGAGGACCAATCAACAGAAAATAATCCCGAGCTTGCTTGGCTTTTAATACCAGCTCGTTGAACTCCGGACATTCGCCGTTCATGCTGTAATCGCCTATTAAACGGACAGACCGATCGATCACCGGTTTGCGTTGCCCCAACAACAACAACCGACGGTCGGCATTGGCCACTAAAAAAGCATACAGCGCCCGGAAAAGAAAACCATATGAAGACTCCAGAAAGTCGTGTTCCACCGCCCAACGGTAGTCTGACGGCTTGTCGAATACCGCCTGATTACGCTGCAAGGCCCGCAGGCGCAATACCAGATGATCCGAATAGATGGCTTCAACCTGACAGCGATGAACGATGGTTTTGCGGGCATCCGGTTCTTTGTCTTTCGGATAAGCATACAGAATCACGACATCTCCCGTCCGGAAGTTCGGCAGGAAGTTATTTTCCTGCTCCGGAATACGCAAGGTAATCCGGTCGATTCCTTCGGACGCTTCATGACTGTTCTCCAACGAAAGGATTTCCAAGTCGCAGAAAATATCTCCGGTTTGTTTCTTCTCCTCCAGAGAATTATTCCAAACGGTAGCGAAACCACTCCCCTCTTTTTCCGCCGTTCCCACCTTCGACAAGATATGTTCCTTCTCGATAAAGGCAAAGAAACGGTAAAAGTAAGCCCGTTCCAAATCGGATGCCTGCTGGATAGGTTTCAACAAACCGGCCAATTGCGGCTGCTGGTAACGGTTCCAGAGAGGATTATCAATCTGCCTTACATTCAAATCCTCCGGAGTCAGTCCGTCGAAAAGCGTAGCCGCTCCTCCTTCACTGCACAGCAAATCCTGCTTGACCATCCGATTCCGTACTTCAATGGCTTGAAACAACAGTTCAGGAGCCGGACCTTCTTTCATCAGTCCGTCTTTATATTTGGAATACAAAAGAAAACTGGAGATTTCATCATTCCGCAAGTTATAATTATAATGTAGAAGGGCCAGATATAAAAGCATCTGCACATAGTGTTTCTCTACATGCCGGTTCGTTCCGTATTCCCGTTTGCCGGACTTCTGCTCCATCAATACCCGCATATCTTCCTGCAATAAGTCCATACGTCCTTGCAATCCCAACATTTCGCAGAAGAAGGAAGGTTCGAGAATGATCCGGTCAAGATGCAAATCACAGACCTGCTTGAACTGTTTATGAATCATGTCCTCCAGGATGTGATACTGCTTTTGGGCATCAACGTGGAAAGAAGGATCCAGGTCCGGACATGTTACCAGCTTCAGAGCGTTCTCACGAAAGAAACGCTTCACACTATCGGCATACGGAACCGGCGTATCGGGATTCTTTTCATTCACTACTTCATCCAACAACTGACTGGCAAAGTTTCCCAAGAGAATTGCCCGGCTGTTGGCTGCCGGTTTGATTTTATTCAGCAGATAAGTCAGCGGTGTACATCCATAAGCCTCAAAACAATTGGCAATGGCTGATACATCAATCAGATAATCCGGTTCAAAGATCATCAGTTCCGCCAGATAAATATCGTCCTGAACCCGATAAGGGTGAATCAGGTTCAGTTGCGCACCTTTCATCAGTAAGTCTTGCAGATAACTCCAGTCGCCAAAGTAATTGGTCTGCCGGTAACGTATCTGTATGAACTCGGTTTCCTCGGCTTCTGTCTTTCCATATATATATTCATCGTCCCACGAATCGATCAATACGCGCAAATAAGTACCCAACGGAGACGCAGATTTAACTGCATAGCGATAAGTAGCAGGCAGACAAGCAGCCAGTTCTTCCGGAATCTTTTCCTGATATAAACGGGAAACGAACTCCGATAAGGCTTTCATATCTTGCAGAAACGTTTTCTCCAATACGGCTTCGTTGGCATCATGCAAGGAACGGCAACGGGCACGCAAGGCATTGATCCGCTTATAGTCCGCTTCCTCATAGCCCAATTCCTTACACAGATAATCCATCCGGGCAAACGGACCGGAGAAATCAAACGAACAGTCGCGTGTCTTTTCTTTCAGTATTTCCAGGAAAATCCGATACAGCTCGGCATATTTCGCCCGGATATCCAGCGCTTCCTGCCGGCACAGCTCCAGTAAATCCGAATAGAAAGCATTATTCCACATAGATCATCTTTTTGGTCATTCCGCCATCGATCACGATGTTTTCGCCGTTGATAAAGTCATTTCCGTCCTGACACAGGAAGACACACAGCCGGGCAATATCTTCCGGCCGCCCGACTCTTCCTGAAGGATGTTGCAGATGATCCTGACTTGTCAGCCGGTCATAATCATGTGTCGCAATCCATCCGGGAGCAATCGAATTGACAGTAATATGCCACTCCGCCAAAGAAACAGCCAACGCATGCGTCAAGGAATAAATACCTCCTTTCGAAGCCGAATATCCTTCGGTGCCTGGTTCACTCATCAGGTAACGAGTCGAACAGAGATTGATGATACGCCCGTAAGGATTTGGGAATGTCTGTTGCTTGCGGTGCAACGCCAGATAACGGGAAGCCACGAAGACCGGACGCAGATTGATCGACAAAATCCGATCGAATTCTTCCACTGTTGTTTCTGTCAAAGGAGAAAACTCACTGATTCCGGCATTATTGATCAAGACATCCACATCGCCCCAGCGGTCAAACAGTTGCTGCAGACAAGACTCCAAAGCCTCTTTATCACTGACATCCGCCGGAAAGAAAAGCGCACCGGTTTCCTTCGACGTTTCTTTTCCCTGCTCCGCATCGCGATCGCAAAACGCCACCCGGTAACCTTCGTTGCCAAAAGCCTTTACAATAGCTTTACCGATCCCCGAAGCTCCGCCCGTCACAAACACCCGGCGTTTGTGTCCTGCACGATTGCCTACCGGTTTCTTCGGCATCGTTTTGCGAGCTTCCAACTCTTCCATTTTCCTTTCAATATAATTATCTGCCATCTTTTTCTTGATTTAAACGGATGCAAGGTACGAATAATTTATGAGACCGTAAATCTTCCCCCGATTCTACTTTTTTATTCAAATAGATAGAATCGGAACAGGCGATTCTATCTATTAAATCAAAAAAGCAGAATCGGGACGGACGAATCTATCTATTAAATCAAAAAAGCAGAATCGGAACGGACGAATCTATCTATTAAAATAAAAAAGTAGAATCAGATAAGTTTTCTCTATCTACTAAAATAAAAAAGTAGAATCGACCGTATTTCCCGATCATTTTATAAATAAAATATAGAACTTTGACCAAGATTTACCGCATATTGAAAAAATATATACCTTTATACATCCAAAAATAACAGACATGAAACTGATTCATACCAGCGACTGGCATTTGGGCCATACCTTATATAATTACGACCGGACAGACGAGCAACAGGCATTCCTCCAGCAATTGGCGGAAATCGTGGAGCGCGAACAGCCGGATGCCCTTCTTGTAAGTGGAGATGTTTACCATTATTCATCGCCTTCGGCTTCCGTACAGAAGATGTACACCGAAGCCATGTTGGAAATTCACCGGCGATGTCCTTCAATGACTATCGTCGTAACGGCAGGCAACCACGACAGTAGTTCCAAGCTCGAAATCACCCGAAGTTTATGGGAGAGTTTCGGTTTGCACGTAATAGGTTCCATCCGGCGGGAAGAAGAAACGATTCAATGGTCGCGGCACATCATCGAAGTGACCGGGAAAGACGGTCGGCCGGTCGGCTACATTCTTCCGGTACCTCACGTTTATCCGCAGAACTTTCCGAGTCCTGATCCGGAGATGAAACGGGAAGAACGGATGCCGTACTTCTTCCAGACCTTATTGGACGAGACGAAACGAATCAACACCGCAAGTCTGCCAGTCGTACTGATGGCACATCTGGCTGTAACCGGTTCTGATACGACCGGACATACAGACCTCATCGGCGGGATGGATTACTTTCCCTTGGACCAGTTGGGAACAGGTTACGATTATCTCGCCTTAGGCCACATTCATTGCCCACAAACCCTGAAAGGAAGCGACGGACGTGCCCGTTATTGCGGAACACCTTATCCGGTAAGTTTTGATGAAACGTATCCGCATTCGGTTTCGCTGGTAACCGTTGAACCCGGGAAACAACCCGAAATCCAAGACATCCGGATCGAGAATCCGTGGCCATGCCTTACCTTGCCCCCAGAACCGCTTCCGTTTGAAGAAGCCCTGCAACAGCTGAAAGACTTCCCCGACGACAAACGGGCTTATATCCGTCTCAATGTCCTGGCTGAAAATTATCTGTCGCCCGACTGTCAGGAACGCGCTTCCGAAGCGACCCGCGGAAAGGCGTGCCGGTATTGCTACATCAAACTCAACCGCCAGCAGAAGGAAACCGGCGAGGAGCAGCCTCACCTCAGTATCCAGGAGCTCAAACAGCAATCGCCTTTGGAAATTGCCCGCCGCTATTATCAGGAGACAACCGGCGAAAGCATGGACGACGAACTGAGCCTTCTATTGCAGGAAGCCATGAATCAGATTCACTCATCAGCAAACGAATAGACTATGAAGCTACAACAACTCATCATAAAGAACCTGGCTTCGATCGAAGAAGCTACTATTGATTTTGAGCAAGGCCCGCTGGCCGAAGAATCCATCTTCCTGATCTGCGGAGAAACAGGCGCCGGAAAGAGCACCATTCTTGATGCCATCTGTCTGGCTCTTTACAACGATACGCCCCGAATGCAACGATCGCCGAAAGAAAAATACATGGACCTGGCCCGCTCATTCTCCAACAAGAAAGAAGAAATCAACATCGATGATGTCCGTCAGCTGATGCGTCGCAACACAGCCGAAGCATGGGTGGAACTTTCTTTTATCGGGAGCAACGAGATTCCCTACCTGGCTCGCTGGTATGTTGCCAAGGCACGAAAGAAAGTGGATGGCAACATTCAGAAAGTTGCCTGGACACTTACCAACCGGAAAACAGGTGAAGAGCTGAAGAAAGTAAAGGAAGTAGAAGACGAAATCCAGCGGTGTATCGGTTTGAACTTCGAACAATTCTGCCGGACAACCTTATTGGCACAAGGTGAATTTACCCGTTTCCTCCAAAGCCGTGAAACAGATAAGTCTGAAATCCTGGAGAAACTCACCGGGACGGATATCTATTCCCGTATCGGAATGAAAATCTATGACATTACCAAACAGAAGAAAGAAGCTTATGATCTGCAACACCAACGGATCGCCGCAACACATCTCCTCAGTGAAGAAGAAATAGCAACTCTCCTCACTTCGTTGGAACAACTGAAGCAAGACAGCCGGCAACAGGAAGCTATCGCCAAAGAGCTGAACCGGAAACATGAATGGCTCCGACAAGACCTGGAGTATCATAAAACCCGGCAGGAACATCAAATCCAGCTGGAAGCCATCGAATCCCGGATCCATTCAGATGAATATCAGGAACAAAACCGTCTTATCCAAGAATGGGATGTAACGACAGATGCCCGAAAACTTCTCAAAGAGAACAAAGAGAGACAAGAAGAAATCACCCGACAAAAGCAGGAAGAACAACAATATCTCCAGCAGTTCATTCGTCTTTCCGAAGGGATGTTGCAGGAAGGGGAAAAGATTCGCTCCTGGCAACAGGAAGAAAATACAATCCGGCAGTATATGGAATCGCAGCAGCCTTTCGCCAACATGTTTGCCCAAAGTCAGACTATCCTGACGCATTTGCAGAACATTCTCAACACACAAGCCCACGAGAAAGAACGGAAAGTGCAGTTGGAACAGGAAAACAATCGCTTGCCTCGACTGGAAGAAGCCTGTACCCGACAAGCCGACCTGTTGAAATCGGAAAGAGAAAAAGGAAAACAACTGGATACCCTTCTTCAACAAATGAACCAGCAATATCAAAAGATGGATATGCCTGCCCGGCAAGCCGAATCCAAGCGATTGTCGGAACAGGAAATACAACTCACGAAAACGGTTCATGCCTTACAAGCGTTCTCTGCTGCCCAACAAGTCCTGCAAGAAGCACAAAAAGCCGAACAGGAAACAGCTGTCAAATTAGAAGGAGCGAAACAACAGCATCGTCTCTTGAAAGAAAAAGAGACATCTTGCCAAAAGGTCTTTGACGAAGCAGAGAAGCTATACGAGAAACAAAAGGAATGTACCGAACAATGGGCGGCAGAAGCCCGCTCCCGCTTACAGCCCGGCGATATCTGTCCGGTATGTGGTCAGCGAATTACGGAATTACCGTCCGATGAAAACTTCCGCTCTCTATTAGAACCTGTTCACCAACACCTGCAGGAAAAGAAAAAACAACTGGAAGAAGTTATGGCTGAAATCGCACAGAATACGGCTTATGGGAAAAGTCTTGCCGCTTTGTTCCAGCAGAACCAACGGCAAACAACCTTGGCCCAAAAGAACTTTCAGCAAGCGCAATCGGAAGCCAGGCAACAGAGCAAGCTGGCCGGATATGAAGTCATCTCTTCAGATATCTTATCCGAAATACCGATAAGGCAAGACGAGATCCATCGCAAGCAAGACGACGTCAACCGGCAGATCAAGCAGGCACAAACTCTACTTGAAGCCATTTCCAAACAACAAAAGCTGAAGGATCAGCAGCAGAAAGCCATTGAACAATGTCAAAATGCATTGAATCAGGCGGAGAAAAAACGGACCGAACAGATCAACAAGATACAGACTTTACAGGAACTGATCCGAAACGATCAGGTAAGTGCGGCCCGTTCTTTGCAGACAGCCCGGGAACAAATAAGCTGGCCTGAGTGGGAAACAGATTGGCATGCTTCTCCTGACGATTTCATGCTCCGGCTGAAACAGGAAGCTTCTGTTTATACCCAACAACAAAAAAGAGAGGAAGTTATCGTCAATCAACGCAACTTAGCCCAACAGGCATTGGATGAAATGAAAAGCCTGCAACAACAAATCCGGGAAGAATATCCCCTATGGGAAATCGGAATGCTTCATCCGCAACCTATCCAAGTATTGACAAAAGACTGGAGTCAGCTCTTTGCGCATGTCAAAGCCTTGCATCAGTCGCAACGTCATACCCGTGAGTTACAGGAAAAAGGTACTCAAGCTTTGCAGGACTTTCTACATCAACATCCGGAATTTACCCAGGAAAAGCTGGAACAACTAACAGCCTTTCTACCGGAACAAATCCAAAGCTGGCGGGAAGAGCAACAGAAACAGAATGAATCCCGTGTAGCTGTCCGCGCCAAACTGGAACTGGTGCTCCAGCAAATCCGGCAACATCAAGACAGCAAACCGGAACTGGAAGAAGAGGTTTCGCTGGAAAGACTGAAAGAACAATACGAGGAACAGAACCGGATTATCCAAGATTTCAACCAGCAAATCGGACAAAAACAGAACCTGTTGGATGAGAACCGCAAAAACGAAGAGAGGCTACAGGGAGAAAAAGCAATCGAAGAGAAACTGAAACTCGACTACCAAAAGTGGGAACGACTACGTTTCTACTTCGGAGACCAGCAAGGAAAAACATTCCGGAACATTGCCCAAAGTTTCGTCTTAAAGGAATTGTTACATGGAGCCAACTATTATCTGAAACGACTGACCGACCGTTATGAACTGGAATGTCAGGCCGGTTCACTGACAATCCTGCTCCGTGACTTTTATCAGGGAGGAACAGCCCGTCCGGCAAGTACACTTTCCGGAGGTGAAAGTTTCCTGGTCTCGCTGGCATTAGCCTTGGGGTTATCCTCAATCAGTCAGCAAAGTCTTTCGGTTAATACACTTTTCATCGACGAAGGATTTGGAACCCTTAGCGAAGGATACTTGCAGACCGTCATGGACACACTGGAAAAACTGCATCAGCTAGGTGGTAAGAAAGTAGGAATCATCAGTCACGTTTCCGGATTACGAGAACGAATCAAGGCCCAGATACAAGTCTGCCGCATAGATAATTCCCGGAGTGAAATTGTCACTCTGCTGGATGAATGATTCTACCCACGAAATCTCTTTACGAAACTCACGAGAATCAAAATGGATTCTCGAGGAAGTCAAAAACGATTCTCGTGAGTTTTGTCACCCGGATCAAAAACAGTTTCGTACCTTTGTCGTCGATTTCAAACCTACTGTCTATGGCAAATGTATATGAAGAACGATTAGGAACCGACCGGATGTTGCCGCTGATATTCCGAATGGCATTACCGGCTATCGCCGCTCAGTTAGTCAATCTTCTATATAACCTGGTAGACCGGATTTATATCGGTCACATTCCTGAAATCGGCACCAACACCTTGGCTGGCATCGGAGTTACCAGTTCAATCATTATCCTGATATCATCCTTTTCTGCCATTGTAGGAGCCGGAGGCTCACCATTGGCAGCCATGGCTTTAGGACAGGGCGACCGGGTTCGCGCCGGAAAGATCCTTGGAAACGGATTCATTCTGCTTATCATCTTTACACTGCTTACCTCGCTCACGACATACCTGTTCATGCGCCCTTTGTTGTTCTTGACCGGAGCTTCAAAACAGACGATCGGATATGCGGTCGATTATCTTTCCGTTTACCTGATCGGTACGCTCTTTGTAGAACTCTCGGTAGGCTTGAATACATTTATCAATACACAAGGCCGACCAGCCATAGCCATGTGTTCCGTTCTGATTGGGGCAATCCTGAACATTCTGCTGGATCCGCTGTTTATTTTCGCTTTCGGACTTGGAGTAAAAAGTGCCATGTTAATCGTAAGTGTCCCACTGACAGGATTTGCCCAAGGTTTTGTGCCCATAGTCAGTTACAATTACGGACACCTCAATAAGGAAAGAGTAAAATCTTGTTTCAAGATTGTCTTAATATTCATGTTCTCATTCAATCTGATTTTGATTCTCGCCATGATTCTCTTTCCGGAGATTCTGGCAACGGCCTTTACCAACGATCCGCAACTGATTGTTGTTGTTGAGCAATTCATGCCAATCTTCCTGGCTGGAATGACAATCTTTGGCCTGCAACGAGCTTGCCAGAACATGTTCGTTGCCTTAGGGCAAGCCAAAGTGTCCGTTTTTATCGCCCTACTCCGCAAGGTATTTTTACTTATACCTTTAGCATTAATTCTCCCCCATTTCATGGGAGTGACCGGAGTCTTTGCTGCCGAAGCCTTTTCGGATGCAACAGCGGCTATCTGCTGTACACTGATTTTCTCTGTACAATTTCCGAAAATTCTAAAAAGGATGAAAGAAAATCTAAGCGAAGCCCAATAAATTCATTCATCATTATATAATTCACATCATCATGCAACATAAAAAAGAATTGACCTGTATTGACTGCGGAACACAGAACTGTAAATACAAAGACCGGACTTATCCGGATTTCTGTCTTACCACCAACTTAAAAGAAGAAGATCTGCAATGGGCTCTGGAACGCTACGAAGAAGAACAGAATCATGAAATCATGGTAGCCAGTGCCGAAGTAGAATACGAAGGATACGGTAAATGGACACGCGTACAGGAAATCATGGAGTTTGCCCGAAAGATACAGGCCCATAAAATAGGTATTGCCAATTGTATCGGACTGATCCATGAGGCTCGTATTTTTGCCCGCATTCTTCGGGCAAACGGATTCGAAGTATATTCCGTTATTTGCAAGGTAGCCGGGAAAGCCAAATCATCTATCGCCATTCCAAAATCCTGTGAATCGATTGGGGCTGCCATGTGTAACCCGATCCTTCAGGCACGACTGCTGAATGAAGCCCAAACGGACCTGAATGTAGTAATCGGCTTATGTGTCGGACACGACAGTTTATTCTATAAATATTCCGAGGCATATACAACGACGCTGATTACGAAAGACCGTGTCACCGGAAATAATCCGGCTGCACCTCTCTATACAGCCCATTCGTATTATCGGAAGAAATTCAACCTGGACGAGCCGAAAATAAGTCGCCCGTCAGCGGAGGGCTCGAACGAAAATTTGCCCAAATAAAGCGGAAAATGTAACTTTGCCATATTTAAATCGTGTTAGAGAAGAAAAGATGAAAGTTTGTATTGCCGAAAAGCCGAGTGTGGCTCGTGAAATAGCCGAGGTATTAGGGGCTACGGAAAAGAAGAATGGATACATCGAAGGAAACGGATATCAGGTAACCTGGACATTCGGTCATTTGTGTACCCTCAAGGAACCACACGATTATACACCCGACTGGAAACGGTGGTCACTGTCTTCTCTGCCGATGGTTCCACCACGTTTCGGTATCAAACTAATCAGTAATCCAACCTACGAACAACAGTTTAAGATCATTGAAGGTCTGATGCAAAAGGCAGAAATGATCATCAACTGCGGAGATGCCGGGCAGGAAGGAGAATTGATCCAACGTTGGGTAATGCAAAAAGCCGGAGCCAAATGTCCAGTCTATCGTTTATGGATTTCTTCACTGACAGAAGAAGCCATCCGCGAAGGTTTCCAGAAACTGAAGGAACAAGCCGAGTTTAACCGGCTGTATGAAGCAGGATTGTCACGGGCTATTGGCGACTGGCTGTTAGGAATGAATGCCACCCGCCTTTATACATTACGCTACGGACAAAACAAACAGGTACTTTCTATCGGTCGTGTTCAAACACCAACGCTGGCACTCATTGTCAACCGGCAGGAAGAAATAGAGAATTTCAAGCCGGAACCTTATTGGGAGCTGAAGACAGTCTATCGGGACGTAACGTTCTCGGCTACCAAGGGGAAATTCACACAAAAGGAAGAAGGCGAGAAATTCCTTGAAACCGTACGGACATCCGACTTTACAGTGACGGACGTTTCTACGAAAAAAGGAAAAGAATATGCTCAACGTCTCTTCGACCTGACTTCGCTTCAGGTAGAATGTAACAAGAAGTATGCTTTCACGGCAGACGATACGTTGAAGCTTATCCAATCGCTCTACGAAAAGAAAGTCACAACCTACCCTCGTGTAGATACCACCTTCTTAAGTGATGACATTTATCCGAAGGTGCCTAATACCTTGAATGGTTTAGTGGACTACAGCGAACTGGTGGCTCCGTTGAAAGGAATCAAGTTACCGAAAAGCAAACGAGTTTTTGATAATTCAAAAGTAACCGATCACCACGCCATTATTCCGACAGGTGTTCCGGCACGGAATTTATCAGACAACGAACGGAAGGTATATGACTTAGTGGCAAGACGTTTCATTGCGGCTTTCTATCCCGACTGTGAGATCTCCACAACGACTGTCTTGGGGAAAGTGGAAAAAGTAGAATTCAAAGTCACCGGAAAACAAATCCTGAAACCAGGCTGGCGTGTCGTTTTCGGAGCAGACCAGAAAGATCCGGATGCAGATCCGAATCAGCAGGATGAAGAGAAAGTTCTACCAGACTTTGTGATCGGAGAAAGTGGCCCGCATCAACCTCTGCTGAAAGAAACGTGGACTACACCACCCAAGCCTTATACGGAAGCGACACTCCTACGGGCTATGGAAACAGCAGGTAAGTTAGTGGATAACGACGAACTACGCGATGCTTTGAAAGAGAATGGAATTGGTCGTCCCTCTACCCGTGCCGCCATTATCGAAACCCTGTTCAAACGAAATTATATTCGTAAAGAACGTAAGAGTCTGTTCCCGACAGCTACGGGAACGGAATTGATTCATGTAATTCAAGAAGAACTACTGAAAAGTGCAGAACTAACCGGTTTATGGGAGAAGAAGCTACGGCAGATAGAGAAGGGCTCGTATGAAGCACGTACCTTTTTAGAAGAATTAAAACAGATGGTCAACCAAATCGTCATCAATGTTCTCTCTGATCAAAGCGGACGTAGCATTACCATCGAACAAAAAAAGGCAGAAGAAGAAAAGCCCAAAAAGAGTAAAGCCGCTTCTGCATCCAAGGAAGCCGGAGAAAAGAGACCTCGCAAACCGCGTAAAAAAGCTGTTCCAGCCCCTGCTGTCTGCCCTATTTGTCATAAAGGTACGTTACTTCGGGGGAAAACTGCCTATGGTTGTTCCGAGTATAAAAACGGTTGTACGTTTCGTCTCGACTACGCTACCTACGGAGCCGATCTGACAGATGAACAATTGACACAGATTGCCAATGATATCTCAACTCAATAAATTGTTTACAACCATACTCTTTCAATAACTAAAAACAAGGAATAACATTCCATCAAGATACAAAAAAGGATGAACAACAGAATTGCTCATCCTTTTTTCATTAAGTTCTATTTCCTATTATTTGATCATATCAAATCCTGTATAAGGAACCAGCGCCTTCGGAATACGGATACCTTCTTCTGTCTGGTTATTTTCCAACAAGGCAGCCACAATACGCGGTAATGCCAAAGCACTACCATTCAACGTATGGCACAACTGGATCTTTTTATCAGCATCACGGTAACGACATTTCAAGCGATTAGCCTGGTAAGTATCGAAATTGGAAACTGAGCTGACTTCCAACCAACGTTTCTGGGCTTCTGAATATACCTCAAAGTCATAACAGATAGCAGCTGTAAAGCTGATATCACCACCGCACAGACGTAAAATACGATACGGAAGTTCCAGTTTCTGTAACAGGCCTTCTACATGATCTAACATTTCCTGATGTGACTGTTTTGAATGTTCCGGTTTGTCAATACGAACCAACTCTACCTTTGAGAATTCGTGCAGACGATTCAAACCACGTACATCCTTACCATACGAACCAGCTTCACGACGGAAACACTGTGTATAGGCACAATTCTTGATCGGTAACTGCTTTTCATCCAGGATAACATCCCGATAGATATTTGTAACCGGAACTTCGGCTGTCGGGATCAGATACAAATCATCCAGATTACAATGATACATCTGTCCTTCTTTATCCGGCAACTGACCTGTACCATAACCAGAAGCAGCATTCACAACCGTCGGCGGCATTACTTCAATATATCCAGCCTTACGAGCTTCATCCAAGAAGAAGTTGATCAAAGCGCGTTGCAACTGAGCACCTTGACCTACATATACCGGGAAACCTGCACCGGTAATCTTTACACCCAGATCAAAATCAATCAGATTGTATTTCTTTGCTAATTCCCAATGTGGCTGTGCATCTTTAGGAAGCTCTGTCTCCATACCTCCCATCTTAACGACAACATTATCTTCTGCACCGTTGCCTTCAGGAACTTCATCATAAGGGATATTCGGAATTGTATAAAGCACATTCTGCATTTCTTCTGCAGCCTGATCCATTTCAGCCTGCAACGCTTTATTTCCTTCTTTAATATCTGATACTTTCTTTTTTGCAGCTTCAGCCTCTTCCTTCTTTCCTTCCTTCATCAATCCACCAATCGATTTCGAAAGTTGATTAACCTCAGCTAAGTTTTTATCTAATTGGTTCTGCGCACTTTTTCTCTTTTCATTCAGTTCGAGTACTTGTGCAATCGTCTCTTTCGCATTTTTGAAATGCTTCTTTTCCAAACCGGCAATCACCCGCTCGGTTTGCTCTGTAATCATTTTTAGAGTCAACATATCCTGTCTCTGTTTATCGTTACTTTTTTACTGGGTGCAAAGGTACATTTTAAAGCAGAATATAACAACGTTTTTTCTAATTTATCATTCTATCTCTTCACTTTACCCGGCCACCACACATCCAAGTACGCATATAATAAGGTTCACTCAGATTACTTACCATCACTCCTTTTGACGTACTGGTATGAATAAATTTGCCATTCTTCAGATAAATACCTACATGATTCGGTCTTTTCTTCCGGCCTCTTCCTGTATAGAAAAATACCAAATCGCCTTCTTTCAATTTTCCTCGACTGACTTTCTTACAATCCTTTTTCAGCATATCAGCCGACGAACGTGACAGACGTTTATGATAAACTTCCCGATACATAATGGCTACAAACCCGGAACAATCTACTCCTTTCTTTGTTTGTCCTCCCATGCGATGTGGAACACCAAGCCAACGTGCCCCTTCATTGTATAAAAAGATATTATCATATTCCGTTATCTTCACCCCATAAATACGCCCTAATTCTTTAGGACCTTTAAAGTCCGCCGGTAAAGAAACCTGCTTCATTTTCCGACTTCCGCAAGAAGACAACAGCAATAATCCTAAAATCCAAGCCCAACAGGCTGCAATAAAGTTTCTACGAGTCATTCCTTTTATCATAGATTCATTCACCATAGTCTAAATATCCATCAATCAGCAAACAAAAATAGGGATTATATCTAAATTATTGCTGTCCGGTAAAACTTTTGCAAGCAAAATAAATTAG
>UMGZ01066031.1_pt1 | contig 15750 bp, 19 predicted proteins | sample 1965421 | NCBI WGS metagenome assembly UMGZ01 (sample SAMEA4836087, study PRJEB28245) | human gut metagenome | biome: gut microbiome; material: fecal sample | place: Denmark | collected 2008
CTCCGGCCCGGCGGTGGAGTATAATAGACAATGTTTGGAACAGGAAAGGAGCAATTTCAACATGGAAACAAGCAATTCGCTTCTGGATGCGGACATCATCCGGGAGCAGAAGCCTGTGTGGGCCTTCAGCCGAAAGGTGTTTTGTGAGGGCATCCGGGATGGCGTGCCCATCGCACTGGGCTATTTTGCCGTCTCTTTCTCGCTGGGCATTGCAGCCCGCAAGGCGGGTTTTACCCCGTTTCAGGGGTTTCTGGCCAGTCTGCTGAACAACGCATCGGCCGGTGAATACGCTGCCTTTGCGCTTATTATGAGCGGTGCCAGCTATTTTCAGGTGGCCGTGATCACCCTCATCGCCAATGCACGCTATCTGCTCATGAGCTGCGCGCTGGCTCAGCGGTTTGCGCCGGGTACACCCTTCTGGCATCGGCTGGTCATCGGTTACGACGTAACGGACGAGCTGTTCGGCATCACCATTGCACGGCCCGGCAGCCTGAACCCCTGCTATACTTACGGTGCCATCCTGCTGGCAGCCCCGGCGTGGGCATCCGGCACGGCATTGGGCATCGTTGCCGGCAACCTGCTGCCGCTGCGTGCGGTCAGCGCCCTGAGCGTTGCGCTGTACGGCATGTTCCTTGCCATCATCATCCCGCCTGCCCGCAAGGATAAGGTGGTGGCCATGCTGGTGGCCATCAGTTTTGTGCTGAGCTTTGCCTGCAACTATCTGCCAGGTATCTCGGCACTTTCGGACGGCACCCGGACCATCCTGCTCACCGTACTTATTTCCAGTGCGGCTGCGGTGCTGTTCCCGGTCAAGGATCAGGAGGCGGAACATGACGCATAACAACTACATTTACATTGCGGTCATGGCACTGGTGTCGTATGCGATCCGCATCCTGCCGCTTACTCTGATCCGCAAACCCATCAAGAACCGGTTCGTTCAGTCGTTCCTGTACTATGTGCCCTATGTCACGCTGGCCGTCATGACCTTCCCGGCCATCGTGCAGGCCACCCAGAGCCCGGTGGCCGGTGCTGTGGCGCTGGTGATCGGCATTGCAGCGGCCTGGTGCGGTGCAAGCCTGTTCCAGGTGGCTGTGGCCTGCTGCGCTGTGGTCTTTGTGCTGGAATTCTTCCTCTGAAAAAATGCAACTGCGCTCTGAAGCTTTCGCTTTGGGGCGCAGTTGCTTTTCTTACTGCACAAAATGTGCTATACTGACAGCAAACCAGGGAGGGAGATAGTACCGATGAAACGCGTTCTCATCACAGGCGGCAGCGGCTTTCTGGGCGCACGCATCCTGCAGCAGGGGCTGGGGGATGCAGAGCTTTGCAGCCTGCCCCGCGGCTTTCTGGCAGCAGCCGGGGAGGCAGAAGTGACCGAGACCATTCAGAAACTACAGCCTGCGGCCATTGTGCACGCGGCGGCTCTGTCGGACACCGGCTATTGCGCACAGCACCCGGAGGAAGCCCATCGTGCCAACGTGGAGCTGCCGGTCTGGGTGGCAAAAGCTGCCTGCGCATCCGGCGCAAAGCTGCTGGCGTTCAGTTCAGATCAGGTCTATGCCGGAATCACGCAGCCCGGGCCGCTGCCGGAGACATTGCCCCTGCAGCCGACCAATGTATATGGCCGCTGCAAACTGGAAATGGAACAGCGCGTGCTGGAACTCTGCCCGGACGCTGTGCTGCTGCGGGCCAGCTGGATGTATGACCTGCCGGGCTACGGGCTGCCCATCCGGGGCAACCTGCCGCTGAACCTTTTGCGCGCCGCCCTGCATGGGACGTCGGTGACCTTTTCGGCCAACGACTGCCGGGGCGTGACCTATGTCCGACAGGTGATCGCAAACCTTGCTCCGGCACTGAGCCTGCCCGGCGGCGTGTACAACTTTGGCAGCTCCAATACGGAAAATATGGCGCACACGGCACAGCAGTTCGCGCAGGAGCTGGACATTGCGGTGCAGATTGAAGCCGCCGACTGGCCGCGCAATCTGGTCATGGACGGCAAAAAGTTGGAAAAGGCCGGCATCCGCTTTGATACCACACAGCAGGGCATCCGGCACTGCCTGCGGGATTACGGCTTAGCCAGTCGGTAAAAGGAGAAAAACGATGAGCGAAGAGATCCGGCCGGGGCGTTACCGGCATTTCAAAGGCAAAGAATATGAGGTGCTGGGTGTGGCCCGCCATAGCGAGACCGAGGAGGAATATGTGGTCTACCGGCAGCTGTACGGGGAGCACAGTCTGTGGGTGCGGCCCGCCTCCATGTGGAACGAGATGGTTACCCGCGACGGCAAGACCCAGCGACGGTTCACCTATGTGGGCGAGGAAGCCTGATGTGCGGACAAAGAAATTGTAAAATCTCTGTATCGCACAAAAACTGAAAAAACTCTAGAAAAAAGCAGGGGATTCTGCGCGAAACCAGTCCATTCCGGGTGGAAGCGTGCGCGGAAAACCGCTGCTTTTTGCTGTCTCTGACCCGGAAACGACCATCGGGCAATGTTGCAGCTGTTCACGGAAAAGTCATACTTTATTTACATTAAATGGCAACTTTGTTATAATGAATCCGCTTTTTGCAAAGCATCCGAAACCCAAAACGTCAAGATTCTGAGGAGAGTGGAACATTTGAAGGAAGTCAAACTTGAAGAGGCTGCTTACCAGTTTGATGGCAAGATGTCTCTGCGCCAGGCCATCCCCCTGGGCCTGCAGCATGTCTGCGCCATGTTCGTGGGCAACCTGACCCCGCTGCTGATCATTACCAGCGCCTGCGGCATTGCAGGCGGCGAGTTTGCAGACCTGCAGGTCACCCTGCTGCAGAGCGCCATGTTCGTGGCCGGTGTGGTCACGCTGGTGCAGCTGTTCACGGTCGGCCCCGTGGGCGGCGGCGTGCCCATCATCATGGGTACCAGCTCCGGTTTTATCGGCGTGTTCAACAGCGTTGTCGGCAGCATGGGAGGCGGTGTGCTGGCCTATGGTGCCATCATGGGCGCTTCCATCATCGGCGGCATCTTTGAAAGTGTGCTGGGCTTCTTCCTCAAGCCTCTGCGCAAGTTCTTTCCGCCTGTGGTCACCGGTACCGTGGTGCTGTCCATCGGTCTGTCGCTGATCTCGGTGGGCATCAATTCCTTTGGCGGCGGCAACAGCGCCAAGGACTTCGGCTCGGTGGAAAACCTGCTGCTGGCCCTGTTCGTGCTGGTGGTCATACTGATCTTCAAGCACTGGACCACCGGCTTCCTCAGTTCTTCCGCCATCCTCATCGGCATTCTGGCCGGTTATGTGGCAGCCTTTGTCATGGGCTTTGTGCTGCCCACCACCGGTGTCACCGCCGACGGCGTGGAGTACACCAAGGCCTGGGTGCTCAACTGGGACAAGGTGGCACAGGCTTCCTGGTTTGCCATCCCCAAGCTGGTCCCGGTCAAGATCGTGTTTGATATGCGTGCCATCCTGCCGGTGCTGATCATGTTCGTCGTCACCGCTGTGGAGACCGTAGGCGATATCTCCGGCGTGATGGAGGGCGGCATGAGCCGTGAGCCCTCTGACAAGGAGCTGTCCGGCGGCATCATTTGCGACGGCCTGGGCTCCTCCTTTGCCGCTCTGTTCGGCGTGCTGCCCAACACCTCCTTCAGCCAGAACGTGGGTCTGGTGGCCATGACTAAGGTGGTCAACCGCATGGCTCTGGCCTCCGGTGCCGTGTTCCTGATCCTGTGCGGCCTGATCCCCAAGCTGGGCGCCCTGATCTCCATCATGCCGCAGGCCGTTCTGGGCGGCGCAGCCGTGATGATGTTCTCTTCCATCGTGGTCAGCGGCATCCAGCTGATCACCAAGGAAAAGATGACCCCGCGCCAGCTGACCATCGTGTCGGTGGCGCTGGGCGTGGGCTACGGCATGGGTGCCAACAGCGGCATCCTGGCCAATACGCCCCATGCATTCCAGCTGATCTGCGGTGAGTCCGGTATTGTTCCGGCTGCCTTCGTAGCCATCCTGCTGAACGTCCTGCTGCCCAAGAACGATCAGGCAGAGTAAATCTTATCCCTTTTCCCGGACAAGCGCTTCCAGCTGCGCCAGTGCGGCGGGCGTATCGGTGTCGGCCAGCTCTTCCGGCTGTGCGATACAGGCGGTATGCACCAGCGTCGGGTACTTGTGCAGCAGGACGCTGCCGCCCTTGCCCTCCGGCAGGGTGAGCAGCTCCGGGAAAAAGCCGTTGCTGAACAGAACGGGGCTTCCCACAAGGGGGTCCGGGCCGTTTCCGGCCGGGGCACCCAGACGGAAGATCACCCGTTCTGTTTCTTTTTGCGTCTGCACAAAGGCCGTCAGCAGCTGGTCCACCGTAGCCCGGCGCAGCAGGGGCTGGTCACCGGGCAGAAACATGCACCCGGTCAGTTCCGGATGCTGTGCCAGCAGCGCCGAAAGTCCCAGCCGCACGGTATCGTTCCGGGCGGGCAGTGCATGCAGGAGCACCGGCACCCCCTGTGCTTTGCACAGCGCCTGCACCTGCGCCGAGCGGGTCACCACGATGCGTGCCGACAGCTGCGGCGTGTCGGTGGCGGCAAAGGCCCGGTACAGCAGGGGCTGACCGTCAAACGGTGCCAGAAGCTTGTTGGAGCCAAAGCGGGTACTCAGACCAGAGGCCATGAGCACACACCCCGTAGAAGCATGCATTTGCATAAAAAAGACCTGCGCTTTCCGATGGGATTTTTTCCATTATAGCGCAATCGCCGATTGAAACGCAATCTGTGTCTGTGTTAAAATAGAAACAGCAAGGATAAAAAAGAAAGGGACCTGCATATGATGACGATCCGAGAATACAAACGGGCCGAAAGTCTGGAAGAAGCTTGGCAGCTCAACCAGAAAAAGGCCAACCGCATCCTGGGCGGCATGATCTGGCTCAAGATGGAGACCATCAATGTCGGCACAGCCATCGACCTGTCCGGCCTGGGGCTGGACACGATCGAGGAAACGGATGTGGGCTTTTCCATTGGGGCGATGGTCACCCTGCGCCAGCTGGAGACCCACCCCGGACTGGAAGCCTTTACCCACGGAGCCGTCCGTGAAGCGCTGCGCCACATCGTGGGCGTGCAGCTGCGCAACCTGGCCACCGTCGGCGGCAGCATCTACAGCCGGTTTGGCTTTTCAGATGTGCTGACCCTGTTCCTGGCCATGGACTGCTCGGTGGAGCTGTATAAGGGCGGCATCGTGCCGCTGCGGGAGTATGCCGAGCGTCCCTACGACCGGGACATCGTGGTGCGTCTGCTGGTCCGGAAAGAAGCGGCCGATTACTGCTACCAGTCGGTGCGCAACAGCCAGACCGACATTCCGGTGCTCACCTGTGCCGCTGCCCGGCTGCAGGATGACAGCTACCGGTTTGCGGTGGGTGCCCGCCCGCTCAAGGCTGTGCTGTATGAAGAACCGGCAGCTCCGGCGCAGCAGCTGGCCGAAACCATCCAACAACAGGTGGTCACCGGTTCCAACATGCGCGGCAGCGCCGAATACCGCCGCCACCTGACTGGTGTGCTGGTGCGGCGTGCAGCCGAAGAACTGGAAAACCGCGCCGGACAGGAGGAAACCTAAATGCAGATCAATCTGATGCTGAACGGAGTGCGCGTCTCGGACGATGTGGCTCCCGATACGCTGCTCATCGACTTTGTGCGCAGACATGGATGCCTGAGCGTCAAACGCGGCTGCGAAACTTCCAACTGCGGCTTGTGCACGGTCTTTCTGGATGACAAGCCGGTGCTGTCCTGTTCTGTGCTGGCCGCCCGCGCCGACGGTCACAAGGTGACCACGCTGGAGGGCCTGCAGGAAGAAGCTGCCGAATTCGGTGCCTTCATCGCCGATCAGGGCGCAGAGCAGTGCGGCTTCTGCAACCCGGGCTTTATCATGAATGCTCTGGCGCTGTTCCGGGAAAATCCATACCCGTCTGCCGAAGAAATCAAAGAATATCTTTCCGGCAATCTCTGCCGCTGCTCCGGCTATGAAGGCCAGCTGCGCGGCATCCTGAATTTTCTGGACTGGAAGAAACAGAAGGAGGCGGCTGCTGAATGAACACGGTCAACAAACCGTTCCGCAAAAAGGACGCCATGCAGCTGGTCACCGGCCAGCCGGTCTATATGGATGATGTGATCCCGCAGGACTGCCTGATCGTCAAGCTGCTGCGCTCGCCTCATGCAAACGCCATGGTCCGGACGATCAACACGACCGTGGCCAAGAAGGTGCCCGGCATTGAAGCCATCTTCACCTGGGAGGATGTGCCGCAGGATGCGCCCCGCTACACCCAGGCAGGTCAGACCTTCCCGGAGGCAAGCCCCCGTGACCGACTGGTCATCGACCGCCACGTCCGTTTTGTGGGTGATGTGGTGGCCATCGTGGCCGGTAAGGACGAAAAATGCGTGGACAAAGCGCTGAAGCTTATCAAGGTGGACTATGAGGTGCTGGAACCGGTGCTGGACTTCCACACCGCCAAGGACAACCCGGTTCTGGTGCACCCGGAGGACAACTGGGAGAGCCTGAGCCCGGTGGGGGCCGACAACAAGCGCAACCTGTGTGCCCACGATGAGTGCGGCTCCGGAGACATCGACGCAGTGCTGGCGGGGTGCGATGTGGTGATCGACCATGTTTACCACACCAAGGCCTGCCAGCAGGCCATGATGGAAACCTTCCGCACCTATTGTTCCATTGACACTTATGGGCGGCTGAACGTGCTCAGCTCCACCCAGATCGTGTTTCATGCACGGCGCAACATCGCCAACGCTCTCCACATCCCCAAATCCATGGTGCGTGTGGCAAAGCCCCGGGTGGGCGGCGGCTTTGGTGCCAAGCAGACAGCGGTCAGCGAGGTATACCCCGCCTTTGTGACCTGGAAAACCAAAAAGCCCTCCAAGATCATTTTCAGCCGGGTGGAAAGCCAGACGGCCTCCTCTCCGCGTCACGAAATGGAGATGCATGTCCGGCTGGGTGCCACGAAGGACGGCATCGTGAAGGGCATCGACCTGTACACGCTGTCCAACACCGGTGCCTATGGCGAGCACGGCCCCACGACCGTGGGCCTGTCCGGCCACAAGTCCATCCCGCTGTACGGTAAGGCCGAAGCGTTCCGCTTTGTCAGCGATGTGGTGTATACCAACCACATGTCTGCCGGTGCCTACCGCGGCTACGGTGCGACCCAGGGCCTGTTTGCTGTGGAATCTGCCGTGAATGAGCTGGCCCACAAGCTGAACATGGACCCCTTTGCCCTGCGCCTGAAGAACACGGTGCAGGAGGGCGATGTGATGCCTGCCTACTACGGTGCCGTGAACACCAGCTGTGCGCTGGACCGCTGTCTTGTCAAGGTGCGGGAGATGATCGACTGGGAGCACAAATACCCGGCCCGTGATCTGGGCAACGGCAAGGTGCGCGCCGTCGGCATGGGCATGGCCATGCAGGGATCCGGTATTTCCGGCATGGACGTGGGCAGTGCGACCCTCAAGCTGAACGATGATGGATTCTACTCGCTGATCATCGGTGCAGCGGATATGGGCACCGGCTGTGACACCACGCTGGCGCAGATCGCCGCCGAAGTGCTGGACTGCCCGCTGGACAACATTGCGGTATTTGGTGCCGACACCGATACCTCTCCCTATGACTCCGGTTCCTATGCATCCAGTACCACCTACGTTACCGGCAAGGCCACTGAGAAGTGTGCCATGAAGCTGCGGGAACAGATCTGCAAGCTGGGTGCCGAGCTGCTGGGCTGCCCGGCAGATGCTGTGGAGTTTGACGGCAAAGAAGTGTTTGAAAGCGCCGCCCCGGAAACGAAAAAGACCCTGTCCGAGATCGCCTATGCGTCTCAGTTCGGCCATATGGTCCCGCTGGAAGCCACCGAGACCCACACTTCGCCCCTGTCGCCGCCGCCGTACATGGTGGGTGCCGCAGAAGTGGAAGTGGACACCGAGACCGGCGAGGTTAAGGTGTTGGAATTTGACGCCTGCGTGGACTGCGGTACGCCCATCAACCCCAACCTGACCCGTGTGCAGGCGGAAGGTGGCCTGCTGCAGGGCATCGGTATGACGCTGACCGAGAATGTTACCTATGACCGGAAGGGCTGCCCGGAAGAGAACTCGCTGTTCCAGTACAAGATCCCCACCCGCATCGACATCGGAAAAATCAACGTGGAGTTTGAGAACAGCTATGAGCCAAACGGCCCGTTTGGTGCAAAATCCATCGGTGAGGTGGTCATCAACACGCCGCTGCCGGCTATTTCCGACGCCATTTACAACGCCATCGGCACCCGTTTCTATGAGCTGCCCATTACTCCGGAGCAGATTGCCATGGCCGCCGCCGAAAACCACAAATGATCGTGGAACAGCAGTTTCCGTTTCTGGCGGAAAAAGGCCATGTGGTCTCGCTGGTGGGCGGCGGCGGAAAAACAACGCTGCTGTATGCTATGGCCAGCCATTGCGTGCAGAAAGGTTGGCGGGTGCTGGTGTCCACTACCACCCACATCCTGCGCCCGGAAAACTGGCTCTGGGCAAAGACTGACGCCGAAATACAGGAACTCTGGGCCCGCGGCTCTTATGCCGTGGTGGGTTCTCCGGCTCCCAAGGGTAAGTTGACCGCACCGCCGGAAGCAGACCTTGCCCACTGGATGGCACAGGCAGACGCCGTGTTTCTGGAAGCCGACGGTGCAAAGCATTTCCCGTGCAAAGCCCCTGCGGAGCAGGAACCTGTTCTGCTGCCGCAAAGCGACATCGTACTGGCGGTGGCCGGGCTTTCCGCACTGGGCCACCCTTTGAAAGAATGCTGCTTCCGGTTGGAACAAGCCTGCATGCTGCTGGGCGTTCCGCCGGAGGCCTGCCTGACCCCGGAACTTCTGGCTCAACTGCTGGCAAGTGAGCAGGGCAGCCGGAAACGAGTGGGCAGCAGGGCCTTTTATGCGGTGCTCAATCAGGCAGATACGCCGCAGCGCCAACTGCTCGGGAAGCAGACGCTCTGTGTTCTGCAGGAACGTTATCGTGTGAACGGCGTTCTGACACAATTTGAAGAGGGAGAACGTGCATGAGCAAGGATGAAAAACTCGTATTCTGTACCGGGGGCGGCTGCACGGCAAAGCTGGGTGCCGGTGTGCTGAGCCGCATTCTGGAAAAGCTGCCCCGCGGCGAAAAGGACCCGAATCTGCTGGTGGGGTATGACAGCCGGGATGATGCCGCCGTCTACCGCGTTACAGAAGATCTGGCCCTGGTGCAGACGGTGGACTTTTTCCCACCCATGGTGGATGACCCCTATACCTTCGGGCAGATCGCAGCGGCCAACGCCCTGAGCGACGTGTATGCCATGGGTGGCGAGGTGAAAACTGCCCTCAATCTGGTGTGTTTCCCGGAAAATATGGACCTGAACGTTTTGGGCGAGATCCTGCGCGGCGGAGCCGAAAAGGTAGCCGAGGCAGGGGGCATTCTGGCCGGAGGTCATTCCATTGCAGACACTGGCGTCAAATACGGCCTGTCGGTGACCGGCCTTGTGGACCCGCATCATCTGTACGCAAACGATGCCGGCCAGCCGGGAGACAAGCTGCTGCTGACCAAAGCGCTGGGTGTGGGGCTGCTGTGCACCGCAAACCGCGTGGGCGAGGCGGCCCCGGAACACATGGCAGCCGCCATCAGTTCCATGACAACCCTGAACAAGACCGCTGCGGAGATCAGCCGCCGGTATACTGTGCACGCGGCCACCGATGTGACTGGCTTCAGTTTTCTGGGGCATCTGCACGAGATGATGGGCGGGAAACTTTCCTGCAAGATCAACGCCCGCGCCGTGCCGGTGCTGCCGGGCGCGGAAAAGGCGGCGGATGACTTCCTGTACACCGCCGCCGGGCAGCGCAACCGCAATCATACCGAGCCTTTTGTCCGGTTTGAGGGCGTTCCGTTTGCCATGGAAGAAGTCTTGTTCGACCCGCAGACCTCCGGCGGTCTGCTGCTGGCAGTGGACCCGGTGGAGGCCAGCGCGCTGGAGAAGGAACTGCAATCTGCTGGTCTGCCCGCGAAGATCGTGGGCGAGATCGTTTCCCGAACCGAAACCGAGATCACAGTAACATACTGACCTACTGAAAGGAGAAACGATTATGACTCATGTTGATGCAAGAGGAGACGCCTGCCCGCTGCCGGTCGTCAAGGCCAAGCGCGCTATTTCGGAGCTGAAGGGTGCTGGTCAGGTGGAAATTCTGGTGGACAACGAGATCGCCGTGCAGAACCTGACCAAGATGGCCCAGCAAAAGGGTTATCAGTACAGCGCCGAAAAGCTGGCCGAACGGGAATACCGAGTGCTGTTTACCATTGGGGAGGCCCCGGCGGCTGAAGAGACCCCGGCCGTCTGCATGCCGGACGCCCGCACGGACACCGTAGTGGCCATTGGCGCAAACACTATGGGTACCGGGGCCGAGGAGCTGGGCAAGACCCTGCTCAAGGCGTTCGTGTTTGCCCTGACGCAGCAGGACAAGCTGCCCAAGACGGTTCTGTTCTATAACGGCGGTGCATCCCTGACCTGCGAGGGTTCTCCCATGCTGGAGGACCTCAAGACGCTGGAATCGGAAGGTGTGGAGATCATGACCTGCGGCACCTGCCTGAACTATTACGGCCTGACCGAGAAGCTGGCCGTAGGCAGCGTGACGAACATGTATGCCATCGTGGAAAAGCTGACCCATGCCGGGAACGTGGTCAAGCCGTGATCTATCTGGACAATGCTGCCACCACGCTGTACAAACCGCAGGAAGTAGACGCCGCCATTCTGGACGCCCTGCACACCGCAGGCAATCCCGGCCGCGGTGCCCATGAGCCGACCCTGCATGCTTCCCGGCTGGTGTATGCCGCGCGGGAAGCGCTGGCAGAGCTTTTCCACGCGCCGGACCCTGCCTGCATTGCCTTTACGGCCAACGCCACCGGCGCGTTGAACACCGCCCTGTGCGGGCTGCTGGGGCCGGGGGATCATGTCATCACCACCGTGTGTGAGCATAATTCGGTCCTGCGGCCGCTGTACCGGCTGCGGACACAGGGGGGCCAGCTCAGCTTTGCCGGGGTAGACGCCAAAGGCCGCCTGCACTATGAAAAATGGGAAGAGCTTGTGCGCCCAAACACCAGAGCGCTGGTCGTGACCGGAGCGTCCAATGTGACCGGCAACTGTACCGATCTTGCAAAGGCTGCGGCCTTTGCGCACCGGCACGGCTTGCTGCTGATCGTGGATGCCGCGCAGACGGCCGGAGCCCAGTCCATCGACGTACAGGCGCTGGGTGTGGATGTGCTGTGCTTCACCGGGCATAAGGCTTTACTGGGGCCGCAGGGCACCGGCGGGCTGTATGTGCGTCCGGGTGTGCAGATCGCGCCCCTTGTAGTGGGCGGCAGCGGCGTGCACAGCTATGACGAGCAGCATCCCGCCCAGATGCCCACCGCACTGGAAGCCGGCACCCTGAACGTGCACGGCCTTGCCGGGCTTTGCGCCGGAGTACAATGGCTTCTGACACAGGGCGTGGAAACGCTGGCCGCCCGCGAAGCTGCACTGGCTCGCTGTTTTTACGAAGAAGTATGCGGTATGCCGGGTGTGACTGTATACGGCGACATTGAGACCGCTCTGCGTGCGCCCATCGTCTCCCTGAATATCGGAGACGAGGACTCTGCCCGGGTGGCCGATATCCTGTGGGAGGACTACGGCATCTGTGTGCGGGCCGGAGCACATTGCGCCCCGCTGATGCACAAGGCGCTTGGCACGGTGGAACAGGGCGTGGTACGGTTCAGCTTTTCACACAGCAATACCATGGAAGAAGCTCTGCACGCTGCACAGGCCGTGCGGGAGCTGGCACAGGAGCTGTAAATGCGCACAAAAAAGACCTATATCGTGCTCTCCTTCCGCACAACGGTGGAAGCCATGGCCTGGGAGAAGCACTGCGCCACGGCACAGATCCCCGGGCGGCTGATCCCGCTCCCGCGGGAGATCTCCGCCGGGTGCGGCCTTGCCTGGCGCATGACGCCGGAGGATTGGGAACACTGGAACAGCCTGCTGGACCCGGCAGCTTACGACGCGGTGTCGCAGGTGGAGCAATGACGAATAGGAGAACATTTTATGAGCGCATTGGTTGATGCCCTGCAGAAAGGGCAGGTCACCGGAGACTGTACCCTTGCGGCGGTTCTGGATGGACCGGAGGCTGGCAGCCGGATGCTGCTGCGCGGCGGGCACCCGGTGTGGCAGACCCACAGCAGCGGCGTATTGCAGCGCAGCCTTTCCCGTTTGCAGGAATGCACAGCCACCGGGTTTCTGGAACTGGACGGCACGCGGGTGTTTGTGGAACGATTCGGTGCGGTGCCGCAGATCGTTGTCTGCGGCGGCGGCCATGTAGCGGCATCGGTGGTACGGCTGGCAAAACTGCTGGACCTGCCGGTGCTTGCTATGGAGGACCGCACGGAATATGCGCAGGACCTGCGGGATGCCGGTGCGGACACGGTCCTCTGCTTACCGTTTGCACAGGCACTGGAGCGGGTGCCCGGCGGGGCAGAGACCTACTTTGTGGTTGTGACCCGCGCCCATGCCTTTGATGTGGCCTGCCTGGAGCAGATCTTGCAGAAACCGGCGGCTTACGTTGGCATGATGGGCAGCCGGGGCCGGGCCGCACTGGTACGGCGACAGCTGCTGGAAGCCGGGGCGGATGCTGCACGGGTGGAAGCTGTGCAGGCCCCCATCGGACTTGCCATCGGGGCCAAAACAGCCGAAGAGATCGCGCTGTCCATTCTGGCGCAGATCGTGGAAGTGAAAAACGCCCGCCCTCAGACCGAGGGCTTTGCTCCGGCGCTTCTGGCGGCGATGGAGCAGGCCGCACAGAACGGCCAGCCTGCAGTGCTGGCGACGATCATTGCACGGCACGGCTCCACCCCGCGGGAGGTCGGCTCCAAAATGCTGCTCCTGCCCGATGGCACGACTGTGGGCAGTGTGGGCGGCGGCATCATGGAATACCGTACTCGGCAGGCCGCTACTGAAATGCTGGCCGGGCATACAGCATCGGTGCAGACGGTCACATTTTCGGCCGACGGCAAAAACGAAGATGCCGCGGTTGCGGCCTGCGGTGGTTCCATGGAGCTTCTGCTGGAAATCATTCCGGAAGGAGGATTCATCGAATGAAACAGGATGCCTTGATTCTGGTGCGCGGCGGCGGCGACCTTGCTACCGGCACCATCCATCGTCTGTGGTCCGCTGGGCTGCGGGTGCTTGTACTGGAAACCGCTCACCCGGCGGCTATCCGGCGGCAGGTATCGCTCTGCGAAGCTGTGTACGAAGGTGAAACAACGGTAGAGGGCCTGAGGGCTGTTCGTATCGACACACTGGAACAGGCTCCGACCGTCTGGGCACAGAATGCGGTGCCCGTCCTCATCGACCCGGCAGGTAGCTGCGTGGCACAAGCAAAGCCGGATGTATTGGTGGATGCCATTCTGGCCAAGAAGAACCTTGGCACCACCCGTGATATGGCACCGCTGACCATCGCCCTTGGCCCCGGATTTACAGCCGGACAGGATGTGGATGTCGTGGTCGAGACGAAGCGCGGCCATCGGCTGGGCCGTATCATCCGGGAGGGCGCTGCCATCCCGAACACTGGTATTCCGGGTGTCATCGGCGGTTATGGCAAGGAGCGGGTCATCCATGCGCAGACGGAAGGCATCTTTCAGGATGTGCGAAAGATCGGTGACCTGGTGGAAGCAGGGGAGATCATCGCACAGATCCGGACGTCGGAAGGCAGATCCATCCCGGTCACCACACAGATCGGCGGCATCCTGCGCGGTCTGCTGCGCAGCGGCTACCCGGTCATTCCGGGGTTCAAGGTGGCTGATGTGGACCCCCGCCGGGAAGAGCTTTCCAACTGTTTCCTGATCTCGGATAAATCCCGCTGTATTGCGGGCAGTGTGCTGGAGCTTGTCTGCGCACAGCTGTGGAACTAACAACAAAAAGCGCCTCTGCTCCGGATGGAGTGACCATCCATGAAACAGAGGCGCTTGCTTTTTTATGGAATCAGTTGCGGTAGCATCGGTCCTGGCCGACCAGCCAGTCCTCACACAGATGCTGGGCTTCCTCCAGGCTGCGGCTCTCGCAGTCAAAAAAGGCACCGTGCAGGGAACGGTAGGAGTAGTGAACACGCGGAACACCGTTTGCGTCCTTGAATCGTTCGCAGCGTTCCTGTCCGGGCATCAGATAGCATTGTTCCATCGTTCATTTCTCCTTCAATCTTTTTGCTGCGGCGACAGGGCACGCAACGCTTGCTATTGTATCACGCAGGAGAAACGTTTGCTATTGCTGTTTTACCCAAAGATACATTTTGTTTTTCTATGCGGTTGTGGCACAAAAAGGCTTGACAAGGTTTATTCGTGCAGGGCACGCTCTTCTTCAAGGGATGCTTTCATCCCATGGATGCGGCCCAGACCATAGGCCAGCAGAACGCTGCACAGCAGATTTACAATGGAAAACGTCTGCCCGTCTATGATATTGACAACACCGATGATCAGATTGGCAAGGCAGATTAGCCAGAGCGATTTACCGATGCGTGCAAGATGCGCAATGCGGGAATCTATGTCCGAAAACAGGTCAAACGACCCGAGCTCGGCTTTGCGGCGGAAATAGATCCAGTTCACACAGCCGCCGACATATTCTGCACCGGTTTCTTCCACAAAGCTGCGATAGTCCCGGTCTGCATTCATCTCCATGCGGATGATGTATTCGCCCGGCTCACAGCGCACGAAGGTGTACGAGCAAAACGCTGCATGCTCCAAAGCCCAGCCTTCCGCCGCCATTTCGTTGAGCCAGAGTTCTTCCTTCTTGAAATCCCATGCCAGATAGACTTTATGGATGGTTTTGCGCGTGTTCATGGTCATTCCTCCTTCAGGATGCTTTCGCCGTTTGCAACCAGCTGCTGCAGCCGGGCAAGCTCGTGCTTCAGGACTGCAAGTCCTTCCGCGGTCAACTGATACTCTTTTTTGCGGCTCCCACGTTCCACGGGCAGCTGTCGGATCCATCCTTTTTCGCACAGGGAGTTCAGCGCTCCATACAATGTCCCTGCGGCAAGGTGTACCCGCCCGCCGGAAAGCTGCTCGGTCTGCTGCATGATGCCGTATCCATGCTGCGGATGATAAAGAGAAAGCAAAATGTAATAGGTGGACTCGGTCAGGGCCATGGCTTCCATCGTTTCGATACCTCTCCGTTTCGATCGAATGTTTTTATATCGCGTTCCGATATATCGTGAGCACATTATATCGTGTGACGATATAGCTTGTCAAGTGCATTTTTGCAATATGGAAAAACGATGGAAGTTGGAAAAATATTTTGTGCAATTTTCATAGTTTTCTTCTAAGGATTTTGGTGGTACAATATAGCTATCGAAGCAGGCACATCAGGAGGAGCACATGGCAGAAAAGAACATTGAACTGGATAGTGTAGAGATCGCCGCGGCGGTCTTTGGCAACTGCGACCGGAACATCCGGCTGCTGGAAAACGAGTTCTCCGTTACGGCCGTCTGCCGGGGCACACAGCTCCGGCTCTCCGGCGAACCGGCCAACGTAGCGGCGGCCAGCCGCGCGGTGGAAGGCATGCTTCTTCTGATCGAGAACCACACCCCGCTGGAGGATCAGACTGTGCGCTACTGCATCAGCCTGGCCCATGACGGCGCTGAGAAACGGGTGCGGGAACTGACCGAAGATTTCGTAACGGTTACGGTCAAAGGGCGGCCCATCCGGCCCAAGACGCTGGGCCAGAAGGAATACCTGAATGCCATCCGGA
>UMGZ01006129.1_pt1 | contig 15638 bp, 10 predicted proteins | sample 1965421 | NCBI WGS metagenome assembly UMGZ01 (sample SAMEA4836087, study PRJEB28245) | human gut metagenome | biome: gut microbiome; material: fecal sample | place: Denmark | collected 2008
ACAATAATTAAAAATCCCGGATTTCTCCGGGATCGCAAGAAACAAACAATCTACAACTTTAAAAAATAGACTAATGCCTATATCCTAATATATAATTAAAATAAAATAGAAAATGAGATCCAGTTAAAATGCTCCCGGCAATATCACCGGGAGCGCAGATGCATCCATGTTTATCTCAATCATAACTGTACATTCACCTTAAAACATAGGCAAATATACACAAAAAGTTTGTAATGTACTAATAATCAAATAATTAAATATAAAACTTATAGAAGTGTAACGTATTAAAGGGTATAACTCAAGCCGTTTTCTTATCATCTCGCTTATTTTTCATGTATTAAAGGTAAAAACTCAGCCTCAAAAAACAGGCAATTTGAATGCCCATTGAATGTCCATCTAGAACATTTTGTTTTTCAATTTGAATGTCCATTGAATGTCCATTTGAATGCCCATTGGATATTTTAACAGTTTTATTAACATTTGAGATAAGGATAAAAACGCTGTGAAAGCAAGGCTGCCGACAGGTGGTTATTGATATAAAATCCGTTTTTGATGATATTCTAGGGCATTTTAGGAGGTTTTTGCCTATTATATGCTTCTTATGGACAGAATAACGAGAAGAATGTCCCCTAAACGCACGGGAATGCACTTTTTGTTTTGTTTTGTCGATCTTGCCTTAATTGCCCCAAACATCCGATGGATAAGGCGTTTCAGCGCAGCCGCTCAGCATCTCATCATGGTACATTTTAATCTGAGCCCCCTAATTTTCGGTTGGTTGATGCTACAATCGAGCAGAACAATAATAAGGAAACTGACGATTCTAAACGTGTGTTCATGCTGTATACAGAAAATGATGAGCGGCCTGAATTGAAGACATTCGAATGGAATGCTGAATCAAAGGAACTTATCATTCGCTTTATCTTTGACATACCTGCAGACAAAAAGAAGAACTATGTTGATGATAACTATGCAAAAATTCGTGAATATATTATTGGTGTACCTGAATTGATGATGCCATTGATGTACCAAACATCAACAGACCCAAAGAAACCTGTAACTTTGATTCAGAAACATCTTAACGGATATGTAGCAAAGAACACATTCGATTATTTCATCCATAAGGATTTAGGTGGATTCCTCACACGTGAACTTGATTTCTTTATCAAGAACGAAGTGATGCATCTCGATGACCTTGACACAGATAACGAAGTACATGCAGAAAGTTATCTTGCAAAGGTGCGTGCGGTAAAACGTATCGGTAAAGAGATAATCACATTCTTGGCACAAATAGAAAATTTCCAGCGCAAACTTTGGCTGAAGAAGAAGTTTGTGGTGGAAACGAATTGGTGCATTACACTTGACCATATTGATAAATCTTTTTATCCAGAGATTATTGCTAATAAGACACAGATTCAAGAGTGGATTGATATGTATGCTATTGATGAAATCAAAGGAGATCTAAATACAACAGCATTCACAAATCCTCCGAGCATAGATTTTTTGAAGGAGAATCAGAACTTAATTGTTGATACAAAGAATTTCCCTACCACATTCCGTGACCGTTTAATTGCATCTATTGACAATATTGACGAAAATACCAATGGTTTGATGATTAACAGCGAGAATTATCATGCTCTTAATCTTTTATCTATTAGGTATAATGAATCTGTTGACTGCTGCTACTTTGACCCACCATATAATACATCTGAAGGAACATTCATTTATAAAAATGGGTATAAAGAATCGTCATGGGCTACTATGATGCTTGATAGATTAAATGTATCAAATAGGCTAATGAAGTCTTCAGCAATTCAGTGCACTGCTATTGACGATTTTGAACATTCTCTTTTGGAATACGTATCTGATACTATTTTCGGTCGAAACAATAGATTAGGCAATTTAGCCATAGAGATAAAACCATCTGGTAGAACTAATGATTATTTCCTAGCTACAAGTCACGAATACATAAATTTTTATGCAAAAACATACTCAGAGGCGGCTATTTGCTTTTTCCCTCTTTCAGAAGAGCAGAAATCATTGTATTCGGAAGATTCTGATTTAGGTGCACATAAATGGAGAGATTTTATGAGAACAGGGGGCTATTCAACCCCTGAAGAAAGGCCTAATTCATTTTATCCTATATTTTATAGCGAAGAAACTGGCGATATATGTCTTAATGAGAAGCCAAATTACATCAAAATTTTGCCTGTTGATTCCGAAGGAAAGTATAGAGTTTGGCGAAAGACACAACCTTCATTATTAACTCATCTTGCAAATAATGAAATTAGAATTGTAAAGAGAGCAAATAATGTATATAAGGTTCAAATAATTGACAGAATAAAAGAGGGGGTTAGACCTAAGAGTATGTGGGTAGGAAGCAAATACGATGCTTCTTCGCATGGGACTAAATATATCAAATCTCTATTTGGCGAGTCTGCTCTATTTTCTTTCCCAAAATCTGTACATGCAGTAAGAGATACCTTGTTTACAGTAGTCGGAGAATCTCCTGATAGTTTAGTTCTCGATATTTTTGGAGGTTCAGGTACAACAGGAGATGCCGTAATACAATTAAATCGTGAAGATAATGGAGATAGAAAATATATATTGGTAGAAATGGGCGAATACTTTAATTCTGTGACTCTACCTCGAATAAAAAAAATAATATATAGCACAGAATGGAAGAACGGCAAACCTTCAAATATAACAAGTGGTATACCACAAATAATAAAATACATGCGTCTTGAAAGTTACGAAGATGCACTTTCAAACATTACTCTTGAAGAGAAAGACTCATTCTTCGGATCCAACTTAGGAGATGAATACCTAATAGGCTATATGCTTGATATGGAAGCAAAAGGCAGTTTGCTAAATCTTGACGCTTTCATCTCCCCATTCGAGTACAACATGAAGATTACAGAGAAGAACGAATGTAAAGAAAGACGAGTTGATGTCGTTGAAACCTTCAATTACCTTATTGGTCTTTCTGTCCATAGTCAATCTTCAATCTCCTACTTCTCAACCAAAGAAGCTGTTAATCCTCCATATGAGGGTGCAGTTGATTTGCAAAAAGACCTTAATGGAGTTTATGGATTCCGTCAAATCGAAGGAACATTACCAGATGGTCGTAAGGCTTTGATTATATGGCGTAACATTAATCAAGATAATATTCTAGCGAGCAATGCTGCACTAGATGCCTATTTCTCGAAATATCGCATCAATCCTGCCGACCGTGAGTTTGATGTGATATATATCAATGGGGATAACAACCTTGAGAATCTGCGTCTTGACGATGAGCAATGGAAAGTAGTGCTTATCGAAACAGAATTCAATAAACGAATGTGGGAGGAATAACGAAATATGGCAAAAAAGAAAAGTTCACCATCAGTCAGCTTTGAGACCTATTTGGTTTTATTCCGTTACTTTCTTGGTGAGATAGGCACTACCGAACTGAAAAGTTTGGGTAACAAGCTCAACAACGTTGAATATGAAGGATTGGATGAAAATGGCAATACTCATTTTCATCATTACATAGCTCAGATAGCAAAGATGAAACATTGTAGTATCACAACCGATAAGTTGCGAGAATACGATGAGAGAATCTGTCGATATACAAAAGAAATTGGAGAGAAACGTGGTGGTATCAGTTTGAAGTATTTCCAATACATCTCGCTGCTATTTACTGAGATGTATCTCGACAACTACTTTGCAGACAGATCAGCCTTCTGCAAGTCGCTTAACGAATTCATTGATAGCGAAAACGCAAGAACACTTGGTGCTCTTACGATGGAACCATATACCATTAACTCAATGAACAAGTTAGCGTATATGTGTGCTACAGGTAGTGGTAAGACACTTTTAATGCATATCAACATAAAGCAATTTATATTCTATTTAAAGCGTGCAAAACGAATAAACGGCAGTATCGCTATCAATAAAATTATAGTGCTTTCTCCAAATGAAGGAATGAGTAAACAACATTTAAGTGAGCTTACTCTCTCTGGAATTAAAGCAAATATCTTCAATAAAGATGGTGGCGGTATGTTTAACGGACAAAATGAAGGTGTTGCCATCATTGATATGAACAAACTAAAGGAAGAAGGCAAAGTGAAAACCGTATCGGTAGACAGCTTTGAACGCAATAACCTTGTTCTTGTGGATGAAGCCCATCGTGGCATGTCTTCAACAGATGGTGTTTGGTACGACTATCGTACACGATTAAGCGAAGAAGGTTTTGCCTTTGAGTACTCAGCTACATTCAAACAAGCACTGAATGCCACATCTTCAAAAAAGGAAGACAGGCAGATGGTAGCGGAATATGGCAAGTCTATAATAATGGACTACTCTTATAAATATTTCTATGGCGATGGCTATGGAAAAGATTATCGTATCTATAACCTCAGAGCAGGTATTGATGATCATCACCGTCATTTGTATTTGATAGGTTGTTTGCTTTCCTTCTTCCAACAAGTGAAGTACTCTATTGAAAAACGAACCGAACTGATTCCTTTCAATATAGAGAATCCATTATTAGTGTTTGTTGGAAACCGTGTAACGGCATCAACATCAAAAGATGAGTTGAGTGATGTTCAAGAAGTGCTATGTTTTATCGACAGATTTGTTCGTAACAAACAAGAAAGCATCCGTTGTATAGAACAAGTGAAGTCAGAAGAAACAGGTCTTGCCGATAAATATGGGCGTGATCTATTTTCACACGATTTCAATGCGCTAATAGATGTGTATGGCCAATTACCATCAGCGCAAGTGCTATATGAAGATATGCTTCATCTGATATTCAATACCGACACTGTTGCCGATGCTCCACGATTGCACATTGAAGCCATAAAGCAAGTGCAAGGTGAAATTGCAATGAAGATTGGCGAATATGGTGATTATTTTGGTGTGATAAACATTGGAGATACAGCTAATCTTATTAAGGCTTGTGAAGCAAAGGGAATAGTCAGCAGAAGCGAAGAATTCGTTTCTACTTCACTATTCAGTAGCATCAACGATAAAGAATCAAAGGTTAGAATACTTATCGGTTCACGAAAGTTTACCGAAGGATGGAACAGCTGGCGTGTGTCTACAATGGGATTGATAAATTTTGCCAAAGGTGAAGGTTCTCAGGCAATTCAGTTGTTTGGTCGTGGTGTTCGTTTGAAAGGATATAAAGGAATGCTAAAAAGGTCTACATGCCTTGACGATACCTCAGTAAAGCCTTTGCGATATATGAATTGCATAGAAACACTTACCATTTTCGGTGTGAAGGCGCAATATATGGAGGATTTCAAGAAATTCCTTGAACAGGAAGGCGCTCCTATCAATGATGATATTATTGAAGTGACTCTGCCAGTAGTCAATCGTTATGATGAAGTAAAGACAAAGAAACTCCGTGTCATAAAAGTAAAGGACGGAAAGAATTTCAAGAAGCAAGCACGACGTATGGTACTCGATGTACCCAAAGAAGACTTCATGCGATACCTTGTTCGTAGTAAGTCGGTACTAGATTGCCGAAGCAAGATTCAATCCATTGAATCATCAGGCTCATTAAAAATGAATATTCAGTTGATTGATACAAAATTTACGATTCCAGCATCAACACTTGCCTTGCTTGATTATTATCGCATTTTTGATGAGATTCAGCAATACAAGAATGAGAAGTCTTATTTCAATATCAGCATTGATAGAAACAAGCTGAAACCTATTCTTGAAACAGATGGTTGGTATGAACTAATTATTCCAGAAAAGCAACTTGAAATAGATTCAATTCGCAAAATTGAGTATGCCACAGATTATGCGATTATGGCATTAAAGTCTTATATGGACAAATTCTACAAATTCGAGCAAGAAAGATGGGAAGCACCATTGCTTGAATTCCAAGAAATATCGGCTACTGACAATAATTTTGTAGATGAATATACCTTCACTGTTACACCACAAAATAGCTTAGATACCACTGGTGAAGAATTGGATAAATTCATTGGAGATATAAAGTCTATTCTTGCAGATAATAATGGATTGAACGAATACGAAAAGAAGTTTGACTTCAACAAAAATCTGTGTCTGTTCGATTTCCGTTCTCACTTGTATGCACCATTGGTATGCTTGAAAAAGGGAAATACCAATATACAGATTACCCCTGTCAGTTTAAATGAAGATGAAAAGCTGTTTGTTGATTATCTGAAGGAATTTACAGAGAATAATGGTGATGTACTTGAAAACAAATCTCTTTATCTTCTAAGAAATAAAAGTAAGGTGGGCATGGGATTCTTTGTTGCAGGCAATTTCTATCCTGATTATATCTTATGGATAGACACACCTGAAAAGCAATATATCACATTTGTCGATCCGAAAGGTTTGCTTCGTATTATGCCTGATGACCCTAAGATTGAATTTTACAAAACAATCAAGGATTTGGAAAAGCAGTTAGCACCGACAGCAGGTGATAAGCAGATTGTTCTCAATTCATTTATTATGTCTGCAACAAAATCAGCAGATTTGCATGAATGGTGGCATTGGGATAAAACCACAAGAGAGGCACACAATGTCTATACTCTTGATGATGACCAATGTGTTATCAGTATGATAAATAAAATATGCTTTTTACAAAGTTAATATATAAATAGAAAACTATGAGAGAAATCTCGTAGTTTTCTATTTATACAATGTTACGGAATCCCCCCAGGCATTTCATTCTCACAGAACCGTACATAAAAATCTCCCTCATACTGTTATGTAAGGGAGTTTCTTCAATCAGCAATACCATCGACATTTTAGCTAAACAGTCTCCAACCGTGAATATCCAAAGGACGGGTTCCACCGGAAGGTTTAAGTACATCCACTAACTTTACAGCTTCAGGAAAAGAATTTCCCGAACTCATGCAGTCCCACAACTAGTGCAAGTTCTTTCCGAGATTACTCTCATACTCTTTCGTACTGACATTGTCGATATCCACACTGCCTTTGCTCTTTCTCACTTGCACCAAGACATTAATTATCAACCATTTGTCGATTGCAAACGATTTTGTGACTTGATATTGCATCATACTAATAACATAAAATTAGTTGTACAATACAAATACACCGAACAACTGAATTATCTATTATAAAGAATCTAAAACAAATACAAATGTCGAAATCGTACAATAGGAATCCTATACGATTGCTTATATTTGTACTATCAGATCGTTTTTCAACAGATACCCTTTCTAAATATGTACAAAGAATACTTACCATGCCATATACTTGCTCCCTATGTTGATAGATATTGGGAATTCAAAGGCCAAACAGAACAAGGTATGCAAATAAAACTATCTACAGATGGATGTACAGACTTTATGTTCATATTAGAAACCACTGTTAATCATGGCATTATAATGCAGCCCTATCATTCTTATTTTATTGGTCCCACGGATATCGGTTCGGCATTAATAACATCAGCAGGTACTATCAATACATTTGGAGTTCGCTTTCGTCCATGCGGACTATCCCGTTTTATGAAGACTTCTCTAAGCGAATTGACAAATATAAGATTAAGTGTGAATGACTTAGATACTATTTTCAGCGATTCTTTTGCTGAAAGGTTATTCGAAGAACAGGGTATTCAGGGCAAGATTAATTTAATAGAACGTTATCTGAAAGAACACCTATATAAAAGCAGCCATACAATGGATGCACAAATCGCATATGCTGTGAATCAAATTAATGCGCATGAAGGCAAGATATCCATAAGCCATTTAATGAACGAAGTTAATCTGTGCCAACGACACTTTGAACGAAAATTCAAGTTACATACAGGTTTCACTCCTCAAAAATATAATAGTATAGTAAAATTCAAGAATGCGATTAAAATATTGAGGAACGAATCATCTGACAACCTTTTATCAGTAGCAGTAAAAGCCGGATATTATGATGCTTCTCATTTATCAAGAGAAGTGAAAAAGCTATCCGGTAGTACTCCAAATTTCTTTTTATCATTACCCCCCGATAATGAGACTACTATCATTTATACAAAATAAAAAAAGTCGAATTCATCCAATACCCATATCTTATTATACTTTATATTTGCAGCATTAACCAAGTATATAAATAATAAGAACATGAAACTTTGGAAATATAGTGGGACATTTTTAACAGCGACAGGAATCATTCATACGATTTATGCACTATTTATCGGAAAAGATGCTTTTTCGGAAATGCTCAGAAATGGATTGGTAAATTCTATTGGAGAGAATTATAGTCAAGGATTCGCCTTTTGGTTCTTGATCTGTGGAGTAATACTTATCCTTTTGGGGCAAACGCTTCAATATTATATCAGAAAAGAACAAAAACCGGCACCCGTATTTTTAGGTTACTCTATTTTACTGCTTACCATAATCGGTTGTATTATTGAACCTGCCTCCGGTTTCTGGCTCTTTTTGCCACAAGCAATTATTATTATTTATTCAAATAAAAAATAGGATTGTGATATCCTTCTATTTTGAAAAGAGGGCAGGCTTGTGCCTGCCCTCATAACCATTAAACAAATCACATTCGAGTCTTAAAGACCTACTAGCGATTCTGGTTTTAGAAACTCTGCTCAAGGCAGAAAGCGTACACACCTATACAATAGAACACTGCATAATAGCAGCATTAACTAGTCACACACCACCAAACAGATCGTTTAGAATTAAAGGTATGCGAATGGTGTGAGTCCGGCTACCGCTTTATATCAGACATCTTGAAATGCCGGACATTTTTTCCTTGGGGAATATTCAGATGTCTGCAAAATCTTCTGATATTTTTAATATCATTATCACTATAATAACTAAAATTCCAAATCAGATCATCCACATTTCTTACATTTTCAACAATTGCCTTAAAATATGGAAAGTCTACATCACCCAGAGAATGACCAAGCAATGTAATCTCTTTCAAATCATTCAGCGACTCAAAAAAGCCCAAGTTATGATCTATTATGTCATTAGAATGTTTTATGTTCTTCGCATAATAATTTTCCAAACGCTCCTCAATATGATCTACAGCATAATATCTTATTGGATTTTTCCAATTCCCTTTTTTCATATCCTTTAAAAAGAAAGCGAGATAGACCAACTTATCATTGGCAAAATATTTACCCTCCTTATCCTTCAGATTCGGGCGATATCTCCGACGATTTTTATGTTTATGAACCCACTCTTCAAAAGCGACTTCATTATCCTCTACATTATGCCCTAAAACCAAAGAGCCAAACTTCTGCCTTCTATCGCCGTGAATATAAAGAATATGTTTCCGGGAAATATTATATTCTGTTTCAAGAAACAATGTATAATTAAAATTCAGGTAAACAGCGTTCGGATCAAGATACAGCATATTCTTCCTAAATCCTTTCTTATAATGTATTGTATTAATCCAGCGGTGAAACAGATATTGCATTTCGAAGGTACAAGAAGAAACAACATCAGCAACAATATCTATAGGACCTAAATATTCAGCATAACTAAAATTCTCGTCATCTTCGTATAATCGCGGCAAATTCTCATCAACAAAATCAAAAATACGTTCCCTGTTCAGTTCACTAAGATATTTTTCAAAATCCTTCCATAAATAGTCTTTAGCCCAAGTGTTCTTTGGAGCCGGCAATTTGCGTCCGTATTGAAGGCACAAAAGATAATCATTATAATCATCAAAATTATTCATCATAGATCGGGGACCGAAGAAGAGTTCGAACATCTTTACGACAAAATCATTGTGCTTTAATAGGTAGTTGCGAAAATCCATATAAGTAGAATCAGCACCATGATATCTGTCAAATCCATTACCTATAATATAAAGATGATGTATGGGATCACCATTAATTGAATATCTTTTTTTTCGATAAGGTTCGAGCATTTCGGCTCTACGCTGCAGGCAATAATCTTTCATCCCACTGACCAATTCTTTCGTTGAAAGGTCAAGCGGACATTGCATCAAATAATCACGAGCACTATATTTGGCCATATAATCTCTAGCTCGTTTAAAGGTGATCCCGTCTATTCTCATGAATCCATTGCGAGCTCTGTCAATTAGACGAGCTCTATCAAAAGAATATAGAATATCACTATCGCCAATGTTCATAATTATCAAATTTTCGGTCACAAATTACAGCATCTATTGCTCTAGACCAAACTGTATCATTACATAAGGTAACAAAGATAATAATTTTCAAAGTTCGCTAGTCTCATTGACCAAAGATAACTAACCAATTTCATACCGTTTGACTTATTGCTATGTAGCTATGAATAAAATAAAACTTCGTCAGCAAATCATATTTTCATCTATCATTCAACTGTTCAGCCTGTTACAATGCATCTTCTTATTCTTTTAATGTAAACAGACACATAGTCTGCTGATTTGAAATTGTCATTCTATAAAATAATTTATGCCTTTAAGCTAACTCACATAATGTGCGATAGCTAATCCATATCATGTGCGGTAGCTATTGCACATTATGTGAGTTAGTTATCGCACTATATGCGCCAATCAATATCATAGATAGAAAAGCATGATTGCGACATTCAAATATACAGAGAGAGAACATAATACCCAAAAAAGAAGGTGCATTGTATTCATTTGTATAATAGAGTATTATGGGAAAAAGTGACTATGAGTTACTTACTCTATTGATGTTTCTTGAATCTACTTTCGAGTTACTGCAATCATTGCAGACGAACACAATAAACATTTTCTCTATAAAAAATAATATCCGCGGGTGCATAAATTAATTCGTCCGCCTATAGGCAACGTTTCATCCGGCTATAGGCAAACGAAACGTCGGCTATAGGCAAACTTGCGTCCGGCTATAGGCGGACGAATTAATTTATGCACTGGAAGGGATTATTCATTGCACAAGCCGGAGCTAAATTTAGCATAAGAATTCTTTATCCAATAAACCACTTTTAGATTTGTATGATTTGAATTTATATATAGACAGTGTAGTTCATTTCTGTACCGGTTTGCTCATTGTTAAATCATTTAGCCCATTATTAAATCATTCAACCCATTTTAAATGATAAGCAAGAAGCAATAATTCAATTGCTGACTTCTATCAATTATTTGATTAGAACACATTTATAGGATATCTATCAAATTAAAGCTCCATTTAGTTATTCTTCAATGTCCGAACAACTAAATGGAGCTTTATCATATATTTCTAAGAACCCTAAATAAGGAAAAGGATAAACCCATTATTATTTAGCGCTTTCCTCTTTTCCCTTATCATATTTATCTCTTTCGATTTTAAGTAACTCCTCAAATAGTTTCACAGCTTGATCCATTGAAAAATGGTTGAGATTTTCCACATGAGTAATAGGCCCTATATTAGATGCGCTTACATGGCAGTTCTCATAGAAATTGCTTGTGTAGTATAATACAGTTTCTTCTGTAAATTTCTTTAAGCCTTCTTCTGTAACCCCCAATGCAGTAGCCACTTGTTTTAACTTCTCATCATCTATCTTTTCCGCTTGTTCCATTTTGGAAATAGCCTGTTTTGTCACCCCTAGCAACTCCCCCAAATCCGTTTGCGTCATACCACGAAGACGGCGTATTCTTTCTATTTTACGCCCCAAATGTGAACTGTTTGTATAAGTTTCTGTTTCCATAATATTTATTTCTTAGTTAAATTAGTTAATCAACTAATAATAATCACCTTTTCTTTAATAATTCAATTTTCTCTCTCTCACTTTGCAGCAGACGTTCATACAATTCCACGATTTTATCCAATGGATTGAACTGCTGGGCTATTGATGTAGCTCCTTGTTCAAAGGTGTTATCTCTAATGTTATTGATATTATATATTGCCTTCTCAACATCAAAATCCTTAATCACCTCAGCAGATATCCCCAATACAGAAGCTATTTGATTTAGAAGCCCTTCTTCGATTTCTTCCTGTTTTTCAATCTTTGAAATGACCTGTTGATTTACACCAAGATCAGCCGCTAAAGCCTCCTGCTTCATACCAAAATAAACACGGATCTTTTGCAGATTATGTCCGACGTGCCTCCTGTTTGCTTTATTTTTTACTTCGACATCCATATTATTGTTCTTTATGTGATTACATTGAGACAAAGATAGTAAAAATCAACCCATTCTGACTTAAAGTCAACTTTATTTTTTTCAATCCACAACGCTCTATGCCTACTTTTGTCCAATCAGTCTAAATAAGTTGATATTGACCGTGGCGCCACATCAAATACATACACTCAGAGATTGACCGTCAATTCACGGTACAATCGCAGTTTTAACCAATAAAATCTAATAGCCTATGGAGTAAATCAAATCGGTATAATCGGACATAGATTTAAATCATTCAGAGATTTAACTATTCAAAAACCAATTAGTGAACATACAATTAAACAAAAAACATGAAATCATTTTCTGATAAAACAAACATAGGGACAGACGTTACCCTAAAGACAGTTTATATGATAAGATTCTACCTGCTATTCCTTTTAACAGGAATAATATCGGTAGTCGGAGCCACACAAGTCTACGGCCAGCAGAGCAGAAGCATCTCCGGCGTAGTGAAAAACTCTCAGGGGGAGACGATAATCGGAGCTAATATTGTAGAAAAAGGCACAAACAACGGGACTATTACAAATGTAGACGGACTCTTCACACTGCGTGTTTCGCCCAACGCAGTACTCAAAGTATCTTACATGGGATACATAGAACAGGAAGTCAGCACACGCAATAAAAGCAAACTGGAAATCACGATGGTGGAAGATGCCCGACTGATTGACGAAGTGGTAGTAGTAGGATACGGTTCCGTCAAAAAGCGGGATCTGACAGGAGCGGTAACCTCTGTCAAAAGTGCCGAGGTACTGGCTGCTCCTACCAGTAATGTGATGGAAGCTCTTCAAGGAAAGATACCCGGCATGGACATCACCAAAACATCGGGACAGGTAGGCGGTGAAGTCAGCATCCTGCTGCGTGGTTCGCGTTCCATATATGGCAATAACGAGCCACTGTTTATTATCGACGGAATCCCCGGAAGCTATAATCAGGTCAACCCTTCCGATATTGAAAGTGTCGATGTTCTGAAGGATGCTTCATCCACCGCCATTTACGGTTCGGCAGGAGCAAACGGTGTTGTGATTATCACCACCAAAAGAGGAAAAGAAGGCAAAGCCACAATCAACTTTGACGCGTATTACGGCTTCAGCGGATCGCCCAACTACAAACACGGAATGACTCAGGATGAATGGGTGACTTACCAGAAAGAGGCATACCGATATAAGAACAGTGATTTCCCTTCCGATATGTCTGCCCTACTGGGCAAGCAGGCTTTTACAGATGCGTATAATGCCGGAAAATGGATTGACTGGGTAGACGAGGTTTCCGGCAATACAGCTACCACGCAAAAGTACAGCCTTTCGGTAAGCAGCGGAACGGAAAAAACAAGGATATTCGCTTCGACCTCCTACAACCGGGAAGAAGGCCTGCTCAGCAATGAAAATCTGAACCGGTACTCTTTACGGCTCAACATCGACCAGCAACTCTTTTCGTGGGCGAAAGTCGGTTTCACCTCCAATCTGGTGTACCGTGATTTGAATTCCGGCGTGAAAAACACGTTTACCCGCTCCCTCTCCGCTTTCCCGTTGGGGGATGCCTATGATGAGGAAGGCAAGATCAATCACGAATATATCACAGGGCAGTATTCGCCGATGGGAGATTTTATAGAGAATCAATATGCGAACAACACCCGTTCCACTTACCTGAATATGAGCGGGTATGTCGAACTGACTCCTCTCAAAGATTTCACATTCACCAGCCGGATCAACGGGACATTGAACCATTCCCGACGAGGACAATACTGGGGAAACCAATGCAACGCCAACCGTCCGAGTTATGCGGGTTCGCCTCACGCCTCCATCACCAATGACAACGCATGGAATTACACGTGGGAAAACATTCTGGCATACAGCACGACCCTTGCCAAAGCGCATACGGTAGGAGGTTCTTTAATCACTTCGTGGAACAAGAACCAGTCGGAAAGCAACATGGCTGCCGCAAGCGGACAGATGGTAGACCAATGGTCGTTCTGGCGGTTGACTTCGGGTTCCTCCCCACATGTGGAATCGGACTTCGCACAGACACAGAAAATGTCTTTTGCTTTCCGCCTCAACTATTCATACAAGAGCAAGTACTTATTCAACTTCTCCACCCGTTGGGACGGAGTCTCACAATTCTCCGCCGGACACAAATGGGATGCTTTCCCGGCAGGCGCCATAGCCTGGAGAATTTCCGACGAGGCTTTTATGGAAAAGACACGAAGTTGGCTGGACAACCTGAAACTGAGAGTCAGCTACGGCATCACGGGCAACTCCGGCGGAACAGACGCTTACAGCACCACTACCCAAGCCTACGTATATTCTGCCAGCGGAGTCTCCGTCAATGGAAAAATCGTTCCTTTCACACAATACTCGGAGACTTACGGCAGTGCCGACCTCGGTTGGGAAAAATCGTACAACTGGAACATCGGTCTGGACTTCGGCATACTGAACAGCCGCATCGACGGTTCCATTGAATGGTTCAGAACAACCACCAAAGGATTATTATTCAAGCGTATATTGCCCATCACCAGCGGACTGACCGGATGGGGTTCTCCTCTGTCTATCTGGCAGAATATCGCCCAAACCAGCAATCAGGGCGTGGAAGTGATATTGAACTCCCACAATATACAGCACAAGGACTTTACATGGAACACGACCCTGTCCGCCACCTGGAGCAAGGAGAAGATAGACAAGCTGCCCGACGGTGACCTGATCTCCGAGAACCTGTTTACCGGCGAACCGATTCACGCCATTTACGGCTATAAATATGCAGGAATCTGGGGAAGTGACACTCCGAAGGAGACGCTGGATGCGTATGGCGTAAATCCGGGATTTATCAAGATAGAGACAGTGGATAAAAACGGAGACGGCGGAGTACATAAATACAGCACCGATGACAGACAGATTCTGGGACACACGAATCCGGACTGGATCATCGGACTGAACAACTCCTTCACCTACAAGAACTTCGATTTATCCGTCTTTGCAATGGCACGCTACGGGCAGACAATCAACAGTGACCTGCTCGGCTACTATACCGCAGAGCAAAGTGTGACCAAGAATCAGCTGGCAGGCGTGGATTACTGGACAGAGGACAATCAGGGCGCATACTTCCCGCGTCCCGGAACGGGAGACGAACAAAAAACGGTATATCCTTCGCTGAGAGTACACGATGGCTCCTTCATCAAGATCAAGAATATCACTCTGGGATATACCCTCCCCGCCAACATTTCCCGCAAGGTATTGATGGAGAAATGCCGCATCTACGCTACGGCCTACAATCCGTTCATCTTTGTGAAAGACAAGCAACTGAAGGACACAGACCCCGAAACGAACGGTTCGGACGCGTTTCCCACCTATCGGCAATTTGTATTTGGAGTTAATCTCACATTCTAATTAAAGAAGAAAATGACAATGAAAAGTATACATTTAAAAACAGTTTTTTGCTCTGTCCTGCTGTCCGCACTATTCCTACATTCCTGCTCGCTGGAAGAGTACAACCCGGGCGCATTTACCAATGAAACATTGGCTACCTCAACCGAGGGATACGAAACACTGATCAACCAGTGC
>UMGZ01080732.1_pt1 | contig 15597 bp, 14 predicted proteins | sample 1965421 | NCBI WGS metagenome assembly UMGZ01 (sample SAMEA4836087, study PRJEB28245) | human gut metagenome | biome: gut microbiome; material: fecal sample | place: Denmark | collected 2008
GTTTGCGGCATTGTGTCGGTCATCCGGGCGTCACGAGTGGCGTCCGTGCGTTTGGGAGCGGTTGAATGTTGTTTTGCGGTGGCTGGTTCGCGGCGTAGCTCGTAGGGACGCCATTCATGACGCCCGGTGCCGGAACGGCACAATCGGTCGGCCGCGTTGGGCGTCGGTGGATGCGGGCGTGGTGCGGCCGGTTCGTGGTTTTGTATTGGTCGGTTCGCGGCATTGCGTCGGTCGTCCGGGCGTCACAAGTGGCGCCCCTACGTTTGCGGGCGGTCGAATGTTGTTTTGCGGTGGTCATCCGGGCGTCACAAGTGGCGCCCCTACGTTTGCGAGCGGTTGAATGTTGTTTTGCGTCGGTCATCCGGGCGTCACGAGTGGCGCCCCTACGTTTGGGGGTGGTTGAATGTTGTTTTGCGGTGGTCATCCGGGCGTCACAAGTGGCGCCCCTACGTTTGCGGCGGTTGACTGTTGTTTGGCGTCGGCTGGTTCGCGGCGTAGCCCGTAGGGGCGCCATTTATGACGCCCGGTGCCGGAACGGCACAATCCGTCGGCCGTGTGGATTTTTCGAACCTTCTGGAAAAGGTGGGCTGCACTCGGGAGGCTGTCCGAAAATCCTGTGTTTCCCGATTGTTGTTCCACACGTTTGCATTACTTTTGCGGCATGAAAGCATACCTTTTTCTCTTTATGGCCATTGTGGCCGAGATTATTGCCACATCGACGCTCAAAGCGAGCGAGCAGTTCACGCGGTTGTGGCCGTCGGTCGTTGTCATCATCGGTTATGCGGTGTCTTTCTATTGTCTGAGTCAGGCGCTGCGTGTGCTGCCCGTGGGCATTGCTTATGCCATCTGGTCGGCGGCCGGCATTGTGCTCGTTTCGCTCGTGGCATTCCTTGTTTACAGACAACATCTCGACGTGCCCGCCGTGTTGGGCATGGGACTGATCATTGCGGGTGTCGTGGTGATCAACCTGTTTTCGAAGTCGGTTCCCCATTGAGGACGGGCGGTTGCTCCGTGTGCCCCGACGGGGTGGCTGACGGGATTTGCGGGACGGCTGACGGGATTTCCCATCAGCCGTCCTGCCTTTCCGGTCGCCCTGACAGGAAAGACGGGCACCGCGGTGGAATTTCCGGTCGCGGCGCCCGTCTTTCGGGAACAACTTATGGGGACAGCGGGGCTTATGCAAGGGGCACGCCGCGGTAGAAATCGAGGATTTTCATGCGGAACATGTATTGGTAGCGGGCGGCCAGCCGGTCATACTCGGCGCGGAGGCGTTTTGTGCGGCTCTCGTCGTATTCCGTGGCGTTGGCTTTGCCTGTCTCGTATTTCTTTGTCATCAGTTCGAAGGCCGTCTGGGCCTCTTCGACGGCGACGTTGCTGCTCGCGAACTGTGCTTGGGCGGCCACGGCGTTGTACCACGCCTGCTGGATTTCCTTGTAGAGCGCCTTGCGGGTGGCGTCGAGCTGCCAGCGTCGGCTTTCGACTGTCAGTTCGGCCTGACGGACGGCGTTGCGGGTGGCGAAGCGGTTAAAGATGGGGATGCTGAGCGACAGTCCGACGGTCTTGCTGAAATTGTCACGCAGTTGGCGGCCGAAAGCGGCATTGTCAAAACCGTTGGTGCGGTAATAGGTCGTCCCGAGTCCGGCTCCGATCGAGAGGGTGGGCCAGTAGCTGCTGCGGGCGATGCGGACGCCGCGTTCGGCGCTCTCGATGCGCAGGCTGTCGGCGCGGACGCCCGGCCTCGTGGCCACGGCGGCGGCAAAGATGGCGTCGGGGCTGCCGTCGACATGGGCGGGCAACAGTCCTTCCGGCTCGCAGATGTCGAGGCTGTCAGGCGCAGGAAGCTCGATGAGTTGACTCAGCGTGAGCAGGGCCAGGCGGAAAGAGTTGTCCGCCTGGACGCGGCTGAGCTCGTCCGTGGCCACGCGGCTTCGCGCTTCGGCCACTTCGGCGGCCGATGCCTTGTCGTTTTTGAAGAAGGCTTCGATGCGTTCGAGCTGCTTGCGGCTCAGTGCGACCTGTTCGGTGGCCGTGCGCAGCATGGCTTTCTGGTAGAGCGCCTCCAAGTAGGCCCCGGCCACCTGTATGCTCAGGTCGTCGCGCAGCCGTTCGAGGTCGGCGGTGGCGGCGGCCAGGTCGAGGCGGGCCTGCGCCACCTGGTTCGGGATGCGGCCTCCGGTAATGAGGGGCAGGCTGGCGTTGAGCGAGAACGACGTGCTCTGCGTGTTGCGGCTGACATAGGTGTTCTCCGAAGTGAGTCCGCGGCCGAAGTCGAACGACTGGTTTCCGGCGGCAGAGAGTTGCGGCAGGCGGCTGTGGCGTGCCGTATGCAGGGTGAGCTCTTGGTTGCGCCGCGTGACGTCTTGTTGTTTCACGTCGACGTTGCGCTCCACAGCGTAGTTGATGCAGTCGGCAAGGGTCATGCGCTGTTGTGCCTCCGCAGTCAATGAGGCAGTGAGGGCCAGGGCGAGAAGAATGCGTTTCATGGCGTTCTATTTTTCATTCGTAACGAGGTTTCCGCGCACCTTGTCGCCCGGTTTCAGTCCCGAGGCGATTTCGATGTGGATGCCGTCGCTCAGGCCTGTCTTCACGGCGCGGCGGGCAAACTGTTGGGGCTTCTCTGATGTCAGTATGTAGACGAAGGTCGAGTCGCCGGCGTATTCGATGGCGCCTTCGGGGACGCTGAGCGTCGCCTCCTTGCGTTCGAGCACGATTTCGGCGTTGGCGCTGTATCCGGCGCGGATGCGGACGTCCTTGGGTATGGTGACGGCAGCTTTGATCTCGAACTGGTTGGCCGTGCCTGCCGCGGTGGATACTTTCGGAGCAATGTATTCCAGACGGGCGTCGAACGTGCGGCCTTCGAGAGCGCCGATGGTGATTTTCACCGGCATGCCTTCATGAATGCGCGCCACTTCGGTCTCGTCGATCGTGCCTTTGAAGATGAGGTCCTGCATGTCGGCGACCGACGCGATGGTCGTTCCGTCGTTGAAGGTGTTGCTCATGATGACCGAGTTGCCGACCTTGACGGGCACGTCAAGGATGAGGCCGTCGATGGTGGAGCGGATGAGTGTCGTGCTGTAAGAGGCGTTCGAGCGCGAGACGCCTTCTTTCACGATTTGCAGGGCGTCGTCGGCTGCGGTCAGTTCTTCGCGCGCCTGGTTGTAGGCCAGTCGGGTTTTCTCGAACTCTTCGGCGCTGACGAGTTTGTCGTCGAAGAGTTTCTTCATGCGCTCATAGTCGGTTTTCGACTGCTGTTCGTTCATGCGGGCCAGGCGCAGGCGGTTTTCGGCGGAGTTGAGCTGGCTCATTTCGGGGATGACCGTCACTTTGGCGATGACTTCGCCGCGCTTCACCTGCTCGCCGGCTTCTTTGTACAGTTCGGCGATGATTCCTGAGATTTGAGGCTTGATGAGCACTTCGTCGCGCGGCTCGATGGTGCCTGTGACCACGGAGGTGCGTTCCAGTGTCCGGCGTTCGGCCGTCAGGGTCTGATAGGCGGTGGGTTCCGGCCGCGATTTCTGGTAAAGGAAGACGAAGGTCCCGACGAACAGCAGGCCGACGAGAACCAGCGCAAGGATTTTCAAGAACTTTTTCATGATGGTTTATGGTTACGTTTGTTTTTTATTGTCAGGGTGAAGGATTTCCGGGATCACTCGTCGCGGATGGCGTCGATGGGTTTGATGGCCAGGGCACGGAAGCTGGGGGCCAGTCCGGCCAGCCCGCCGAGCAGGGTGAGGGCGGCAGCGGCTCCGACGGCCATGCCGAACGAAATCTGGAACGAGGCGTCGTGTCCCGAGGCGGCGGTGAGTGTTTCGACGCCTTGGAGCAGCAGTACGGCGAAAGCGATGCCGAAGAGCCCCGCAATGATGGTGAGCACGATGCTTTCGGCCATGATTTGCGTGAGGATGTTCGAGGGTCTTGCCCCTATGGCGCGGCGTATGCCGATTTCGCTGGTGCGTTCGCGCACGGTGACCATCATGATGTTGCTTACGCCGATAGCGCCCGACAGCAGGGTGCCGATGCCGATGAGCCATACGAGGATTTCGATGCCGCGGAACAGGTTGTCGACCATGCGGAACATGACTTCCATGTTGAACGAGAAGAGGGCCTGCGTGTCGGTCGGCGAAATGAGATGGGCTTTCTTGATGATGTGGTCCACCTGGGGCTGAAGCTCAGTGACGGTGTAGCCGCGCCGGGCAGTATAGCCGATGGCCATCACGTCGTTGCCCCAATTATAGAGGCGCTGCATGGTGGTGAAGGGCACGAGCACGGAGCTTTCGGCCGAGCCCATCACGCCGATTTTGCTCGACATCTTGGTCACGCCCACCACCTGGTAGTAGATGCCGTCGAGCGAGACGAAGCGCCCGCAGGGGTTGTCGACGTCGGGGAATAGCTCCTCGCAGACGCGCTTGCCCAGCACGCAGACCTTGCGGAAGTCGCGCTCGTCCGTGTCGGTGAGGAAGCGGCCGTAGGTCAGGTGCGGGTCCTCGATGGCGGCGTAGTCGGCGCGTACGCCTTTGAGCGTGCCGTTCATGGCGTAGTTCCCGTTCTTGAAGGAGGCGCCCCACTTGGCGCAGAGAGGGGTGACCGTCTCGATGGCGCCCACGCCGTGGCGAAGCCGGTCGACGTCGGCCAGTTCCAACGACCATTCGCGGCCGCTTTGCAGGCCGGCGTAGGCCTCGCTCGTCGTGTTCGTCATCAGGAAGCAGGAGTTCTGTGCGAAGCCTGCAAAGTTGCTCGCCATGAGCCGCCGGAGCCCTTCGCTGCCTCCCATGAGGAAGACGAGCATGAAGATGCCCCAGAAGATGCCGAAGGCCGTCAGCAGGCTCCGCGACTTGTTCCGCGTGATGGTTTGCAGGATTTCGTCCCACTGGTCAAGGTCAAAAAATTTCATATCGTCGTGGTTGGAAGGATAATCGTTATGTGTGGTTCATGTGCCGTGGCTCACTGTTCCGCCTGCCGGCGCTGTCCGTTTTTCCTGTCGCCCTGACAGGATTCCTCGTCAGTGCGACAGGGCGTCCTGTCAGTGCGGCCGTTTCTCCTACGTGGCCCGCAGGGCTTCGATGGGTTTCACGCGGACGGCCTTGCGCGCCGGGAAGAAGCCGGCCAGCAGTCCCGCGCCGATGAGCACCGCCAGGGCTTGTACGGCCACGCCGAGGTCGATGGTCGGGTTGAGGAAGACGGGCAGCTCCATGTCGGCCACGGTGATGACTTCGCGCCCCGCCACGATGCCCATGTACTCCGTGGCGGCCACGCCGAGCACCAGGCCGATGTAGCCGAAGAGTCCGGTGATGAGCACGCTTTCCAGGAGGACCGAGCGCAGGATGCTCCACGAACGGGCGCCGAGCGCCTTGCGGATGCCGAACTCATGGGTGCGTTCGCGTACGGTGATGAGCATGATGTTCGATATGCCCACCACGCCGCTCAGCAGCGTCAGCAGCCCGACAACCCAAAGGGCGCTGCGCAGGATGGCCATGGCCTCGGCGCTCTCCTTGGCCCCGGTCGTCGAGTTGTAGACCCAGAGGGCACTGCGGTCCGTGGGCGCGAAGCGGTGGAGCCGGGCCATGGAGCGGAGCAGGTCGGCCTGGAACACGGAGTCGGCGGCTTCGGTGTCGATGTCTTTGGTACGCAAGAGGAGGTCTTCGACCGTGTTGCCTTTCCGGTAGACGAGTTGCAGGGTCGTAAAGGGCACATAGGCCTGGAAGCCGCCCATCATTCCTTTGTCGGAATAAATGCCCACGATGCGGTAGGCCGAGCTGTCGGCCGTCACATACTGTCCCAAGGCGCGCTCTGCCCGTCCGAAGAGATGCTCGGCCGAATTCCATCCGACGACGATCACCTTGCGCCGTTCGCGCAAGTCGAGGGCATTGACGAAGCGTCCGCGTTCCATCTGCACTTTGTTCATCTCACCGTATTCGGCGAAGACGCCTTTCAGCTCGCCCGTCGTGCGCTCCTTTCCGGCTACGACGCTGACGCCCGTCTGCGAGACCTGCCCCGTGGCGTGCACGACGCGGTCGGGAAAAGCGTTTTCCGTCAGCGTGAGGTCGCGGTTGTCGAAACGGATGCTGCGCCCCTTCATGAGGCCGTCGTAGGGGACGGACGTGACGCCCGGCCAGACTTGAACGACGTCCATGGCCATCTGGCTGGAATTGTGCTCGAAGGCATGGATGAGCCCGTTGCCCGAGCCCAGCAGCACGATGAGCAGGAAGATTCCCACCGTCACCGAAAAGCCCGTCAGTGCCGTGCGCAGCTTGTTGTGCCTGAGGTTGGCCCAGATCTCTTGTAGCATGTCGGTCATGGCGCTCACTTCATTAGGCCGCTCTCGCCGAAAGGCGAGGCGTCGGGGTTGGGGTTCTCTTCGATGTGCCCGATGACGCCGTCCTTGATATGGACGATTTTGTGAGTGCGGTAGGCCACGCCGCTCTCGTGCGTGACGACGACGATGGTCATGCCCGTGTCGTTGAGCTGGCGCAGCAGGTTCATCACCTCTACCGACGTCTGGCTGTCCAGTGCGCCCGTCGGCTCGTCGGCCAGGATGATGTCGGGCTGCGTAATGATGGCGCGCGCGATGGCTACACGCTGCTTTTGCCCTCCCGACAGTTCGTTGGGCATGTGGTGCGCCCATTCTTTCAGGCCGAGCCTTTCGAGGTATTCCATGGCCAGCGCGTTGCGCCGGCGGCGGCCCACACCTTGGTAGTAGAGCGGCAGGGCTACGTTTTCGAGCGCGTTCTTGAACGGGATGAGGTTGAAGGATTGGAAGATGAAGCCAATCATGCGGTTGCGGTAGTCGGCGGCGCGGTTCTCGCTGAGGTTCCGGATGGGCACGCCGCCCAGGACGTATTCGCCGCTGTCGTAGGTGTCGAGGATGCCGAGGATGTTGAGCAGGGTCGACTTTCCCGAGCCCGAGGCGCCCATGATGGAGACGAACTCTCCCTGCTCAATGTCGAGCGAAACGCCTTTGAGCACGTGCAGCGGGGCGCCGGCGTGATAGGTCTTCTCGATGTTTTTTAGGTGAATGAGTGACATGATATTCTGTCGGAGTGATAGGTTTGACGGTCAGCCGGACAGGTCTCCCTGTCGCAGCGTTAGCTTTTCCGGTCGGGGCTACCGGTTGTCCGGATGCTTTTCGTCCCATTCTTTCCAGTGCGCAAGGAGCTCGTCGGCCCCGATGCCGAGCAGGCGCATCTGGCGGAAGACGTCGGGCAGCGCCTCGTCGGTGAACGCGCGCCGGCGTTCGGCGCGGATGAGGCCGGGAGCGTCGGGCGCCACAAAGTAGCCCATGCCGCGCCGGTTGTAGATGACGCCCCGCTGAGCCAGGTGGTCGTAGGCTTTCACGGTAGTGTTCACGTTTACCTCCAAGAGCACGCTGTACTCCCTGACGCTCGGGACGCGCTGGTCGGCGGCATACGCCCCGGCCAGTATCTCGTCGCAGAGCCGGTCGGCTATCTGCACGTAGATGGGCTTCCCTTCTTTGAACGTCATGGCCGCCACCATTTACGGGTGATGACTTGTATGCGGCAGAAGCGGCGCCACGTCAGCCAGTAACACCCGACGATGAGCACGAAGAGCACGGCGTTCAGGCAGGCCAGCTGCCACGTGTCGTCGACCGAGGTGAAGAGTTCGAAGCGCGCGCCGGCGAGCTCCACCGTCACCCAGCCCGCCGCGACGGCCAGGACGAAGAGTGCCAGCGACGTGAGCACAAAGGCGTTCTTGCGCAGCAGGGCGCTGCCCACGAGGTAGCAGGCGTGCGTCAGGATCATGCTGAGCGTGGCCACGAGATGGACTTGCACGTAGAGCGCCCGGCTGACGGCCTCGCCGTTGATGGTGATGAGGCTGTCAGAACGGCCGAAGAGCGTTTCGAAAACGACCGGCACGGCCGACGGGAAGCTGTGGCCCAACATCGGGAAGACGGCCATGCGCGTCAGGTCGGCGGCCACGAAGCCCGTGAGGAAGAGGGCGAGGAAGCCGACGGTCGAGAGGAGGTAGCGCGAGAGGAACTTCTCGGCATTCGTCGCCGGCAGGGTCAGTTCGGCCTGCCGGCCGCCTTTCGTATTCAGGTTCTCGAACAGGGCGCTCGCCCCGGCCAGCATCGCCCAGAACTGGATGGCGATGAACGAGTTGGCCGCCGTGTGGAGCATGGCGGCCACGAGGTCGGCCCCGTGGCGCGAGGGTTTGTAGAAGACGAGCAGCTCGACCAAGAGGCAGGCCAGGTAGCAGGCCGCGAGGTATTTCAGGTAGCGGCGGCGGTTTTGCTGCACGTCGAGCCGCACAACGTGACCGAAGCGGTGGAGACTAAAGTTTTTCATGTAGTTACGGTTTTAGTTTTCAGGGAAGATGTCGGCGGCCAGGTCGGGGCGGTCGAGCAGGGCGTTGAAGAGGAGCTCGAGGTTGAGCGGCGTTTCGGCCGTGCCGTCGTTGCGGCGCACCACTTGCTGGCCGCCCGGCGAGGGCTGGGCGTAGAGGGCGTCGGTAGCCGCACTGCCCACGGGCACCTCGTCAAAGCGCAGGGCGGCGCAGATGTCGGCTGTCGGGCGGTTGAGCAGCACGCGCGACCCGTCGAGCATGACCACGTGGTCGAGCAGCGTGTCGATGTCGCGCACCTGGTGCGTTGAGATGACGAGCGTCCGCCCTTCGGTCATGCTGCGCGCCACCACGCGGCGGAACTGGCTCTTCGAGGGGATGTCGAGGCCGTTTGTCGGTTCGTCCATCAGGAGCAGCCGCGTGTTCGTGGCCAGCGCGAAACTGATGTAGGCCTTTTTCCGTTGGCCCATCGACAGCTCGCCGAGGTGCAGGTCGGGCGCAAGGTCGAAGTCCGTCAGGCACTGCCGGAGCAGCTCGTCCGAGAAGCGCGGGTAGAACGGCCGGTGCAGCTTCACGTACTCCGCCAGCCGCACCTTCGGCAGGGTGAATTCCTCCGGCAGCAGGTAGAGCTCGCTGAGCGTCTCGGGGCGCCGCAGCCGCGTCTCCGTGCCGAGGTAGCGGATGCTCCCCCGCGAGGGCAGGAGCAGGCCGGCGATGAGGTAGAGCAGCGTCGACTTGCCCGTGCCGTTCTTTCCGAGTAGCCCGTAGATGCAGTCGCTTTCGAGCGTGAGCGAGAAGTCGTCGAACACCGCCGCGCGGCGGCGTCCATAAGCAAAGCGGATGTGGTCAATCGTTATCATCGTTCTTTCGGTTTATACTGTAATAGTTTATTAGTACACTGCAAAAGTAGGCAAACGCAGTGAACGCGCCAAATGTTTTCCCGAAAAAAATCACGCGCAGGGCTATTTTTTTTCGGACCGCCCTGTCGGTCGTCACGGTCGCAGTGACAGAAACGACGGTCGCAGCGATAGGAAAAACAGTCGCAGTGACAGAAATGACGGTCGCGACGACAGGGTGAAGGGCCGCGCGGTGTGCAGCCGCAGCATGTGCGGAAGCGCAGGCGAAGCAAACAAACGCCCCTGCTGGCGCTGGCCGGAAACCGAACGCGGGCAGGGGCGGAGAAACAGCGAAAGGGACGGACCGGGTGGCGCGTCAGAGCGCCACTTTGAGCGTGCCGCCCGCCGTGCGAACCACATAGATGCCGCTTTGGGGCAGTGTGATGGACTGTCCGGAGCGGCCGCTCCGGACGAGGGCGCCGGCCGTGTCGTAGACCTCTACTGCGCCCTCGGTGCCCTCGACGGTGAGGGTGAGGCCATGGATGCGCACTGTCGGGCTGCCGGCGGCGCCCGGGACGGTCTGGATGCCGTCGACCACAGTCTCGGAGCGACGCTGGAAGTTCATCCAGCAGGGGGCGGCGGCATAGTCGGCGGCGTGGCCCAAGGGCACGGTGAGCAGGGCGTTCATGTAGTGCACGGGGTCGAAGGCGTCGGCCGCGGCCTCAGGCGGGGTGGCGGCCTGCGAGGTGACGGAGAGGAGCGTGGTGCCCGTGAAGGCTTCGTTTCCGATGCGCTTCACGCTCGGCGGAAGGGTGATGGCGGTGAGCGAACGGCAGTCGGCAAAGGCATCCTCGCCGATCACTTCGAGCCCCGCGCCGAGGTGTACTGTGGACAGGTTCGAGCAGCCGCTGAACAGGTCGTCGTCGATACGCCGCAGGCCTGCGGGCAGGCTGACGGCGGTCAGCGCGGTGCAGTCGTGAAAGGTGTCGTGCCCGATGGTGCTGAGGCTGGCCGGCAGGGTCAGCTCGCGGAGCTGTCCGCAGTTCGAGAAGACGTAGCCTTTTAGGGCTTTCACGCCGTCGGCTATGGTCACCTCCCTGAGGGCTTCGCAGTACGTATAGGCACCGCTGTCGACCAGTTCGACGTGCCCGGGGATGGCGACGGTTTCCAGACCGGAATAGGCGAATGTTTCACTTTCAATCGTGCTGAGGCTGAGCGGGATGTTCACCTGTTTCAACGCCTCGCACTGGCGGAAGGCCGCGGCGCCCAGCCCGGTGAGCCCGTCGTTGAGGGTGACGGCCGCGAGCGCCTCGCACATGCTGAACGCGCCGTAACCGATGCTCCGCAGGCTCTCGGGCGTGGTGAGGGCGGTGAGCCCTGAGTTCGAGAAAGCATTGTTGCCTATCGTGTCGAGCCCCTCGGGCAAGCGGACGGATGTCAGGGCCATGCAGTCGGGGAACGCGTAGTCGCAGATGCGCGTCACGCCGGGGCCGAAGCTGAGGTCGGTCATGTAGAGGGCGCGGATCGTCCCCTCCATGTTGCGCCCGAGGTAGAGGCTCGCCAGCGGGGCTTCGTCGAACACGGACGTGCCGAGCGTCAGCAGCGAATCGCTGTCTTCAAAACGCACCGACGTGAGGCCCGAGCCGTGGAACGCGTAGTTGCTGACGGTGGTGACGCTCGCGGGGAGGCTGACCGAGGTGAGGCCCGTGCAGCCGTAGAAGGCGTATTCGCCGATCGTCGCGACGTGCCCGCCGAGGCTGACCGACGCGAGGCCTGTGCAGCCGTGGAAACAGTAGTCGTCGACGGTCGTGACGTGCTCGCCGACGACGAGGTCGCGGAGCGTGGTGATGCCGTAGAACGGCGAGCTGTCGCGTTGGATAACGTAGTCATACTCCAAGTCACGCCCGAGGTAGACGCTCTCCAACGGGCTGCGGCCGAAGAGGATGCCGAGGTTGTACTCGTAGCCCATGTGGAGCGGCACGTCGGCGTCCTCGATCGTGAGGTCGGCCAGCGCGGTGCAGCCCGAGAAGGCCGAGTTGTAGATGGCGGTCACGCCGGCGCCGATCGTCACCGACTTCAAAGAAGTGCATCTCGTGAACGCGTACTCACTTACGGTGGTCGAGCCGCTACCCGGGATGTTTAGTGTTGTGAGGGCAGTAGCAGAAAAGGCATATTCGCCAATCTTGGTGACACTTTCGGGAATGACAACCGACGCTAGGCTGCGGCAACCTGAAAAGCACGTGCGACCGATCGTAGTGACACCTTCGGGGATATTGACAGAGCCGTCAACGACCTGCATGCTTCGAAGCAATAGTCGCCCAAGGTGGTGAAGCCTTCGTGCAGGGTGATCGTTGTGAGCCCACTGCAGTACCGGAAGCAGCAAGAGCCGATGGAGGTGACGTTTTCGGGCACGTCAATCGACTTCAGACCGTAGCAGCTGGAAAAGCAGTAGCTGCCAATCGTGGTGACACTCTTAGGGATGTCGATGGACGTCAAGTTCTCGCAGCATTCGAAACAGAAGTCCCCCAAGGCGCCGAGCCCCTCTTGCAGCGTCACGGAGGTGAGGCTGGTGCAATAGAAGAAGCATCCACTTCCAAACGACGTGACACTTCCGGGAATGCTGACCGACGCCAAGACGTCGCAGTTGTCAAAACAATTGTTGCCAAGCGTGGTGACGCCGTCGGGGATGTCGATAGCCGTCAGGCTGCCGCAACCCTGGAAGCCGTAGTTGCCGATGGTGGTGAGCCCTTCGCTCATCGTCACGGTGGTGAGCGAATCGCAGTTTCGGAAGCCGTAGTCGCCAATGGTGGTGACGCTCCCGGGGATGCTGACCGACGTGACATAAGTGTCATTTTCGAAAGCTTTGTTGCCGATGGCCGTCACGCGGTAGGTCTGGCCTCTGTATTCGACGGTGCTGGGGATGACGATGCGGCCGCCAGAGCCTGCGTCTCTCCCTGCTCCCGCCACCTCAACTGTGCTTGTGCTCGTGATGTCATACCAGATGCCGTCCACTGTGAAGTCTGTCGCCATGCCCGAGGCAGGCAGCAGGGCGCCGGCCAGTGCGGTCAGGTGTTTCGTGATAGTGTGTATCATGTGTGGTTCGTTTTTGGTGTGTATATGTAGTGTTTATGTGTTGTGTGAATAAGTGGGGAGTGCATGGCGGGGCGGCCCTCGCTTGCGGCGCAGGGATGCCGGGCAGCTTCGCGGGGAGCCGGGAAACGTGCTCCCCCTGTCGACGAAGGGGAGCGAGCCGGTGGGGGCTGGTCGTGGTGTGCCAGATATTTCAACTGTGTCCATAGCGTAAGCTGTCCCTGAGGACGTGTCGGTCCTCGGTATGGCTGCAAGACGGGACGCAGCGTGAAATATCCGTGATGTCGTGTCGTGTGTGGGGAGAAGAGCCGTCCCATTACTTTCAGCAGCCTCCGGAAAGCCTGCCGAATTGCCAAGGTAATGTAATCTCCCCTCAGGATGAACTCCTAGTGTGCGCGGCAAATATAGCGCAAATGATCGGAACGCGCAAGGATATCCCCGGGATTTTCGCGCCGGCCGGGATGGCCGCCGGCGGCCATCCCGCGTCTCGGGTGCTTCCGCCCGCCTTGTGCGCCGGCTTCCGTGCGTTCGTCCCGCTGCGTCAAAAAATCGCCGTTGCCACCCGGTTGCGCGCAGAATGCCGTATCTTTGCGGCCGGAGCCGTGGCGGTGCGCCTTGTGCCGCGCGGGTGTTTTTACTCATTTAATATATATAGTCCTATGGCTACGATGAAAAAAACAGATACCTTCCCCGTCATGGGGATGCACTGCGCCGCTTGTGCGCACAACGTCGAACGGATGCTCCTCACGGTCGAGGGCGTCGGGCAGGCGGCGGTCAACTTGGCCGCTGCCACCGTCAGTGTCGACTACGACCCCGACCGCGCCACGCCCGAGTTGATGCGAGAGGCCGTCGGCCGTGCCGGTTTCGGGCTCATCATCGAAGACCCCGACGAGGCCGCCCGGCAGCAGGAAGCGGCACAGCGTGCCTATCGCCGCTCGCTCATGAGGCGGTGTGTGATGGCGTGGGTGTGGACCGTGCCGCTCATGGCCCTTATGTTCATGGCCGAGGGCGCCACGATGCGGTGGACGGCGTTGCTGCTGGTCCTGCCGGTGGTGGCCTATTCCACACTGCCGTTCCTGACGGCCGCCTGGCGCGCCGCCCGTGCCGGGCAGACCAACATGGACACCCTTGTGGCCGTGAGCACGACCATTGCTTTCGTGTTCAGCCTTGTCGGGACGCTTTTCCCGCAAGTATGGACGAGCCGGGGAATGATGCCGCCGTGCTATTACGAAGCAACGGCCATGATTACGGCCTTTGTCCTCACGGGAAAGGTCATGGAAGAAAGGGCCAAACACCGCACCGGTGAGGCCATCCGCAGCCTCATGGGCTTGCAGCCCCGCACGGCCCGCGTGGTCCTGCCCGACGGCACCGAGGCCGACCGCCCTATGGCTGTGCTGATGAAGGGCGATCGCATCCGCGTGCGCCCCGGCGAGCAGGTGGCTGTCGACGGACAAGTGGTCGAGGGCTCCTCGGCGGTCGACGAAAGTATGATCAGCGGTGAGCCTCTGCCTGTGGAGAAAGTGCGGGGCAGCCGTGTGCTGGCCGGGACGGTCAACGGGCGCGGCACCCTCCTTGTCGAGGCTTCGGCGGTCGGCGCCACCACCGTGCTGGCCGGCATCGTGAAGGCCGTGCGCGACGCCCAGGGGTCGAAAGCTCCCGTCGAGCGTATCGTCGACCGCGTGACGGCCGTTTTCGTTCCCGTTGTGCTGGGACTGGCGGCACTGACGTTCGTGCTTTGGCTTGCCGTGGGCGGATGGGACGCCCTTCCACGCGCCGTCCTCGCCGCCGTGTCGGTCACGGTCATAGCCTGTCCCTGCGCGCTCGGCCTGGCCACGCCGACGGCCATCATGGTAGGCATCGGCCGCGGGGCGAAAGAACATATTTACATTAAGGACGCGGAGGCGCTCGAACGCTTGCGTCGCACGGACACTGTGGCGCTCGACAAGACCGGTACGCTCACCGAGGGCCGCCCGGAGGTGGTGAGCCGCACCGACATGCCTGGACTTCAGCCCGCAGACCTGGCCGTGTTGCGCAGCATGGAGCGGCGTTCCGAACATCCGACGGCTGAGGCTGTGGCCGCTTCGCTGGCAGATGTCGTGGCGGAAGGGCCAGCAGTCGATGCGTTCGAAAACCTGCCCGGACTGGGCGTGAAAGCCACCGCCGGCGGCGCCACGTACTGGGCTGGCAACGCCCGGCTGGCCGCTGCGATGGGCTGCCCCGTCGGCAGTGAGGCGGACGACGGCCTGACCCACGTCTACTTCGGTCGCGGCGCCGGGCGCCTTGCCTGCTTCGCCGTGGGCGACCGCATCAAGCCCCATTCGGCCGAAGCCGTCGGACGGCTCCGCGCGATGGGGCGCCGCGTGGTGCTCATGACGGGCGACAACGAGACGGCTGCACGTGCCGTGGCCAGCGAGGCCGGCATCGGCGAGGTGCATGCCGCTTTGCTCCCGACGGACAAGGCCGACGCAGTGCGTGCCCTCCAAGCCGGAGGCCACGTCGTAGCGATGGCGGGCGACGGTGTCAACGACGCGCCCGCCTTGGCCGCTGCCGACATCTCCGTGGCCATGGGGCGGGGGACGGACATCGCCCGTTCCGTGGCGCAACTGACTTTGATGACGTCCGACCTGCGCCTCCTGCCGCGCGCCATCCGGCTGTCCGAAAAGACCGTCGGCACCATCCGCCGCAACCTCTTTTGGGCGTGCGTCTACAACGCCGTGGGCATTCCCCTCGCCGCCGGGGCGCTTTTCCCCGTGTGGGGGCTGATGCTGACGCCCGGTGTGTCGGCGGCGTGCATGGCCTTTTCGTCGGTGTCGGTCGTGACGAGCAGTTTGCTCCTTGCCCGTTGCCGCATCTGACGCGGGCCGGCGCGCGGTGATGCCGGCCAATTGCGGCGTTGCGTCGGCCGGCGCGCGGTGATGGACGTAGGGGCGCCATTTATGACGCCCGGTGCCGGAACGGCACGACCCGTCCGCGGCATTGTTCGCGGCGGTGTACGCGATGTTTCCGGCCAATTGCGGCGTTGCGTCGGTCTTCCGGGCGACACAAGTGTCGCCCCTACGTTGCGGGGTGCTCGTCCGCGGCGTTGCGACGGTCTTTCGGGCGACACAAGTGTCGCCCCTACGTTTTGGCGGCGGTATCCTGCGGCGTTGCGTCGGTTTTCCGGGCGACACAAGTGTCGCCCCTACGTTTGGCGGCGGTATCCTGCGGCGTTGCGACGGCCGGCGGGCGGTGATGGACGTAGGGGCGCCATTTATGACGCCCGGTGCCGGCACGGCACGACCCGTCCGCGGCGTTGTTCGCGGTAGTGTGCGCGATGTTTCCGGCCAATTGCGGCGTTGCGTCGGTTTTCCGGGCGACACAAGTGTCGCCCCTA
>UMGZ01049171.1_pt1 | contig 15548 bp, 12 predicted proteins | sample 1965421 | NCBI WGS metagenome assembly UMGZ01 (sample SAMEA4836087, study PRJEB28245) | human gut metagenome | biome: gut microbiome; material: fecal sample | place: Denmark | collected 2008
AGTAACGCCGCCGACGATCAAGAAGGCCTGGAAGCTGATAGCGGCTGTCAGACCGGTAGCGCTAAAGGCGGCAAGGTCGGACTTGGCACGGGCTGCCGTGGTCAGGCCACGTACGGCAAAGAGCATAAACAGGATAAGAACGGCGCCGCCGCCCAAAAGGCCCATCTCCTCGCCGATAGCCGAGAAGATAAAGTCGGACTCGACGACGGGGATGTTATTGGCCATGCCGTTGCCAATGCCGACGCCAACAAGGCCGCCGTCGGCCAGCGAGAAGAGGGACTGGACAATCTGGTAGCCCTGCCCCTGTGCATCCTTAAAGGGATCGGCCCAGATCTGGAAACGCACCTGGACGTGCGACAGGAACTTGTAGGCGCCCACGGCCCCCACGGCCAAGAGCGCAAGGCCGATGATGACATACGAGAAGCGACCCGTGGCAACGTAGAGCATCAGCAAGAAGATGGTGTAGAACAGCAAGGCCGAGCCCAGGTCACGTTCGAAGACAACGACGAGCAGGCATACGCCCCAGACTGCGAACAGCGGCAGCAGCAGGCGCAGGCGCGGAATCTTAAGACCCAAGATCTTGCGGTTGGAGATAGAGAGCAGTTCGCGGTTCTCGGCCAGGTAGCCGGCTAGGAACAGCACGATAAAGACCTTGGCGAACTCGCCGGGCTGAATGGTAAAGCCGGCGATGCGAATCCACAGTTTAGAGCCCGAGATCGTGGTGCCGATAAAGATGGGCAGCATCAGCAAGATGATGCCGATGATGCCAAAGGTGTACTTGTAGCGCATGACTACGTCGAGGTTTTTGACCAGCGCAAGCGTACCTACCATCAACGCCACCGAGATAAACAGGATGACGAGCTGCGAGATGGCGAGCGTGGGCGCCAAGCGCGTCACAAACGTGATGCCAATGCCCGAAAGAACAAAGACGATGGGCAGGATGGCCGGGTCTGCGCCGGGTGCCAGAATGCGCACGGCGATATGCGCCGCGGCGAAGGCGGCAAAGAGACCGATCGGAACGGCAAGTGTCTCAAACGAGATGGCGGCGCCTGCGGTGAGCACGTACATCGCATACAGCAGGATGACGGGGAACGCCGAGGCGATGAGTAAGAGCAGTTCGGTATTACGGCGACTCATAAGCGGCACTCCCTTTCTAATTCTTATCGGAGGCTTCGGCCTCGGCGGACTGTTCGGCGGTATTCTCGGAATCCGATTCGGAGGTCGAACCCTGGTCGGTGTTATTGCGGATCGTTTGCGCGTCGATCACCTGACGGGTCTGCTCCTCGTCGATCTGATGGCGGTACTTGGAGATGGTGTCCTGTGCGTCGTCGATGCTCGTCTGCTGAATACCTGCCTTAAGGCGATTTTGTGTGTCTTCGGGCAGGTCGGACAGTTTGATGGTGGTCGTGCTGTCGAGCCAGTGCAGCTTAAGGCCGAGCGGCTTGCCGGGAATGCCCCGGTAGACCGCGACGGTGTCCTTGTAGGTGCCCAGGTAGTACGAGCCGGTGATGCCTGCGTAGGCCCAGATGGCTGCCGCCAGCACAAAAGCGATGCCCAGTACGGTGGCAATGGTGATGTTGCGGCGGCGGACGCGCTTTGCCTCGCGCATGACGCCATCGTCGACCAGGTCAACGACAAGCACGGTGACGTTGTCATGCCCGCCGGCGACCAGTGCCGCGTCAACAAGGTTGTCGACGCAAATCTGCGCGGTCGAGGACTGCGTGGCGATGTTTTCGATATCGCTATCGGGAATCATGCTCGAAAGACCGTCCGAGCACAGGATCAGGCGGTCGCCTTCCTCGATATGCAGGGTAAAGTGGTCGGCATACATTGCGGGATCCGAGCCCAGCGCGCGGGTGATGACCGAGCGGTTGGGGTGGACGCGAGCCTCGTCTGCCGTAATCTCGCCGGCGTCCACGAGCTCCTCCACATAGGAGTGGTCGCGGGTCACGCGGATGAGCGTGCCCTCGTGGAGCAGATAGGCGCGCGAGTCGCCCACGTGGGCGATAGCGAGCATGTCGTTTTCGATATAGGCGCAGGTTGCCGTGCAGCCCATGCCGGGCTTGCCAAGCCCGTTGAGCGCAGCCTCGATGACCGCGGCGTTTGCAGCTTCGACGGCGGCCGCCAGTCGTGCGGCGTCGGCTGCCTGCGGCGCTGTCTTGGCAATGGTCTCGACGGCGATGGAGGAGGCTACCTCACCGGCGGCGTGGCCGCCCATGCCGTCGCATACGCAAAAGAGCGGCGATTGCACCAGATAGGAGTCTTCGTTATGCGGGCGCACACAGCCAACATCGGAGCGGGCGCCCCACATGAGCTGCGTGGTCGTGCCGGCGTCGTAGGTCGAGTCAGTCTCGATGCGCTCGTCGGTCAGCGGCTCAAAACTCATGGTCGAGCCGGGATCTTTGAGCTTTGCCTCCACGGCCGCGACATCGATCTCGGCGGTGTCGCCGGGGGAGACTGTGTCGGCATCGTTGCTCGGGTCGTCGACGTTAGGCGCGGCAGGCTCTTCGGTTACGCGGTCGGCGGGGTCGCCGTCCTGCTGCGGCTCGACAGCCGTCGGCTCGGGCGTCGCAAAGTGCGACGGCGCGGGCGTGCTCTGGGGTTGAGCGGAGGGCACGGGAGCTGCGGCGGGCGCGGCAACGGGCTGCTCGACTTCGGCAGGGGTTGCGGATGCGGGTGCCGCCTCGCTTGCCGGGGCGACGGGGAATACCGGCGCGGCAGGCTCGGGGGCTGCAAACATGGCAGCGCTCTCGTTAATCGCCTCGGCGACGGGCTCGGCAAAGTGAGCCGGTTCGGGCGTTGCTTCCGGTTCCGCGGGCTGCTCGGCAGCGTGCGCGCCGATGGAGGCGTCGAGCTGCTCGGTGTCGGCGTCCTCGTCATCGACGAGCGTCGGATATTCTTGCGTTACATGCGAAAGAGGCAGGGAGAACACGGTGTCCTCGGGCTCCACAGGCGCAGGGCCCGTCGGGGCGGCATGAGCCGGCGCGGCCGCGGGGGCGGCCGACGTCTCTGGCATGGTTGCGGACTTGTTCTCCTCGTCGATCATCGACGGTTCACCTTCATGACCACGTCGCCAATCTGGACTTCGTCGCCCTCGCGCAGCGTTGCGGGCTCCACCAGCTGGCGGCCGTTGACGAGCGTGCCGTTAAGCGAGTTGAGGTCCTCGATAATAAGTGCCGGGCCCTGCAGCGAAAAACGCGCATGCGAGGCCGAGACAAACGGTTCGTTAATGCAGATGTCCGACGACGGCGAACGGCCGACGATGACGGGGCCGAGCATATCCACGTGGATGCCGCGGATGCCGCGCGGGCCCTTGTCCACATCGATCGTCCAGATGGCCGAGTCGCGGCGTTGACCGCGGACGAGCCCCACGCCGGTCTTCATGACGGCAAACAGGAAGATATAGAGCAGGACGACCAGGACGATGCGGCCTGCAAACAGGACGATATCGATGTTCATAAGCGACTATCCCCTAAATTCGAACGTGCTCAGGCCAAACGTCAGCAGGTCGCCGTTGCGCAGCGGGCAGCGCGTGATGCGACGGTTGTTGACGAGCGTGCCGTTGGTGGAGTTGAGGTCCTCGATCGACCAGTCCGAGCCGGTAAAGGTGAGCTGGGCATGACGGCGCGACACGTTGGGGTCGCGCAGGGCGATGTCGGAAACCGAGCGCTCGCGACCGATGGTCACCTGTGCGGAGGTGATGGCGTGGCTCTCGCCGCTCACGACGTCGACGAGCTGGGCGAGCGGACGCTGCGGGGCGCGAGAGCTTGCCATGTTGGAGGCGATGCTGGCTGCGGCGCCAAGGCCAGCGGCGGCGCCGGTCGCGGCGGCTCCGCCCATGCCGGCAAGCGCGTCGCGCGAGACGGTTTGGGGCACGGGAATGGGTGCGGCGGCAGGGTCGGGCATATTGGGCGCAAAGGGGTCGGCCACGGCAAGCGGGTCGGGAGTGGCAGCACGAGGTGCCGGCTGCTGCTGCGGCATAGCAGCGGGGTGTTGCTGCGGGGCGGCAAACTGCTGCTGGCCGGCGCGCGGGGCGCTGGCGGCACGGCTCGCGGCTGAGTTGTTCTGGCCCAGGCCGTTTTGGTAGGCGCGCTCTTCCTCGTACAGGCGACCGAGCGTAGGGGCATCGACGTTCTCGGCAAAGACCGAGAACTTGCCGCCGCGCAGCTGCGGGTCGATCATAAAGCGAACGAGGGGCTCGCCGACAAAGACGTAGCGGCGCTTTTCGGCCTGCGCTTTCACAAACTCGCGGACCTCGCGCGAAAGCTCGGGATAGAACGGGGCGAGCATGGGATCGTCGTCGGCGGCAATCAGGATGGTATAGAGCGCCGGCGCGGTGTTGACGCCGTTGATCACCAGAGTCTGATCCTCCATGTCGCGAGCGGCCTGCTTGGCAAGCTTCTTAAAGGAGAACGGGGCACGGGTGGCACCGAAGATGCCGGCCACGTGGTCCTCGAAGATGTTCAGGAAGTTCACGAAAGATCACTCTCCGTATAGGTTCTTTGGTATCCGAGCAAATAAAGGCATATCCCGACGATTATAGAGGATAGGATTCCCGTAACCGCCGCCTTGGCGACGACCGGGCCCGCAAGGCTGGCAATTTCCATATGGTGTGCAAGACAAAACGATACGGCCGAGCCGATGCCGGCGACGGCAATTGCGACGATGGCGGCAAGGTTCGATCCCTGCTCGGCGCGCTTGGCATGAGCATTGAGCAGCAGCGATGTTGCCGCGGCTATCGCTGCAACCAGCACGATTGCAGCGAGAAGGAGCGCGTCTCCCAGCGCTGCGACGACATTGCTAAGCCCCAGTACGCCTCCCGCAGAGAGAGCCGCTGCAGCAAGGCGGGCAAAGAGTGCGCCCATGCCCGTGGCTGCCGCTGCGCTTGCCGGGCCGAGCCAAAACGCCGCGATGCTCGCGGCGGCTCCGGCGGCAAGGAGGGCGTCGCCGGTTAGGCAACCCAGCGCAAGCGCGCAGGCGAGCGTCGCGCTCGCAGCCGCCTCGGTGCGTCCCCAAGCAATCCACCAACCGGACATGGCAGCGGCAAAAATGACCGCGACCGGCAGCATCGACAGGATGCCCTGCGCCTGCATGGTGGCGTTGGCCATGAGCACCAAAAAGCCCACGGCCGAGATGGCCGAGCCAATCTGCGGGGCCAAGCCTGCCGCCGCGCCAATGGCGACGGCCGCCACGACCAGCCCGGGAAGCGCCGCGACGCCGGCTGTCTGCATAAGAAAAAAGCTGAAGGCTCCGCACGAGAGCGCCGAGATGCCGCGCATGGTGTAATTGCGTGCGCGGCCCCAGCGCGTGCCCGCCCAGCCAAGTGCGGGGTCGACCTCGACGGTGTCATCCTCGTAGCTCGATGGCTCGATATCATCTGCCGCGCACTCGTCATTCGAAAGCTCGCCTACCATCTGCTCCAAGCTGCGACGGCCTTCGCGCATGCTCCCCAAGCCGGCAAGGAGTCGGTCGCAGAATGCCTCGATGCTATTGGGGCGGTCTTGCGGCATGGGGGAGAGGGCGCTCATGAGCGCCGCCTCGGCCCCCGGGGGAAAGTGTGGGATCAGTTCGCTGGGATAGGTGGCGCCGCCGATGATGCGGTCGAGCGAGTCGGCGGGCGTGGACGCCATAAAGGGGGCGCTGCCGCACAGGCCCTCGTAGATCACGCAGGCAAGGGCAAAGACATCGGCGCGCTCGTCGACCGTGCCGGTCTCGATGTCGAGCTGCTCGGGCGGCATGTAGCCGATGGTGCCGCCGCGCGATCCGCCAAAGCCGCCGGCAGACGACAGACGTGCCATGCCAAAGTCGGTGAGCTTTACATTGCCCGAATGGTCGATAAGCACATTGGCGGGCTTTATGTCCAGATGAAGCACGCCGTTTGCATGGGCAAAGGTGAGTGCCTGACCCAGCGCGTCGGCAATGGCCGCGGCCTCGTCAAAGGTGAGCGAGTGGCCGTCCACGCGATGCAAAAACTCGGCCAACGACATACCGTCGACATACTCCATGACCAGATAGGCATAGGCGGTGTCGTGCGTAAAGTCGATAACCTGCACGATATTGGGATGTTGAAGCATGGCGGCGGTATGCGCCTCGCGCAGCACGTCCATGATGTCGCTGGCGGGCATGCCGGCGCCGTTGATAAGGGGGATGCGCTTAATGGCCACGCGACGGCGCAGATGCGTGTCGCGGCAAATCTCGATGGAGCCAAAACCGCCGGTCGCAAGCGTCTCGAGCGGCTGGTACCGCTTGAGCAGCTCGCGAGAGCTAGTGCCCTCCAAGGGAACGTCCGGCGAGAACCGGGCGGTATGTTGCGAGAAAAGCGGCATGGCCAACCCTCGTGCGTTTAAAGTTCGTTTGCGAGCGGCGGGCGCGGGGCCGAGCCGTTCGCGGTGGCATAGATGCTGCTAGTGTAGCACGCTCAGGCGGATGGCGAGGATGGCGGGATGCGAGGCTGCCTGTCTGGCTTGGCCTTAGCGCTTCTTCTTGCTCTTCTTCTGCTTGTGCTGTTTGCCCTTGTTGCCCTGGGCCTTGTCGCCCTGCTTGGCTTCTGCTGCGGCCTTCTCGGCCTTCATTTTCTTCTTCTTGGTCTCGATGCGGAGTTTTTTGTTGATGCGCGCCTTAAGGAAGGGGCCAAACTGCTCGGCATCGCCACGGACGAAGGTGTCCTTGGGAATCGTCACGCCCTGGTCGGCGAACATGGCCACAAAGATGCGCTCGCCGTCGAGTACGTGGTCGAGCTTCTCAAACGGGAAGAACTGCGACTTGCCGCTCTTGCCCCAAACCATCAGACCGTCCTCGTTGGCGGCGACGCGTCGATAGCGGCCACCCATGGACTCGTCGGCCTCGACGGCGTCGATGAAGTCACGGGCGAGGGTGTGGTGCAGGTTTTTGCTCCACCAGGCCAAAAAGGCGCCGAATACGATCAGGACGACGCCAAACTTGATCCAGTTGCCGCCGGCCACCAGCATGCCAATGCCGAGCAGCGCGGCAATTGCCGCGGCGACATACAGCGAGCCGCGACGCCTGGGCGAGGCGACCAGGCGGGCGAAGTCGGTGACCAGGTCGTTTTCGTACTGGTACTCGTTGAGGTACAGGATGCTGTCGTCGGCTGCGGCCTGCTTCTCGAGCGCGACCTCGACCTGGTCGGCTGCTTCGGAGGGAACGAGGTTGCTCTCTGCGTCTGCCATGCTCTTTGGACTCCTATCGCGGCGGGCTCGCCGTACGGGTTATTATGAATGCAGTATGCCGTGCGACCGCATGGCCGCCGCGGCAACAAGACTCAGTATACCCGGGGGAGCACCCATGGAATCGTTGTACCGAAAGTATCGCCCGCTCACCTTCGACTCCGTGGTGGGCCAGCAGCATATCGTCTCGACGCTCGAGCACGCCATCACCGAGGGACGCTTGTCCCACGCGTACCTGTTCTGCGGACCGCGCGGCACGGGCAAGACCACCATGGCGCGCATCCTTGCCAAGGCGCTGCTGTGCCGCAACGCCGAGGCGGCGCGCGCCGAGGGCGCAAGCGGCTGCATGCCCGACGGCACCTGTGAGGAGTGCGAGCTCATCGCCGAGGGCAACCACCCCGATGTCTACGAGCTCGATGCCGCAAGCCGCACGGGCGTGGACAACGTGCGCGAGGAGATCATCAACTCCGTCAACTTTGCCCCGGTGCGCGGCAAGTACAAGATCTATATCATCGACGAGGTTCACATGCTCACGACGGCGGCGTTCAACGCGCTGCTCAAGACGCTCGAGGAGCCGCCGGCACACGTGATCTTTGTGCTGTGCACCACCGATCCGCAAAAGATTCTGGAGACCATCCTCTCGCGCTGCCAGCGCTTCGATTTCCACCGCATCGGCAACGAGGATATCGAGCATCGCCTGTCCTACGTGTGCGAGCAGGAGGGCTTCGATTACGACGACGAGGCGCTCGCCATCGTGGCGCGCCATGCCAAGGGCGGCATGCGCGACGCACTCTCCACGCTGGAGCAGCTGAGCGTTTTTGGCAACGGCGCCGTGCATGCGGACGATGCCCGCTCGCTTTTGGGCGAGGTTTCCGACCAGATTCTGGGCGAGTTTGCCCGCGCCATCGCCGAGCGTGATATTGCTGAGCTCTATGGGCTCATTCGCGCACAGGTCGAGGAGGGCAATGACCTGCTTGAGCTGACGCGCGACCTGGTGGCGCATGTGCGCGACGTGTACGTGGCCTGCGTTGCCGGTGCCCGTGCCGAGCTGTTTGAGGGCGGGGCCGAGCAGGCCGAGGCGCTTGCTGCCGAGGCCGCTGCCTTTGGCGAGCATCCTGCCGACCGTTTGGCTCGCGTGCTGACGGTGCTTGACGATGCCGCGCTGGAGATGAGGGGCGCGAGCGACGTGCGCCTGGTGCTCGAGATCGCCTGCACGCGCCTGGCACGTCCCGAGGCCGATCTGACCATTGAGGCCCTGGCCGAGCGCGTGGCACGCTTGGAGGTCATGGTTGCCAACGGCGCCGTGCCGGCGAGCGTGGCCGCTGCTGGTGCCGCGCCTGCGGCTGCCGCGGCTGCGCCTGCGACGACGCAACAGCCGACACTGATCTCGGGTGCCCGAGCTGCCGCTCCTGTGGCATCTGCCGTGCCCGCCGCTGCGTCTGCGCGCCAGGGCGGCATGCCCTGGGACCGAGGCACTGCCGCTCCGGCGACCCAGCCTGCGCCCGCGCCGACCCCCAAGCCTGCCGCGCTGACATCTCAGCCTACACCGGCTCCGATGTCCCAGCCCGCCTCCCCGGCTCCCGCGCCTGCTGCATCGACCGTGCCGGTGTCAAAGCCCAACAACGCCGCCCAGGTTGCTGCCGCCGGCGCCGCCGAGACCCCCGCGGTTGAGGATGCCGGCGAGCTCCAGCGCAAATGGGCCGAGGTCGTCGAGCGCGTCAAGGCCCAACAACCTTCTTATGCGGCTCTCCTGTTGAACGCTCGCGCTACGGCAGACGATGGTTCTAAGCTCACGGTTTCGTTCCCTACGGCATTTGCTATCAAGATGCTCGGGCGTGCTGATACACAGGCGGTGTTTTTGCCGACAGTCAGTGCGGTCTTCGGTCGTCGCACCGTCGACTATGTCCTGAATGGGGGTGGCACGCCGGCTCCTCAACATGAGGAGCATTCTCCATCTGCACGGGCTGCGGCATCTGCGGACCCGCAACCCGTGTCCTCGGCGGCCACTGCATCCTCGAGCACCAGCGCGACGCAGCCAAAAGCGGCACCGGCGGCGGCACCGACCCCGTCGGCGCCTGAACCCGCTGCGCCCAAACCGGCCGCTTCGGTCCCCGCGCCCAAGCCCGCCGCCGCGCCTGCGCCCAAGTCATCCGACCTGGCTAAGGCCCCCTGGCTGCGCTCCGACAACCCTGCCGGCGCTCCTGCCACGGGCGAGCTCCCGACCGAGCCCGCGCCCCGCGCACCCGAGCGGGCGTCCGCTCCCAAGACTCAGCCGTCTGCGCAGGCTGCGCCATGGGAATCCGAGCAGGTGCCCTACGACGACGCCATGGTCGGCGGTTTTGCTGCCGATGCCGGCGGGGACGATCTGCCCCCGTTCGACGTGCCGGGTGCGACGCCCGCGCCCAGCCCTGCCGCTTCAGCCGCGGCTCCCGCAGTCGCGACGTCCGCTCTCGCAAGCGACGACGCCCCCGCTGCCCCTTGGGAGTCCAACCCCGGCGCCGGCAGTCCCTTCGGCCACCAGGGCGCAGCCCCAAGCATCCCGCAGACCGAGGACGAGGCAAAAGCCCTCATCCGCAACGTCTTTGGCCAGGCCACCATCTTCAAACCGGTGGAGTAACCGTGCGGGCGGGTATGCTGCTCAAGAAGAGGTCTCTTTGTCCGGGCGCATCTGTATTTCGGACATGTGTAGTGTGGTGCCGCGTATATCGCATTCGAGCAGACAGGCACGTGACGGTCGGCCTAGGATGCTGAGGTCGATGCGATATGTCGCATGGCTGTCCGTGTACTCGACTTGCTCGGCGTTGACGGTTGCTCCGATTGTAAATAAAGAACCCAGTTCGGCATCGACAATCTTGGAGCCCTTTATCTTGACCTTGAACTCTTGGTAGAGGGACGGGCTGTTGTAGTAAATGGTTCGGGTTCCGTCGGTGCACTCATCGGTCGCTTCCCATTTGACGACGGGCTGGTCCGAGCTGGCTATCAGCAGTTCTGCTCCAAAGGCTATGGCATGGGTGATAACAACCAGCAATGTCCAGCCGACAAAGAGATAGAGAACCACATATGCAACGGGGTGTTTTGAGCGGATGTTTTGGAGCATGTCGGGGGCATTCATGGGGCACCTCCAAATTGCTATCTATGACAATCAAATTTTACCATGCCGTCATGAGCGCCACCTCGAGCGGCGGTTTAGCATTTTGCTATCTAGCTGGATGCAGCAAATGCCGGGTTCCGGCTCTACAAGATTTAGCTTTCGATATTATGTAGATGCGAATTATTCAACTTTGCATAATCTTTGGGCGCGGCTTGCACTCCAGGACATGTATATCGACTGAGGTAGCACGACCGCCCCGCTCGCTTGCCCCGCGCCGTGGTACGATTTTTGAGTTTGAAAGTCCCGCCGCGCCTCGGCTGCCCTTGCAGCTCGTTGCGCGGCCGCACGTAAAGGAGCCATCATGGCCGGTATGAACATGCAGCAGATGATGAAGCAGGCCCGCAAGATGCAGGAGCAGCTTGCCGCCGCGCAGGAGAACCTCAAGTCCCAGACCGTCGATGCCTCTGCCGGCGGCGGTATGGTCAAGGTGACCGTTAACGGCGAGATGGAGCTCGTCAACCTCACCATCGATCCCGATGCCCTCGATCCCGAGGACGTCGATATGCTGCAGGATATGATCATGGCTGCCGTCAACGAGGCCGTCCGCGGCGTCAACGAGCTCGCCAACAAGCAGATGGGCGCCATCACCGGCGGCCTCAACATCCCGGGCATGCCGTTCTAAGACACGCATATATATGAGTGCGAATCACAGTCTGCAAAAATTGCTCGATGAACTGGGTCGTCTGCCGGGCATTGGTCCCAAGTCGGCCCAGCGCATCGCCTACTACCTGCTCGAGGCCGATGCCGAGGAGGCCCGCCGCCTGGCCGAGGCCATCCTGGAGGTCAAGCAGGAGGTCCACTTTTGCAGCCGTTGCTTTAACTACGCCACGGCCGACGAGTGCTCCATCTGCCAGGACCCGATGCGCGATACCACTCGCATTTGCGTGGTGGGCGAGCCGCGCGACGTCCAGGCAATCGAGCGCACGGGCAGCTACCATGGCCTCTACCATGTGTTGGGCGGCGTGATTAGCCCCATGGACAAGATCGGTCCCGAGCAGCTGCATATCCGCGAACTGCTGGCGCGCCTGGGCCATGAGGATATCCACGAGGTCATTATCGCCACCAACCCCAATATCGAGGGCGAGACCACGGCGAGCTACCTAGCTCGCACCATCAAGCCACTGGGCGTCGAGGTGTCGCGTCTGGCGAGCGGCCTGCCCGTGGGAGGCGACCTGGAGTATGCCGACGAGCTCACGCTTGGGCGCGCCATCGAGGCCCGTCGCGCGATTTAGGTGGCGAGCCTGCTCCTGCCGTATGTTTTCCTCGCGACGCACGGGGTAGTCATAATTTCCCCGTGCGACTGTGAGTTTGTTGTGCAACAAAGATGCTTCGTATCCGCTTATCGCATGGATGCTTCCGCTCGCATCCTTAATTTGCCCATTCGTTGCGCAACCTTTTGGGTTCGCTGATACACTCAAATATGGATTTGAATGAATGCGCCGCTCCCAAGCGGCGTGTTTTTGTTGGAGGAGAACGCATGCGGCCCGGTGGCACTCAGACAAAGCGCGGCGCCGCGGTGCGCATGCGGCGCCGACTGGGCTTGGCGCCGCGGGCGTACGCACTGCTGTCTTGCTCGCTGGTGCTGGTCATAGCTGGCGTTTCTGCCTATGGCATGACCGTGCCGTCCATGATGCAGGCGCATGCCGCACGCGAACCGTGCGTGGGGCATGAGGTCAAAAGTGATCTGGGTACCACGACTGGATATGCTTGGGCAAGTGTGGTCGCGCATATTGTGTTTGGCACCGACGATGCGGACGGCGCCGAGGCCCCGGACAACGAAGTCACGCTTGCCAATGGCAAAACCATCGTGCTCACCAACACCAAGATCATCGATCGGTTGTCCAACAATAGCGTGGCGGCAACGGTGAATAAGGTCGAGCAGCAGAAGGAGCAGGACGCCCAGCAGTCCGGAAAGCCCGGTAGCTCGGATACTTCTGGCTCCGGCTCGAATTCGTCGAGTTCGAGCGGCGGCTCTGGGTCGGGCTCCTCTACCGGAGGGTCTGGAAATGGCGGCTCGACGGGCGGCAACACTGACAACGATGCAAACTCCGGTGGCCTTTCCGCTGCTGAGGAAGAGAGCATTCACAGTTGGCTTGTGACCAAGTACAACATGCTCGACGGCTACGTTTCTCGTGCCAATGACGTGGTCTCGACCTATAACTCTACGGGAGATCCCAGGCCGTGCGACAGCCTGGTCGGGGAGATGTTTGTCATTCGAGCCGAGTTCGGTCGTCAGACATTCTCGCCCCGGTCAAAGTGGTATCAGCAGTATGCCAATCTGTGGGGCTGTTACACCAACCTATGTCAATGGGTCGGCCATTACGGCGATGATGACGTCGCACTCGGTAACTTCAACAATAACGTGGCGGCGCTTGCCCTATGATGACCGATCTTGCATCCACCACACCACAATCGCTCGGTCGCGATTCCATGGTCGACCTGCGCCTGGCGCGTGTCGACGGGTTTGAGCCGGCCATTGCGCTCGGTCAGGACGAACTGCCTGCCTATCTGCGTCGTTTTACGATGCTGTTTGCCGACGAAGCCACCATGCGCCGTGGCGGTATCGGCCGCGTGACGCGTGCCGTCAACGCCCAAGGCGAGGCCGTGGCACTCAAGCAGCTCATCTTGCCGACGCGCGATGAGTTTGACGACGATGCAGCTCACGAGGCGCTGGTCGCCAAGTTCAAGGCGGCGTTTCGGGAGGAATACGAATGCCATCGCGCCCTTTCGGGTCTTAAGGGCTTTCCCCGCCTCTATGGCTGGGGCGAGGTCGACGGTGTGCCTGCAATTGTCATGGAATGGGTCGAGGGCGAGACGCTCGCCCGCTTGCGTTCGCGACTCGCCGTGGACGATGCCGGACGCCTGTCGCCGCTTGTGGCGGCGCGTCTGGGTCGCGACCTGTTTGATCTGCTCTGCCGTATGAGCCTGGTGGGTGAGGGCTTTGTCCATCGCGATATCTCGCCCGCTAATATTATGGTGCGTACGGCGCGTCTACCGCTTGACCGGCAGCTTGCCGAGGGCACCTTTGACCTGTGCCTGATCGACTTTGGCTCGTCGCTGGCGCTCGAGCCTGCATCGGCCGTGGCCGGTACCGGCGGCAAGGCGTCGTTTACGGAGCGCTATGCCACGCTGCGTCGCGCGACGGTTGCCTATGCCCCACCCGAGATGCTCACCGACGATATTCCCGATCTGCGCGCTTTGCGTATGTCGCCGGCGATTGACGTCTATGCCGCGGCAAGCACGGTTTACGAGCTCATTGCCGGCGTCGCGCCATACGAAGCCGCGCCGAGCACTTCGGGCACCTCGGGTTCGCGCAAAAAGACGCGCGACATCGCGAGCCCCTACCGTCTCAAGATGGACACGCGGCCCGACTATCCCATTGGTGCCCATGCGCCCGGTTGTGATTTGACTCAGCTGCTTCGTCGTGAGCCCGATGTGGCGCTCGCCGCGGCCGAGCAGGCCCAGCAGCTAGGGCTTGAGCCGGATTCCGAAGAGCTACGTGATGCGCTGGCGTTTGTCGATGCCCAGCTGTTCGACGTGGTGATGGCCTGTCTGTCCAGCCATCAAAAAGATCGTCCCGAGCCGGCGGCGGTCGAGGCGGCGCTCTCGGCGTTTTGTGACCACTATGCGCAAAATGTCGGTCGTTCGCTCCGCGGCGAGCCGCTCACGCCGTGCCCCATGGATGCGTCTGGCCGCGCGGTTCGTCGCGCGCTGATGGTCGGCGCGACGGTCGTCTGTGGCGTGGTTTGGGCTGTGGTCGTGGTTTCGGCCGCGCTGCTGGCGTCGGGCGCTCGCGTGACGGCGACTTTGGGATCGCTCGTGTGGTCTGGGTCGCTACCGGGTATTATTGCCGCACTGGCGTTGGCGCTGCCAGACATAGCCGGCGTTGCCGCGGGGGCACTTGCGCGCGATCGGCGCTCGGGCTTCCTGCAGGGTGTGCTTGCGCTTTCTGCCTGCGAGGTTCCGGTGCTGGTTGTGGCTGCATGTAGCGTATTTTCCCAACGCGCCGTGATGGGCGGCCTTGTTGCCGCTCTGGTTGCAACCTATACGCTTACGTGGTTTTTGCTTGCGATGGGCTTTGCCTTTGAACTTCCCGTTTCGGCACCGCGACGCACAAAAGCCCAGATGGCGACTCCGCTTGCCGGTGGAGCCGCAGCTGCCCGTACTTTTGGCGGACCTGTTGAAGTATCGTCCGATTCTATTTCTACGACCAAGGAGGCCTAGGTCATGGCATCTCAAGTTGAGCTCACCCCATGCGGGGCCATGTTTGACATCTTTAAGCGCGCGGCGCATCTGAGCCATATCGAGCTGTGCGGCTTGGTGCTTTCGTCCCGTCCGCTCGCCGACGGCCGCAGCCCGCAGAGTCGAGCCGCCGATCGCTCTTGGGTTTCCCGCTTTATCGTTCGCGCGCCGGTCGGCACGCTTCAGCAGCGCTACTTTGCCGAATACGGTACCTCGGCTGCGCGTATTATGTCGCAACTGGCCCTGCGCCAGCGAAATCCCATGGACTCCACGGCTGTGATCAATATGGTGTGCGGTCCTGCAGGTGAACCGATGGTACGCGCGCTCGAAGAGTGCCACCAGGACACGAATCTCTATCGCAACGCGCTCGATCGCCTGTCCCAGGCGGCGGAACTCATGCCCGCCGAGCGCGCCGAGGCCGTGCTGGTGCTGTTTGTCGCTGTCGGTTGTTCGGCGGATGTGCGGTCCTCGGTGAACTATGCCATCGACTACGCGCACGCGACCTGTGGCGGAGGAACATCCACGCCGCGTTCGCTTGGCATGTCGATGACCGCGGGCGAACGCGAACCCGCCCCGGCGCACCCCTTGGGCTTGCTGCGCGTACAAAACAGTTTTGTCGTGAGCGCCCCGCGCTGGATTCAGCCGAGTGAGCAGGGTGTTGAGATTGGCGCGCTGGCCACTGGTGAGGGCGATATTACCGACGTCGGCGACGATGTCTCGGCCCGCCATGCCCATATCTGGTGCGATGCTCAAAATATCTGGCATGTCGAGGACTTGTCGTCCACCAACGGAACCGTGGTGGTAAACGGGGCCACGCGCGTCTGCATTCAGGTCGAGCCCGGCCGTTCCGCCCAGCTCAATCCCGGCGACGAGCTCAAGCTCGGCGAATCCACTACCTACGCCATTCTCTTCGGTGCCCTCTAGCCGGCAGATAGGGACGTTCCTTTTAATATGAGCAGGACATTGTCAAG
>UMGZ01004368.1_pt1 | contig 15479 bp, 10 predicted proteins | sample 1965421 | NCBI WGS metagenome assembly UMGZ01 (sample SAMEA4836087, study PRJEB28245) | human gut metagenome | biome: gut microbiome; material: fecal sample | place: Denmark | collected 2008
TTAAAGCCGGTATTTTCACATAACCCTACACTATTTTAGAGCGCCAAAAAAAGATGTATCCATTACGAATACATCTATTTGTTGTTACGATTTCCCATGCCAATTAATTGTAGGATTCTTAAGAAAATATTCAAGAAATCCAAATACAATTGTAATGCCATGAAGATGGCGATCTTATCTTGTGCTACGACTGAACCATCCGATTGAATCAATAAACGATTCATTCTTTGTACATCCCAAACTGTGATGCCTGTAAAAATCAATAGAGTAATGATAGAAAGCAAGCGAACATCCATACTAACTCTAAATAACATCATAAAGCATTGTGTAATAATCAATACAAAAAGTCCAATCATACATAATGAGCCAAAGCTAGTAAAATCTTTTTTTGATGTTGTACCAATTACAGCTAAACTAATAAAGTAAACTGCACTGACTAGGAAAGCAGTACCAATTGTAGCTACATCATATACATAGCCAATCGAAGTAAGTGAAACGCCCATACAGATGGCATAAAGCACTAACATGACTTTCATACCTGTACTGGATGTAGATCTTGCCATAGAAACACCAAAGGCAATGGACAAGATAAATGGTGCAATCACAAACAACATGAATAGAAATGGCATGGTACTCAATAAAATCAATAAAGCATTTGTAGCATATAAACCATAAGATACAATTGCCGTGATGGATAAGGCAATAGCCATCCATGCATAAGACTTCAACAAAGCACTTTTTAAAGTGCTTGTTGAGTAATAATTCATTGAATCATTGTTAAACATATTAATCCTTTTTCTGGATAAATTCTAATAATTGCTGAGCAGCAATATTTAAACCTTTACGGTTTGATTTATCGAATCCTAAGTGCGTATAGATTTCACCAACAAATACTCCGTTGTCTTCTAGAGCCTGGAACATTGTGTCGATGATTGGTTCACAAAGCTCTTGTTTTTGCATAGGACCAAATGGGTTTGCGAAGTAAGTTGTTGAAATACCAACTTCTTGCGTTGTACCCAAAGCCATACGCTTACCTAACTTACAAGTATCTTTTACTTCCTGAACAGTTAATTTCTTTAGACCAAATTCATTTGTGTAGTTGTTTGCGTACGCAAATAAATCAATTTTGTGGTTGTGAACAACAACACGATATGGAGCTGCAGGCTGAATCATACGTGAGTTTGGATTTTCTGGAGCCATGAAAATTGAACGGTCCATGTCACGATATGGAGTACCTGGATCCAAGTCATCTAGACGAATGAAGGCACCAATTTCAGTTCCCTGACCATATGGAACGCCATCTTCTAAGTGAATTGTTCCCATATCATCAAATACAACTTCTACTTCACGAATCATATCTCCGGCAGCTGCCTTTAATGCTTCAATGGATTCAGATTTACCAGCACCACTATCACCCATCAACATGATACCTTTCTTAGTTCCATCCTTTAAATAGATGTTTACGAAAGCACCATGGATTGGTAACCAACCTTTTTTCATCTGTGCCAAGTTGTGTAATGTTAAACACATTTTCTTTAAATATCCAAAGTATTCGATACGAGGATTGTCACTAATACATCCTACCCAAATATCATTGGCCTTATCATAATAGAAGTTTGTTGCATCATTTCCATCGTCATTACCAAAAATAACAACAAGATCTGGTTTTTGAGCACTTTCTTCTTTTGTAGCTAATTCAAACAAGTTAGCCATACTCAATGCACTAGACATATATTTTGAGTTGAAGTATACGAAACATAATAAAGCTCCAACCTTACAAGGATAACAGAACCAGTTTGATTCTCCCTTTTTGAAATATGTCATTGGCTGTGTATCTATTTCAGTAAACATACCGGTACGTTTACTTGATTTTGGATGCAAAATCATTGGAGTTCTTAACATAACTGTATCGATCATTGGAATATCTTGTAATGCAGCATATTCATCAGCCCATACTTTATCCAAAGTATGAATTGAGAAACATGCATTTGTTCCAGCTTGAACCTGACGATACACTAAGTTTGGTCTTCCCATTAATTTTTCTTCAAACAAACGATATGTACGAAGTAATAAATCATTTAAAGCTGAGTCAAATGCCACTAATGTATTAATACCAAAATCCGTTGAATTATCACTCTTCATATATCCAAAACGTTGTAAAGAACGCCAAGTACGATACATCTCTTCAATAACATCTAAAGTTGCATATTTATCTGAAAGATAATATTCATCTTTTAATTCTTCACAAGTAAAGATTGACAATAAACGCAAGAAATGACAGAAATCATAAGAAGCTTCTTTTGAATTCAATTCACCATTCTTTGTCAAATACGCGTACATGTTCGCATTATCTGTTTCTTGATATTCAATGAAATATTGAACGAATTTTGCGAACGTTTGAGATTTTAATAAAACCTCACGACTCTTTGGATATGCCAAATTATAGTTGATAATAACCTGGTTGTTAAAAATTTCAATTTTATTTTGCATAATTACACTCCTTTAACTATGACTAATATACAAGAAAATTGTATGAAAGTAAATGTAAAACTTAATTTTTTGTTTATAATTCAAGTACAAGCGTTTACATGACGAAAACTTTTTCGATTTCAGAATAAACATCCTCAATCGCAATTTCAGTCTTTTCACCCGTATAACGATCTGTCCACTCAAGCTTATCCTCTTTAATACCACGACCCACAGTAATACGATAAGGTACCCCAATCAATTCCATATCTTTAAATTTAACGCCTGGACGCTCATTACGATCATCTAAAATAACATCGAATTTGTGTTCTTTACAGAATTCATATAGATCATTGGCAATCTTAACTTGTTCTTCATCCTTTAAAGATACTGGAACAATCGCAAGTCTAAATGGTGCAATTTCAACTGGCCATTTAATACCAAAATCATCATGGTGTTGATCAGCAACGGCTGCCATACATCTTTCCAATCCAATACCATAGCTTCCCATCCAAACTGGCTGTAATTGGTTATTGGCATCTGTATAGTATAGATTCATGCTCTTAGAATATTTTGTACCCAATTTAAATAAGTTACCCACTTCAATACCATGTTGGAAAGTTAACTTCTTACCACACTTAGGACAAATATCCCCTTCTTTAACCTGACAAAGATCTGCCACTTCAACAGGTGTAAAATCTTTACAATTGACATTCTTAATGTGACGATCCGATTGGTTAGCACCTACAATGAAGTTTTTCATATGTTTGATTTGACGATCCATATATACAGGACAATCAATGCCGACTGGGCCTGCAAAACCAACACGAGCATGTGTAACTTGTTCTACTTGTTCAAAGCTTGCCATTTCCATTTCATTAGCACCCAATAATTTCAATGCCTTTGTTTCATTTAATTCACGATCACCAGGAATACAGAATGCGATTACCTTTCCATCTACGTTATATAGTAATGTTTTAACGAAATCACTTTCCTTCTTACCAAAGAAAGCAGCCACTTCTTCAATTGTTTTTGCGTTTGGCGTATCAACAACTTCCATAGTAAGTTCTTCTTCACTAGAATCTTGCATAGCATCTACTACTTCAGTGATTTCTAAATTACTCGAATAGTCACAACCAACACATCCAACAACAACGTCTTCACCAATACTTGATAGAGCCTGATATTCTTCTGATAATAAACCACCCATAGCTCCTGTATCCGCTTTAACAATCTTATATTCCAATCCTAAACGATCCATGATACGGCAATATGCATCATACATTTTGTTGTAGGCTACATCCAATCCAGCTTCATCCACATCAAATGTGTACGCATCCTTCATGATAAATTCACGAACACGAATCAATCCATAACGAGGACGCGTTTCATCACGATATTTCGTTTGAATCTGATATAAGTTATATGGGAAATCCTTATAAGATTTTCCATCCATACTACTCGCTACCGCAAACAATTCTTCATGTGTTGGACCCAAAACATAACGCTTATTATAACGATCACTCAATGAAAACATATTTGAACCAAAGGCTTCACGACGACCCGATTGTACATATACATCTTCTGGAATCAATGCTGGCATCAACAATTCTTGTGCATCTTTCGCATCCATTTCTTCACGAATAATATTTTCTACTTTAGAAAGAACCTTCTTTCCCATAGGCATGATCATATAGATTCCGTTTGAACATTTTTTGATCATTCCAGCACGCACCAACAAATTACTTGATACGCTATCTTCATCTTTCGCATTTTCTCTTAATGTATAAAAGAAACTCTGACTTAATTTCATCTTTACTTACCTCTTCCACTATCTAATTTTACGAATCATCGCATCCACTTCAATAGGCCCAGACCACTTTGTATGTACAATCTGCATCGGCTTATTACAAACCTCTAATACATTGTCTTCACTATCATACACATCCCCAACATGTACAATCGTACTTAAAATGTGAGGACCAAATATTTCTAAATCCTGATTTGGCATGAAATGATTCTTTACTTGTAAAGTCGCCATCTGACTTTCTTTATCATAATCCTGTACAATGGCTACATATTCCTGCGTTACCGTTTCATCATGATCTTGATACAACTGTACCTTATATCCAGGAAGACCATTATAGAAGCCCGGTCCTGTCGGTCGGTTCTCTGCCTTGGCAATTTCCTTTTTTACACGCTCAATGATTTCAACATCCGCATACCCATGCTCATAAATATAATCAATCAACATACGATAGCTAGAAACAACCGTAGCTAAATAATAAGCACTTTTCATACGCCCTTCAATTTTCAAAGACGCTACACCCATATGGATGAAATCCTCAATATAATCCACTGCCTGCAAATCCTTTGAAGACATGGAGAATAAATTCGTCGGATCACTCAGCTCAGTTTCACCATCCATTAGATGATATTTCCAACGACAACTCTGCGCACACCCACCGCGATTCGCATCACGAAGCGTCATATGATTACTTAATACACAACGTCCTGAAAAAGAAATACACATGCCTCCATGAATAAAGACTTCAATCGGTAATATATTCTCTTCACAAATCGAACGAATATCATCCATTTGACATTCTCTGGCAAGAACAACACGGTCCATACCCTTTTCTTTCCAGAATCTTGCAGCACTTGAATTTGTAGAAGAATGCTGTGTTGATACATGCACTTCAAACGTACATCCAAGCTTTTTAGCCAACATCATAATCGATGGACTTGCCACAATAATCGCATGTACGCCAATCGAATCCAACGTTTTTAAATACTCTTCAATACCATCCAAATCCGACTCATGCGGAAGCATATTTACAGTTACATGCACATGACTATTATGTGCATTCGCAAATTTGACTAATTCTGCGATTTCATCAATGGAAAAGTTACTTGCACGCGAACGCAAACTAAACTGCTTACCACCAATATATACGGCATCCGCCCCATATAAAATCGCAATCTTTGCTTTTTCTAAATTTCCAGCAGGAGCTAATAATTCAATCTTATTCATTTACTTGCTCCTCCTTTTTCTTAATTGTCTCTTCTAAATACCAACGGTTTGTTGACTCATCATCCGTAATTTTAATTCCTTGTAAAGCTAAATCATATAAACCCAAAATTTCAACAGTCCAATCATCATCAAAAAACAAAGAATCAATGCGGAAGCGATGCATTCCTACATCTGTAAAATCCCACATTTCCTGTAATGAGTTGATTGGCATTTCACTAAAGATATGTGTACCCGACTCATCTTGCACAATTGGCATACGTTTGTCTCGTGTTTGTTCAATCAAGTCATAATGACACGGTAATAAACATTTCGGTTTATTCACAGCCTCTAAATAGTTAGTGACCAAAGGTCTTCTTGAATATAGAATTGAGAAATACCCATGCACTAAGATTTCAATATCCGGATTGTGCTTTCCAATGCTTACCACTTCTTCAAGACTCAATTCATGTGCTAAAGATACAGACTGAATGCCTAAAGACATATAGAAATCCACATCTGCACTTGAAGCCACCAATGTTTCCGGTTGATAAATTAATTTGGATTCAATCCCCAATTGTTTCGCCTCAAAATATAGACCTTCATCCGCATAGTAAATTCCATCTACATCCAATTCTTTAAAAATAGAAAAGTATTCACGAACACCCGAGAGATCTTCATCCATACATAGTCTTAAAAAGTTGATATATAATTTTAGACCTAGCTTTTTACACTTCTTCTTCCAAAGCTGTAAATCCTCTTTTTTTACCGTAATACTTGAACGAATCGAATAATGTTCAACCCCAATGATAACGGCATCGGCCTTTGCTCTTTTTAATTTTTCTAATGAATCAATAGAATGAATTGTTGTTATAAACATAATTACTCCTTATCAAAACATACATAGTTATTTTACCACAAATGTGATTTTATGCCTACTTAACCTCCTATTTAAATCGGACTTAATTTCATATATACTTATGTTAGGAGATACTATATGAACAAACAAACACTTAATGAGAGATTTAAAGATTACAATGAACCCACAGAGCAAGAAGAAATATGGTCTGATGAAATCATTTGTGAGGAAGAATTGTAAAGAAAGTAGGCGGCAGAGTTTAAATTCTGCCGCCCCTTATCAAACCATACGTGCCCTATTAAGGCATACGGCTTACCAATGTGAGTTACATTTTAGAAAAGACTTAAATGTTGTGATTCGACTTATTTAGTGTATGCATACTGAAAGAACCTCTTTTTACTCTGAGAAGAGGTACTTTTCTTTTTATTGGAATCCATCAATAAAATAAAATCATCAATGTTAATTCCAGGGAAAACTATTTGAGCCTTCATATACGCACCTGTAACTAGACCCATACATTTTATGAAAAACTTGTTATCATATTTGACAGTTAATAATTTACCTTGTGCTTGTCCACCATGTTTCTTTCCGCAGCATGAGAAACTTACTCGTAGTCTTTGACGCACATAACCATCTAATTTGGTTATATCAAGAGCAGGTATGCCATGCATAACTCGCCCGCGTTCGTTAAGTAGCAGTCTGATTTCTCGTGCAACTTGAAAAGGAATAAGGAAGTAATTAAACTTACCTCTTATGACTGGGTTTAAAATCTCTGTCCACTTCTCAAAGGAGTATGTACAACTCTTCTTGGTGACAGATTTAATATCACTCTTAAACTTCTTTAACGATTTTACGGATGGTCCAAACGTGTAATAGACATGTCTATTTTTAGACATTTTTAAATGGTTGAACGTAAAACCTAGGAAATCAAAGTCTTTCTCGTGAAAATCAATATCATCGCTTTTATCTTCTGCCAATTCAAGGCCTAGACGTTGTAACGTTTCATGAACTATGACTTTGGCTTTTTCCAAATCTTCCTTTGTTTGACACATGACTATCGAATCGTCAACATACCTCACGAATTCAAGATTTGCTTTTGTTAGTTCCCAGTCAAGTTCATTCAAATAGATGTTCGCCAATAGTGGAGAAATAACTCCACCTTGTTGTGTACCACTTGCGGTTTCATATCGTATTTCATCTTCCATGTACCCTGCTTTAAGTGTTTTCCAAATCATGTCTAGTACTGTTCCATCTGACACATACTTGTTGATAACTTTCATAAGTTTCTTGTGAGGTATATTGTCGAAGTAACCTTTTATATCAAAATCATAGATATATAGATATCCACTTTCTAATCTAGACACAATTTTCTTGATGGCTAACTTAACATCTCTGTTAGGTCTGAATCCACAGGAATTGTCGTGAAATAGTTTTCTTCAAAGAAGGGCTCAAGTTTAGTGACCAGTGCTTGTTGCACGACCCTGTCTTTAATAGTTGGTATTCCTAAAGGTCTTAACTTTCCATTTTTCTTCGGTATATACTTTCGTCTTACTGGAGAAGGCTTGTACGTCTTTGTTCGAAGTTCATTCAAAATCAACTCTATGTTTTCATCTAAATTTTCCTCAAACACTTTGATACTGACTTTATCAATACCGGCACATCCCTTGTTCTTCTTCACTTTACGAAAAGCTTCTGTAAGAACATCTTTGTGTAGTATTTTTCCATACACACTAAATAATTTGAATTTTAATGGTTCATTCATAATGTCTTTTCTTATCTCCTTTCCACTGTCATGTAATATCTTTTAAGGTTAATACGAATATTCTTAAAATTTGCACTTACACAACTACATCTACTCAAAGCTCACAAGGTGTTACCACTTCGCTCCATTATATTTCTATAACTTCTTCGCTACTATTAGTAACTCTGACTTCTCCGTACACTATCCGTCACTTCGCTACGCTTATAGATGGTAGTCCATTAAATACGGAGACCTCACAGGATCATCTGTGCCTTCCCTTGAACTCATGCTTCCTGCTTTCACATCCAGTATTAACAGATATCGACATAGTCATTGGTATCTATTCATAGGATTTCTGCTTTTTTCCGCAGCATCATCAATACTGAACGCCACATGTGCATTGATAGATTGGTGCCTGAGTTCTCGCTTTAACTCCCTTCACACACTCCCTCACGAGAATGCATTGAGTATGGCTTACTACTTGGCTATATCCTTAGTAGACAAAGTATTTCAACCTTGTTGGGACTGTTTTACTTAAATGACTTTTGTATAGTGTTACGAGTATCTTGTACTTTATTGTCTCTAAAATAAAACAGTTGATAATCGGTGATTGATTATCAACTATAAGCACGACTGCCTGTCGTACAAAAAAGAATGCCATTACGACATTCTTAACAAGGCTAGTTCAATCTAGTCTTTTTTAATGAATTCAACCAATTCCTTTGCACTATATACCACATGATCTGCACAAGGCCCACTTACTTGATGATGACGATTAAAATGAATCGTCTTCATGCCTGCACTTTTAGCCCCCTGCATATCATTGATATAGTTATCACCCACATAATACCATTCACTTATATCTTCCTGCATCGCTTCCATACACTTTTTAAATGCATTCACATCCGGTTTTGCAACACCAAGCTGTCCACTTGTGAAGACATGAGAGGCTTTAAAATACTCAAAGACATGAAGCACTTCTAATTTCATTCTTTGATGCGCATCCTCTCCATTTGTCAAAATCGCAAGTTCATCTTCACAATTCGAAAAATAATCAATCAATGGTGCATCCATTTCAATATGATGCTGATAATATTTATAGCGAGACTGAAACTCTATAGCTTTTGAATGCGAAAATTCAATATCATACTTTTCACAAGCTTTTTCAATACGATAAACGCCAGATTCATCAATCGTAATCTTTCCTTGTTGAAGATCATCAAAAATCAGATCTCCAAACTTACGATAATCCGCATAAAATAAATCCATATCCACATCTACATTCGGAAGGAATTCTTCCATGCACTTGCGAAATGGCCAAGATAAATCATAGAGTGTATCATCACAATCAAACATTACTTTCTTCATATAATCACCAAAAAAAATATAACATAAAAAAGAAGATTTCACTATGAAATCTTCACTTGATTTAAACACTTACGAACATGTCCAGACTGACCCGTTACCTCTTCATTTTCAATTAAAGATACATGCACAGCTTCTTTACAAGATTCAATGGCTGCATCAAACACAACATTGATCTTGTTGTCATTGATTTGTTTTAAAGTATGAATTTCTTCAGATCCAAAACGATTTGCGGTACTAAACGCAATCGCAATATCACCAGAACCATTGCCCATATGCGATCCTGTTAAAGCCAAACCGACTGGCATACGATTACATACTCTATGTAGTTGTCGATCACTTAATGGAGCATCCGTCGCAATGATCATCATAATCGAACCTTTTTCTTGTTCTAAAGACAATTGATTCCCCTCTACTTTATCTAATAAATATTGTTCTCTTAAACCAAAATTCGATAAAACAAGTACACCCAAAGTATACTTATTTCCATCAATCTCAAAGACTCTTGAACTTGATCCAATACCACCTGACATTTCAAAACAAGACATGCCTCGACCTGCTCCAACACTGCCAAGTTCAAACTCTTTTTTACAATCACGATACGCATCATATACATCTTCTTTTGTAACAACGCAATCGCGAATCGAATTTAGATATCCATCGTTACATTCTCCAACTACAACGTTTACACTTGTTAGATCTTCATTTTCTTTTACCATGATATCCACCAAAGCTTGTTGAACAACACCCACATTTAAAGTGTTTGTCAAACAAATATAGCTTTCCAAAGTACCCAACTCCATAATTTGTGGTAAGCCAATCGTCTTTCCAAAACCATTTAGAATACTACAACCACAAGCTAGCTTTTGATGAAATACATCTTCAGCCGTACGAATAAATGTAACACCTGTTTGGTGAGTTCCTGAACTAATTGTCTTATGCCCTACAAGTACACCTTCTACATCTGTAATTCGATTTAATTTTCCTTTTTCCATAAGTAAACACCTCTTGCAACCATTATAGTAATAATTTTTAATTTGCACAAAAAAAGAAGCCGAAATTAATCAGCTTCTTTCATTTATTTCTTACTTGTAAAGTTCTACTAAACGTTGTAAGTGTTCGTAACGTTCTTTAGCTACTTCTTCTGACTTAGCAAATAATTTTTCTGCTCTTTCAGGGAATGGTTTCACTAAACGAGTGTAACGAGATTCGTTGTGTAAGAAGTCTTGGTAAGTTCCATCTCCTTCTTTAGAAGTTAATGTGAATGGGTTCTTACCTGCTTCTTTCTTAGCTGGATCAAATGAGAATAAGTTCCAGTATCCAGATTTAACAGCTTTCTTCATTTCATCTTGACAGTGGTTCATTCCACCCTTAGCAATACCGTGTAATTCACATGGTGCATAACCGATGATTAAAGATGGTCCTGGATAAGCTTCTGCTTCAGCAATACATTTAACGGCTTGTGCAGGGTTAGCTCCAAGAGCGATTTGTGCTACATAAACGTATCCGTAGCTCATTGCGATTTCTGCTAAAGATTTTTTCTTCATTTCTTTACCAGCAGCAGCGAACTGACAAACTTCACCGATGTTAGATGCTTTAGAAGCCTGTCCACCAGTGTTTGAATACATTTCTGTATCGAATACCATAACGTTTACGTTTTCACCTGATGCAAGAACGTGGTCTAATCCACCGAATCCGATATCATAAGCCCATCCGTCTCCACCGAAGATCCAAACAGATTTCTTAGCTAAGTATTCTTTCTTATCTAATACAGCTTTAGCATCTGGGCATCCAGCTTCAGCAGCTTTTTCTACTTCAACTAATAATGCTTTTGTTGCTTCTGTGTTAGTACGAGTATTTTCTTTAGTTTCCATGAATTTTTCGAATGCAGCCTTGAATTCAGGAGTTGCTTTTTCGCTTTCGTTCATAGCACCTAATTTTTCGATAGCTTGTTCACGTAATACTTTTTGTCCTAATTGCATACCGAATCCGTGTTCAGCATTGTCTTCGAACAATGAGTTAGCCCATGCTGGTCCTTGTAAGCTGTCTTTGTTTACTGTATATGGAGATACAGATGCTGGACCACCCCAGATTGAAGAACATCCAGTTGCATTTGATACATACATGTGTTCACCAAATAACTGAGTAATTAAACGAGCATAAGATGTTTCAGCACATCCAGCACATGATCCAGAGAACTCTAACAATGGTTGGTTGTATTGAGAACCCTTAACTGTGTCATCAGCAAATCCAGAATCTTTCTTAGAAACGTTAGCTACTAAGTAATCGAATACTGGTTGTTGATCAGCTTGAGATTCTTGAGGAACCATCTTGATTGCTTGAGTTGGACATACAGTGATACATTCACCACATCCCATACAATCTAATGGAGATACACTCATTGTATATTTGAATTCTGTAGCTTTTGGTTTAACATCAGCTAATTTGATTTGTGCAGGAGCAGCCTTCACTTCTTCTTCGCTCAATAAGAATGGACGAATTGTAGCGTGTGAACATACGAATGCACATTGGTTACATTGAATACATTTTTCAGCATCCCATTCAGGAACTGTAACGGCTGTACCACGTTTTTCGTAAGCACTAGCACCAGTTTCCCATTGACCATCAATGTTTCCAGTAAATGCAGATACAGGTAATGAATCTCCATCCATTTTGTTAACTGGTTCCATGATGTCTTTAACCATCTTAACTGTTGCAGGACGTCCTGACAATTCAGGTTTTGGTGCATCAGCTTCTGGGTTAGCCCAAGATGCAGGAATTTCAACTTTGTGAGTTGCGCCAACACCAGCATCGATAGCTTTGTAGTTCATTTCAACAACTGCATCACCCTTCTTAGAGTAAGATTTCTTAGCAGCTGCTTTCATGTAATCTACAGCTTCTTCAATTGGCATAATGTTGGCTAATTTGAAGAATGCAGATTGTAAGATTGTGTTTGTACGTTTACCCATACCGATTTCGATAGCTTTATCGATGGCATTGATTGTGTACAATTGGATATTGTTGTCTGCGATATATTTTTTAGATTCAGCAGGCATGTGTTTGTCTAATTCTTCGTCTGACCATTGGCAGTTGATCATGAATACACCACCAGGTTTAACGTCTTGAACCATCTTGTATCCATTTACTACATATGAAGGGTTGTGACAAGCTACGAAGTCAGCCTGGTTAATGTAGTATGGGCTACGAATTGGTTTGTCTCCGAAACGCAAGTGAGAAATTGTGATACCACCAGTTTTCTTAGAGTCATATTGGAAGTAAGCCTGAATGTATTTGTCAGTGTGGTCACCGATGATCTTAGTAGAGTTCTTGTTAGCACCTACAGTACCGTCTCCTCCAAGACCCCAGAATTTACATTCAACAGTTCCTGGAGTTGAAGTGTTAGGAGCTGGTTTAACTTCTGGCAATGATAAGTTTGTAACGTCATCCACGATACCAATTGTAAAACGAGGTTTTGGTTCGTCTTTTAACAATTCAGTGTAAACAGCGAATACACTTGAAGGTGGAGTATCCTTAGATCCTAAACCATAACGTCCACCGCAAAGAGTGATGTCATTTAATCCTGCTTCGCGAAGTGTTGTAGCTACATCTAAGTATAATGGGTCAGCTAGAGCACCTGGTTCTTTAGTACGGTCAAGTACTGCAACTTTCTTAGCTGTCTTAGGAAGAACTTTTAATAAGTGTTTGCTTGACCAAGGACGATATAAACGAACCTTAACTAAACCAACTTTTTCTCCTTTTGCAGTTAAGTAGTCGATAACTTCTTCAGCAACGTCATTGATAGAACCCATAGCGATGATTACACGATCAGCTTCAGGATCTCCATAGTAGTTGAACAAGTCATAGTTTGTTCCTAATTTTTCATTGATTTTACCCATGTATTTTTCTACTACAGCAGGTAATTCATCATATGCAGTGTTACATGCTTCACGGTGTTGGAAGAAGATATCTCCATTTTCGTGAGAACCACGCATAGTTGGACGTTCTGGATTTAAAGCGTGTTTACGGAATTCCTCAACAGCTTCCATTGGACACATTTCTTTTAAATCTTCATAGTCCCATTTTTCGATTTTTTGAATTTCGTGAGAAGTACGGAATCCATCAAAGAAGTTAATGAATGGTACTTTACCTTCTAAAGCAGCTAAGTGAGCTACTGGAGATAAATCCATAACTTCCTGTGGGTTAGTTTCACATAACATAGCGAAACCTGTTTGACGACAAGCATAAACGTCTGAGTGATCACCAAAGATGTTCAATGCGTGAGTTGCAACTGTACGTGCAGATACATCGAATACACATGGTAATTGTTCAGCAGCGATCTTGTACATGTTTGGAATCATCAATAATAAACCTTGAGATGCAGTGAATGTATTAGTCAATGCACCAGCAGCTAATGATCCGTGAACAGCACCAGCAGCACCTGCTTCTGATTGTAATTCACTTACAACTACTTGATTTCCAAAAATATTTTTTTGTCCAGCTGCAGACCATTGGTCAATAGAGTCTGCCATTGGACTAGATGGAGTAATAGGATAAATTGCAGCAACGTCTGTAAAAGCATACGCAACGTGAGCCGCAGCCGTATTTCCATCCATAGACTGTTTTGCTCTAGGCATTAATATTTCCTCCTTTATAGATATTCAATACCATAGTTTATTATACGAGCTTCATGTCAAATTTTAAAGGTTAAATTCACCATAGAGGTTAGTCTCATCTAATTTGTAAGCGTATAAAAAAGAGACGTAAACACTTGCTTACATCTCTATTTTCATCATTACTCTTTACCTAATAGTTTGAACATGTTCTTTTTATAAACTTCAACACCAGGCTGATTGAATGGGTTAGAATCATTCATCAAAGTTGTCATTGCGATGGTCTTGAAGAAGAACATACACATATTACCAAAGTCATAAGAAGTCATGCCTGGCATAGTTAATAAGATATTTGGAACTCCACCTGTTTCTTCATGAGCCTGTAATGTTCCTTTGGCAGCCATTTTATTAGCCCAGTCCACACTCTTACCAGCCAAGTAGTTCATTCCATCTTCATTGGCTTCATCATTAGGGAATGTTAAATCGATCATTGGTGTATCAACATATAAGTTTGTTTCGAACAATACTTTCTTACCTTCCTGAACAAATTGTCCTAAAGAGTGTAAGTCTGTTGAGAAACATACTGAATCCGGTAAAATACCCTTTCCATCTTTTCCTTCACTTTCTCCAAACAATTGTTTCCACCATTCAGCAACCATCTGCATTTGAGGTTCATAGTTTACTAACAATTCAACATCATATCCTTGGTTTTGAAGAATACGACGAGCCACTGCATAACGGTAAGCCGGGTTCTTTTCAAGATCTGCATCTCCATATTCACCCATACCATCATGTAAACCTTTCATCAAAGCATCGATATCGATTCCAGCTACTGCGATTGGCAATAATCCAACTGGAGTAATTACTGAGAAACGTCCACCAATATCATCAGGAATTACGAATGTTTCATATCCTTCTTTATCCGCTAAAGCCTTCAATGTTCCTCTAGCCTTGTCTGTAGTGGCAATAATACGATTCTTCGCATCTTCACCATATTTTTCTTCCATAAATTGTTTCAAGATACGGAAAGCCAATGCTGTTTCCGTTGTCGTTCCAGACTTAGAAATAACATTTACAGTAACTTCCTTATCTTTAATATGGTTCATAACCTGTGAAATATAAGTAGATGAGAAAGTGTTTCCCATATAAATAATTTCAGGCTTGTTGTCACCATATAAACCATTCATCATTTCAATGGCAGCACGAGCACCTAAATAAGATCCTCCAATACCACATACAACGAATACTTCTGTGTTTTCACGTACTTTTGCGGCAACCTCTTTAATGCGACTAAATTCTTCTTTATCATAATTGTTAGCCCAGTTTAGCCAACCGATAAAGTCGTTACCCTTACAAGTACCATTTTGTAAAGCTTCATCAATTGCGCGAACTTGATCTTGATAAGCCTTTACATCTTCTTTTAAGAAA
>UMGZ01033460.1_pt1 | contig 15425 bp, 13 predicted proteins | sample 1965421 | NCBI WGS metagenome assembly UMGZ01 (sample SAMEA4836087, study PRJEB28245) | human gut metagenome | biome: gut microbiome; material: fecal sample | place: Denmark | collected 2008
TTAGGGGGCTTTTTGTCTACTGTCCATTTTTACTGGAGCAGTTCATTTCGGAATCTGCCTTTTATTATTAATTTTAAAATCAAATGTTGCAAATTGCAGTTTTATTAATTATTGTCGGCAATTAAAATCAATGTACTAAAGTTAATCTTTTTTTACATTACTACACCATGTTTTATTGCATTTACTAAAACTACCTTAGCGTTAGCCTTATACAACAAAAAGCCGTTGGCAAAATGCCAACGGCTTTAGTTATTCTAATATTAAGCTGCTTTAGGGCTAAGATTAGAACGTGAAGAGCAACTGAGACCAAATGGTCTGAGATTCACGGCTGCCTTCTTTTTCTTCAAGGTCATACCATTCAATCTGACCAACAATGTTTTTGGCAAAGGTATAGTTAGCAAATACACTGTAACCTTTGAAGCCCATCATCTTATCAGCAACACCATTCATGGTATGATCCATGTAAGTGGTCATGCCTTGGTCATAGTAGTTAGCTACTAAGCCCCAAGAACCCGGGTCAGAAGCCTTTGCACCTTTGTAGGTTGCAGTTACTACATAACCGTCATCATCAAATCCTCCTTGGGTGTTATAGAAGGTGCTAAATTCATCATCACTCTTAAGATACATTGCGCCTAATTTTACGTTTTTATCAAACGCATATTTTGCGCCTATGGTCCAAATATCAATGTCATCCTGCAAACCTTCAACCACTTTACCGGATACAGTTCCATCTACATCAGCAAAACTATAGTAACCAGCATTTAAACCTAACTTACCTACTTTGCCAGAAAGATCTACATAATAAGCTTCATCAGAATCTTTCTGAATACCAAATAAATCAAATTCTCCTTCGGTAGGATTAGTTACAGAAGACGGAGTAGCTTTACCATAGCCGGCAGTCAATTTAATGTCTTTGCCATAAGAAGCCTGTACGCCATCAAAACGGGTATCATATACATTACCGTCAGCAAGCTTCAGGTTGTAACGGCCAGCCTGTACTTTTACGCCGCCCAATTTACCATTTACATATGCACGCTGGAAATCAACATCTTCTTCATCGCCTGCATCGTTTTTAAAGTTCTGTTCGTTCTGAATCATACCGGTATAGGACCAGTCTTCATTAACTTGACCATTTACAAAGATACGGGAACGAAGTTTAGTGCTGTAACCATCAAAATCATCACTGTCATCAGCATAGTGATAACGGATTTCGCCGGTGATTTTTACGTTGTCAGCTTTTTTCTCAAGGTTAGCTACGCGAACACCAAGGCTGTCCAGTTCGTCTGCGAATTCAGCAGCCAGTTTGTCTACGTTTGCGCCGTTTGCCATAGCTTTTGCTACGATCTGTGCCATTTCATAACGGGTCATCAGTTTGTCGCCACCAAAGGTGCCGTCAGGATAACCGTCTACTACGCCTTCTGCTGCCAGTTTGTTTACAGCATCATAAGCCCAGTGGCCAGCCGGTACGTCGCTGAACGGGTTAGCTGCATATGCGGATGCAGTTACGCCGAGAGCCATAGCCATTGCTAATACTAAAGATTTTTTCATTTTGTTTTCCTCCCTTTTTAGAAAAACACTTTTTATTTTTATAATGCGTTAAGGGAAGAAGTTTTACGTTTTAAGCTTCTGCTTTAAGTGCGAGTCTCCTGGTTTCCTCTACTACGCAAATGCTTAATTCCGTTTAACCATTCTCTTTACGCAGTATAAACAAACGGTTAAGGCCTTGCCCCTGAGGAAATGGCGAGGCCTTAGATGTACAAAAGGGATACTTGCGGTAAAGGCACTCCTAAAAAGCGTTCCTGAGGAGAAGGCTAAAATCTTGTGCCCGGCCCTTTTATACAACCTCATCATAACACGTCTGCCCCCCTGTAAAGACAACTTTTTAAAGAAATTCGCAGTTTCCTACTTCAAGCCGGTCACGAATTATTTTGCTATCAAACAATCCAATAACAAACAAAACCACCCTGCTTACTCCAAACGGAATAAACAGGGTGGTTTACTTTACCTATTACAACTTATTAAGTTTTTCTGCTGTTACGCAGTAAAATCAGTTATTAGTAGGCACGTTATTGTATTTTACTTTAACATCACGGTATCTGCTCATGCCGGTACCTGCCGGGATGAGTTTACCAATAATAACGTTTTCTTTAAGACCGAGCAGCGGGTCAACCTTGCCTTTAATAGCTGCGTCCGTAAGTACGCGGGTGGTTTCCTGGAAGGAAGCTGCAGACAGGAAGGAATCGGTTGCCAAAGATGCTTTGGTAATACCCAGAAGAATCGGATGACCTTCTGCCGGCTGTAAGCCGCGGTCAAGCATCTCGCTGTTCTGTTCTTCAAATTCACCGATATCAACGTATTCGCCCGGCAGCATCGTAGTATCGCCTGCTTCGTCGATACGTACTTTACGCATCATCTGGCGTACCATAACTTCAATGTGTTTGTCGTTAATTTCTACGCCCTGAGATTTGTAAACGCCGAGTACCTGCTGTACCAGGTAACGCTGGGTTGCGCGCACGCCGCTGATGCGGATAATATCATGCGGATTAAGGGAACCTTCGGTAAGACGGTCGCCTTTTTCGATTTCCTGGCCTTCGGCAACAGCAAGTTTTGCGCCGTACGGAATAGCATAAACTTCTTCCATGCCGTCTTTATCGGTAATAGTAATTTTACGCTGGCCGCCTTCTTCGGCAATATGCACAACGCCGGTGGTTTCTGCCAAAATACCGGGGTGTTTCGGTTTGCGTGCTTCAAACAATTCTTCAACACGCGGCAAACCTTGGGTAATATCGTCGCCGCCTGCTACGCCGCCGGTATGAAACGTACGCATGGTAAGCTGGGTACCAGGTTCGCCGATTGCCTGAGCTGCAATGGTGCCAACTGCTTCGCCGACATCAACATTTCTGTCGGTTGCAAGGTTGCGGCCATAGCATTTGCGGCAAACGCCAACTTTAGATTTGCAGTTAAGCACGCTGCGGATTTTAACGGTTTCGCGCAGGGCTGCAATTCTGTCTGCCATATCTTCGGTAACATAATCGTTAATATGATAGAGCACTTCGCCGTTTTCATCCAGAATATCTTCGGCAAGGTTACGGCCGACAATACGGTCACGCAGAGATTCGATAACCGTCTGTTTGTTCTTGCCTTCGGTAATAGCACCGATTTCGATACCTTCGATAGCATTGTTGCGTACTTTCATTTCGCGGACAGTACCGTCTGCCAAAATTGCGTCAATCATTGCTTCGGTGTAAGTATCTTTTGCATGTGCCAGCACTTCACCCGCTGCGTTAACAACGTCTTCGGCAACTTCTTTGCCGTCGAAGTGATGCATCAGGTGTTCTTTCATTACCTTGTTGGCATCTTCGCTGCTGATGTTAATCTGAACGGTTTCAGTTGCTTCGCCGTCCATATCATCGGTTGCATAGAGGTTAACTTCAAGCACGTGACCTGCAATAAGTTTATTGTAAATATCTTCCGTAATAACGGTATCTGCTTCGGCAATCAGTTCGCCGGTTACAGGGCTTTCAACGCCGGAAGCAAGGTTACGCCCAATAACGGTTTCGCGCAGTTTGTTCTGGCTTGCGCCAAGGGTTTGTTTGCACAGGCGGCTGCGTTCTTTAACAAGGTTAAAGGTTACAACGTCGCAGTCATCTTCGCGTACAATAACATCCTGCGCAACGTCTACAAGGCGGCGGGTAAGGTAACCGGAGTCTGCCGTACGCAGTGCGGTATCGGCCAGGCCTTTGCGGGCACCGTGGGTGGAAATAAAGTATTCCAATACGGTTAAGCCTTCGCGGAAGTTTGCCTTGATAGGACGGTCGATAATACGGCCGGACGGGTCAGCCATAAGGCCGCGCATACCTGCCAGCTGACGGATCTGCTGGGTGTTGCCGCGGGCACCGGAGTCTGCCATCATGTTCAGGGAATTGAATTTATCCATGGTAGCGCTCATCAGTTTTGCGGTAACGTCATCCGTTGCCTGGCTCCAGATTTCAATAACCTTGCGGTAACGTTCGTCCTCACTCATCAAGCCGCGGCGGAACATGCGCTCGGTTTTATCAATCTGTTTTTCGGCGTCAGCCAAAATCTGCTGTTTTTCTTTCGGGATTTTAATATCGGATACGGCAATGGAAATACCTGCCTTGCAGGCGTTGTCATAACCGTTCTTTTTAACAATATCAAGAATTTCGGCGGTACGCAGGTTGCCAAACAGCTTGTGTGCTTTGGCAACAAGGTTGCCCAGTTCTTTTTTGTTAATAAGTTTGCTTAAATGCCAAACCTTAACTTCTTCGCCGGCAGCGTTCTTTTCGGTTTCCTGATGGAAATACTGCAATTCTTTCGGCAGGTCTTCGTTAAACATGATATTGCCCGGCGTAGTGGTAACAAGGCTTACGCCCTCGTTCTTTTCTTCGCCGTAAATATCTTTGTTAGGTACATAAACCTGAATGCGTGCCTGCAAATCAACAACCTTATGGAAGTATGCCAGCATAGCTTCGTTAATGCTGCTGAAGCGCATGCCTTCGCCTTTGGCTCCTTCTTTCACCATGGTGATGTAGTAGGAGCCCAGAACCATATCCTGGGTAGGTACGGCAACAGGTTTGCCGTCTTTCGGTGCCAGAATGTTGTTAACGGAAAGCATCAGAATTCTTGCTTCTGCCTGTGCTTCTGCGGAAAGCGGCAGATGCACTGCCATTTGGTCACCGTCGAAGTCGGCATTGAATGCTGTACATACCAAAGGATGCAGCTTGATTGCACGGCCTTCGGTAAGGATAGGCTCAAATGCCTGAATACCGAGTCTGTGCAGCGTCGGTGCACGGTTAAGGAATACAGGATGTTCTTTAATTACTTCTTCCAAAACGTCCCAAACTACATTGTTGGCGCGTTCTACCATGCGTTTGGCGTTTTTGATATTGGTAGCCTGTCCGCTCTGAACAAGGCGTTTCATTACAAAAGGTTTAAACAGCTCCAGTGCCATTTCCTTCGGCAGGCCGCACTGATGCATTTTAAGTTCAGGGCCTACAACGATAACAGAACGGCCGGAGTAGTCAACACGTTTACCCAAAAGGTTCTGACGGAAACGGCCCTGTTTGCCTTTCAGCATATCGGAAAGGGATTTCAGCGGACGGTTGCCCGGACCGGTTACCGGACGGCCGCGGCGGCCGTTGTCGATAAGGGCATCAACTGCTTCCTGCAGCATGCGTTTTTCGTTGCGTACGATAATATCCGGCGCGTTAAGTTCAAGCAAACGTTTCAAGCGGTTGTTGCGGTTAATAACGCGGCGGTACAAATCGTTAAGGTCGCTCGTTGCAAAGCGTCCGCCGTCCAGCTGAACCATCGGGCGCAGTTCAGGCGGAATTACCGGTACAACGTCCAGAATCATCCATTCCGGGCGGTTACCGGATTTTAAGAAGGCTTCGCAAACTTCCAGACGGCGTACAGCGCGGATTTTGCGCTGTCCGCTTACTTCTTTCAGTTCTGCGCGCAGTTCTGCGGTAAGCTTGGGCAGGTCAATTTCCTGTAATAAAGTTTTAATTGCCTGAGCGCCCATGCCTACTTTAAATGCACTGCCATATTTATCACGGTTTTCAATATATTCGCTTTCGGTCAGCAGCTGTTTTTTAGTCAGCGGAGTGCTGCCCGGGTCTAATACAATGTAGTTGGCAAAGTACAGTACTTTTTCCAGAGAACGCGGGGAAATATCAAGAATTAACCCCATGCGGCTCGGAATACCTTTGAAATACCAGATATGGGATACAGGTGCAGCCAGTTCAATATGGCCCATACGCTCACGGCGTACTTTGGCACGGGTTACTTCAACGCCGCACTTGTCGCAGATAATGCCTTTATAGCGGATTCTTTTATATTTGCCGCAATGGCATTCCCAGTCTTTGGTAGGCCCGAAAATTCTTTCGCAGAACAAACCGTCACGTTCCGGTTTTAAAGTTCTGTAATTGATGGTTTCCGGTTTTTTTACTTCGCCATAGGACCAAGCCCTGATTTGCTCCGGTGAAGCCAGGCCGATACGCATAGATTCAAAATTATTTACGTCTAACAAGAACCGATCGCTCCCTTCTATTCCATATCTTCACTGGCGGCGTCATCCGCATCTTTTGCTTCCATATTCATATTGCCAATATCGGCAATCAAATCAAAATCGGGGTCTTCCGCTGCGCTGTCATCACTGTCAGTGGTGTAGTCATCCTGTACAATCTCCGTGTTAGGAGCTTCGGGAATTGCACCGTCGATGTCAAGATCCAGCTTGCGCGCTGTTTCGTTGATGTCGTCGTCGGTATCACGCAGGGAAATTTCTTCTTCGTCCTCGTTGAGCACCTTAATGTCAAGGCCGATGGACTGAAGTTCTTTAATAAGTACCTTAAAGGATTCCGGAACACCAGGTTCAGGAACATTTTCGCCTTTAACGATGGCTTCGTAAGTTTTTACACGGCCGACAACATCGTCGGATTTTACGGTTAAAATTTCCTGCAAGGTGTAAGCTGCGCCGTATGCTTCCAGCGCCCAAACTTCCATTTCGCCGAAACGCTGGCCGCCGAACTGCGCCTTGCCGCCGAGAGGCTGCTGGGTAACAAGGGAGTACGGGCCGGTGCTGCGGGCATGGATTTTATCATCAACAAGGTGATGCAGTTTGAGCATGTAAGTTAAGCCGACGGTAACTTTGTTATCGAACGGTTCGCCGGTACGGCCGTCATACAGCGTGGTTTTGGCGCTGCGGTCGATACCTGCAATGTCAAGCGCATCATTAATATCTTTTTTGTGAGCGCCGTCAAATACCGGTACGGAAATTTGTACGGCTTTAATGCTCTTATCACCGAATTTGCCGATTTCAACGGTTTCGGGGATGCCGTATTTTTCAACGTCATAGCCAACACCGGTCAGGCGTTCTACAAGGCCTTCGGCATTGTTTTCAATCTGCATGCCGAGTGCACGTGCTGCCCAGCCCAGATGGTTTTCCAGAATTTGTCCGATGTTCATACGGGAAGGTACGCCCAACGGATTCAGCACAATCTGTACCGGTTCGCCGCTCGGCAGGAACGGCATGTCTTCGCGCGGCAGAATACGGGAAATAACGCCCTTGTTGCCGTGGCGGCCTGCCATTTTATCGCCGACGGAAATTTTACGTTTCTGCGCAATATGTACGCGAACCTGTTCGTTAACTCCCGGAGGAAGTTCGTCGCCGTTTTCGCGGGTAAATACTTTTACGCTTACGATTTTACCTGCTTCGCCGTGCGGAACACGCAGCGAGCTGTCGCGTACTTCGCGTGCTTTTTCACCGAAGATAGCGCGCAGCAGGCGTTCTTCTGCGGTAAGCTCGGTTTCGCCTTTCGGTGTTACCTTGCCAACAAGGATATCGCCAGGGCGTACTTCCGCACCAATGCGGATAATGCCGCGTTCGTCAAGGTCTTTCAATGCTTCTTCCGATACGTTCGGAATATCGCGGGTAATTTCTTCTTCGCCAAGTTTGGTGTCGCGGGCATCGCAGTCGTATTCTTCAATATGAATGGAAGTAAATACATCGGCCTTAACCAAATCTTCGCTAAGAAGAATAGCATCTTCGTAGTTGTAACCTTCCCAAGGCATGTAGGCAACAATTACGTTGTAGCCAAGTGCAAGTTCGCCATGGTCTGTTGCAGGGCCGTCTGCCAGTACCTGGCCTTTAACAACCTTGTCGCCTTTGTAAACAATCGGGCGCTGGTTAACGCAGGTACCCTGGTTGGAGCGTTTAAATTTCAATACGCTGTATTTATCTACGCCGCCGTCATCTTTACGGATAACGATTTCATCACCGGTAACGCGTTCTACAACGCCGGCATTTTTAGCCAGAATGCATACGCCGGAGTCAACGGCAACTTTATATTCCATACCGGTACCGATGATAGGAGCCTGAGTGCACAGAAGCGGCACTGCCTGACGCTGCATGTTGGCACCCATAAGAGCACGGTTCGCGTCATCGTTTTCGAGGAACGGGATAAGTGCGGTAGCGATAGATACAACCTGTTTCGGCGAAACGTCCATAAAGTCTACCTGGTCAGGAGGCAGGGAAAGTACTTCGTTCTGGTAACGTGCGGTTACACGTTCGCCTTCAAAGTAACCTTCGTCATCCAAAGGTTCGTTCGCCTGAGCGATAATGTAATTATCTTCTTCATCAGCGGTAAGATAAATAATTTCATCGGTTACGCGCTTGTTTTCTTTATCAACACGGCGGTACGGGGTTTCCATAAAGCCGTATTTGTTAATAACAGCAAAGGTAGAAAGAGAACCGATAAGACCGATGTTCGGACCTTCAGGGGTTTCAATCGGGCACATACGGCCATAGTGGGAATGGTGTACGTCGCGGACTTCATAGCCTGCACGTTCACGGCTCAAGCCACCGGGGCCCAGTGCGGAAAGACGGCGTTTATGGGTCAGCTCGGCCAGCGGGTTGTTCTGGTCCATAAACTGGGAAAGCTGGCTGCTGCCAAAGAATTCTTTAATTGCAGCAACAACAGGGCGGATATTAATAAGCGCCTGCGGCGTAATAACATCAACATCCTGAATGGTCATACGTTCTTTTACAACGCGTTCCATACGGGCAAGACCGATGCGGAACTGGTTCTGCAAAAGCTCGCCGACACGGCGTACACGGCGGTTGCCCAAATGGTCGATATCATCGCCGGTGCCAAGGCCGTCCATCAGGTTCAGCAGATAACCGAAGGAAGCCATTACATCTTCAACGGTAATGGTGCGGTGATCTTCCGGAATATCGGAAGTGCAGATGATTTTCATCGGCTGTTCTTTCAGGCGGATGAAAACTTCTTTCAGGCCGGGGGCGGCAAAAATACCGCTTTCTTCAATTTTATCAATAACATCAAGGTCAATCTTGGTGCCTGCTTCAGCAATAATTTCACCGGTAGATACATCAACCAGCGGCTGATCCAGCACTTTATCCAGCAGGCGGCGGCGCCAGCCGAGTTTTTTGTTCAGCTTATAGCGGCCTACACTGGCAAGGTCATAACGTTTGTTGTCAAAGAAGGTTGCTTCAATAAGTGCGGAGGCGTTTTCCAGAGTAGGAGGTTCGCCCGGGCGCAGCTTTTTATAAATTTCAATTAAAGCTTCTTCGCGGGTAGTTGTTGTATCCCTTTCAAGCGTTGCAGCAACGGAAGGATGGTTATTAAAGAGCGCTAAAATATCTTCATTCTGGGTTAAACCCATAGCGCGCAGCAAAACAGTTGCCGGCAGCTTTCTGGTACGGTCAACACGTGCGTAAATAACGTCATTTAAGTCGGTTTCATATTCAATCCATGCACCACGGTTAGGAATGACTGTTGTACCATACATTTTTTTGCCGCTGGGGTCCATCGTAACAGCGTAATAAACGCCCGGAGAACGTACCAGCTGGCTGACGATTACACGTTCGGCACCGTTGATTACAAAAGTACCGGTTTCCGTCATCAGCGGAAAATCGCCCATGAATACTTTAGATTCTTTAATCTCGCCGGTATCTTTATACAGAAGGCGCACGTTTACATTTAACGGCGCAGAATAGGAAGCATCGCGTTCCTTGCATTCTTCTACTGTATATTTAGGCTCACCGAGAGTAAAGCCTTCAAAGGAAAGTTCTAAATTACCTGTAAAATCTTTAATAGGAGAAATGTCATGGAAAATTTCGCAAAGACCTTCTCGCATGAACCACTCATACGATTTTCTTTGGATGTCAATCAAATGAGGCATTGGCAATACTTCATTGATTCTGGCATAACTGTACCGAGTCCTATTACCTACGGGAACCGGTTTAAACATGTAATCCCTCACCCCTTAATGTATATGTTGTCAGGCAGACTTAAACAAGCGCGTTTTTACCATGACAAAAAAAGCAAGGCTCCAAACAATATTCAGGACCTTGCATGTTGTCTTCGATGAACGCACCTCATCTAAATCCATATAAGCACGGTACGGTGCTCAACCACTGAACCCCCGATACCGGTTGTCAATACCTGCAATCTACTAATGTTGTAGTATGATATGTTATCACACTTTACGCAAATTGTCAAATAAAATTCATTGTGAATGGTTATACTATTTACAATAAAATTGTTTTTTCTTCCAATTAGAAAAATGATAGGTATGCCCTTCTTCTAAATAAAAATCTGAATATAAAAATGTGATAATATCCATATCGTCAAAAATATCAAAAGGCCATTCGTCCCAATCTTCATATTTTTTCTTTTCGTTCATTTGAATACGTGGCAATATATTTTCCATCAAAAATTGTGATTCTTCCATAATTAAATATAATACTAATTCTTCAACAACACTATGTGCAATAAAACACTCCCCACTTGCAGCTTTATTTCTATAACTAACTACAACCATTTTTAAATAATATATAAAATCATAATCATAAAACATCTTAAACTGCTCTGGCAAACTTCCATCCAGCCAAGATGCATCCAGTTCTCCAATATGAGTACCTTTAGGTTTAGAAGACAAAGCTTCTAAATCTTGTTCAATATTATCTAACAATATATCGCTGCCAATGATAAAAGAAATAGCAGCCTCGTTTCCAAATCTATCAGCTAAATCATTAGACCAAAGTTTGCTTTTTTTATACTCATTAATATCAATATCAAATCCCGATGAATCTTCTTGCAACGGCAAAGTATTCCAATTTAAAGCTTTACAAACGCCAATAATTTTATCTTTTCGAATTGACTCTCCTAATTCATATCTACTCCATGTCTTGGTACCAACTCCAGCTTTTTTCGCAGCTTCCTCAATTGTCAAACTCAATTCATTACGTCTGCCTCTAATTTTATTGCCTAATTCTATACTTCCTTTTAAAATTTTTGTACTCATAGTATCCCTTCTTTCTATTTTTGACCGGTCATCTTTATGTCATTATATCATTTTTCTAATATCGTATCAAGTCTTTCAAAATATTATATATATTTTAAACATAACAAAACCTCCTTTAATTTTTATACAGCACTTAAACTGTATTTATTGCAACAAAGGAGGCTTTCTCATATTTATAAACTTTTTTATTTAATTTTTACAAACAACGTTTTACCATTTCCGGATTATTTATAGCAAGGTCTAAAAGGCGACTCATAAATCCTGTATAACCTTTGCCGGTAGCCTTTGCTTTTTCAAGCGTAGCTGGTGATACACGCAAAGTAATTACAGGACGTCGACGTTCTGCCCTTTGCTTTTTAGCAAGCAGCGCCATTTGTTTTAACTGCTCCGGCGTAAGTTCAGGACATTCTTCATCAGTTACTACCGGACGACTGTCCAGCGCTTCCAATTCTTTTATTTGTTCCGCTGTAAGCGGCGTACCTTCATAAATCATCTTGCGTGTAATTGTCATAATATACCTCCGTTTCTGCCTTCGTGGCTTTTCTCGCTGAAATAATCCTTGTAGCATCGCCTCTGTCCGTATAAACAACAAACAGCACCTTACGAACTAACCCTAGCACGATGAACCTGTCTTCATCTGCGCTGTGTGCTTCGTCAAAATATTCAATACGGTTTATATCCTCAAATACATGCGCTGCTGTCTCAAAACTTATTCCGTGTTTTCTCTTGTTGATTTCGTTTTTCCGATCGTCCCATTCCATAGGGCGTCCACTGATTAAGCTTTTCATATTTTAAGTATAACATTTTGTAATACTATAAGCAATACGCTATTTTATGATTTTAATGCGTAAATCAATTACAATAAAAGCCAAAAATATTACTGCAATCTTAGTTACAGCTTTAATAAAAAACACCTATAATACAGGTAAATAAAATAATCTATATTATAGGTATTTAGGATAAATCCTTCAAGATTTGTTATAGAGCCAAATATGCAAAAAATCCGCTGCAATGCAGCGGATTTTTTATTGCCGTTAAGCAAAATTATTTAATTTCTACGGAAGCGCCAGCTTCTTCAAGTTTAGCTTTGAGAGCTTCAGCGTCAGCTTTGGAGATTTTTTCTTTAACAGCTTTCGGAGCTTCGTCAACGATAGCTTTAGCTTCTTTCAGGCCCAGGCCGGTTACTTCGCGAACAACTTTGATTACGTTGATTTTGCCAGCGCCAGCAGCGGTCAGGATTACGTCGAATTCAGTTTTTTCTTCAGCAGCAGCAGCGCCACCAGCAGCCGGAGCAGCAGCTACAGCAACAGGAGCAGCAGCGGATACGCCGAATTTTTCTTCCAGAGCTTTAACGAGTTCGGAAAGTTCGAGGACGGTCATAGATTCAATAGCTTCAATGATTTGTTCTTTATTCATTATAGTTACCTCCATAAATTAGATGTTTTAATTTTATTGTTAATTTTTTATGCGATAAGCCTCAGCTTATGCGGATTCTTTTTGTTCGCGGATAGCGTCAAGCGCATATACCACTTTGCGGATAGTACCTTGAAGTACATTGACGAAACCGGAAATCGGAGCATTCATGCTGCCAAGCATTTTTGCAACGAGTACTTCTTTCGGCGGCAGTTCTGCCAGAGCTTTGATAGCTGCATCGTCAATAACTTTACCGTCAAGAACACCTGCTTTAACAACAAGTGCTTTGTTTTCTTTAGCAAAATCGCAAATGATTTTTGCTGCGGCAACAGGGTCTTCCGGAGCAACCGCAATAGCGGTGTTCTTTTCGAGAACCGGCGCCAGGCCTTCAATGCCTGCTTCTTGTGCTGCAATACGGAGCATAGTGTTTTTAACTACAATGTAGGTAACACCGGCTTCGCGCATTTTACGGCGCAATGCAGTATCCTGTGCAACAGTCAAACCGCAGAAGTCTACCAGAACAGTGCATTTAGAGCTGGTAAGAAGTTCTTTAATCTCTGCAACTTTAGCTGCTTTTTCAGGTCTAATTGCCATACATCTGCACCCCCTTCTTTATTTTGATATTTTTTATTAAATCAAAAAGACCTCTCGGCCGCAGCCGGAGGTCGCGAAGGTCTATCTTCAACGTCTCCAACCTCGGCTGGCGCTATGCTTACGCGGCTGTGCCGCACCTGCTGTCTATGGCCCGATCATCTTCTGATTTATAAAATTATTTGTCGCTGTTAGCCTTCAGAACGTCAACTTTAACGCCAGGGCCCATGGTAGTAGAAAGAGTGATGGTTTTCATGTACTGGCCTTTTGCTCCGGAAGGTTTAACTTTTACCAGAGTTTCAGCAAGTGCAATGTAGTTAGCCAAAAGCTGTTCGTCGGTAAAGGAAACTTTGCCGATAGGAGCCTGTACATTACCTGCTTTATCGGTGCGGTATTCAATTTTACCGGCTTTAATTTCGTTTACTGCACGAGTTACGTCCATAGTTACGGTACCAACCTTCGGGTTAGGCATTAAACCTTTAGGACCGAGGATTTTACCAAGACGGCCAACCATGCCCATCATGTCAGGGGTTGCTACGCAGACATCAAAATCTGTCCAGCCGCCCTGAATTTTAGCGACATATTCTTCACCGCCAACATAATCTGCGCCTGCTGCTTCAGCTTCTGCAACTTTGGGGCCTTTAGCAAAAACAAGAACAGTTTTGCTTTTGCCGGTGCCGTGCGGAAGAACCATAGCGCCGCGAACCTGCTGATCAGCGTATTTAGGATTAACACCGAGTTTGAAAGAAACTTCAACGGTGCTGTCAAATTTGGTAACGTTAGTTTTCTTTACTAATTCTATTGCTTCTTTCGGAGAATAGAATTTGTCAGCTTCGATAAGTTTCAAAGCTTCCTGGTACTTTTTGCTTCTTTTTGCCATTAACTTTTCCTCCTATGTGGTAATAACGGTTTTTGGCCTCCCACTTAATTAAGTTAACTAATATTATCAGTCAACTACGGTAATACCCATGCTGCGGGCAGTACCTTCAACCATTCTCATTGCAGCTTCAATATCTGCTGCGTTGAGGTCAGCCATTTTGGTTTCGGCGATTTCGCGGATTTTGTCGCGGCCGAGGGTGGCTACTTTTTTCTTGTTAGGTTCGCCAGATGCTTTTTCCAGACCGGCTGCTTTTTTCAAGAGAACCGGAGCCGGAGGAGTTTTGGTAATGAAAGTAAAGGAACGGTCTTCAAATACGGTGATTTCTACCGGGATAATAAGACCAGCCTGCTGTGCAGTACGTTCATTGAACTCCTTAACGAAAGCCATGATATTTACACCGGCCTGGCCGAGTGCAGGGCCTACAGGAGGAGCCGGAGTAGCTTTACCAGCCGGTACCTGTAATTTTACCATCTTAACGACTTTTTTCGGCATTTATTACACCTCCTTATTCAGCTTCTTCAACTTGAGTAAAATCAACTTCAACAGGTGTTTCGCGCCCAAACATGTCCACAAGAACCTTCAGCTTGCCGCGTTCTTCATTAATTTCGGAAACGCTGCCAAGGCATCCGGCAAACGGGCCGCTTTTAAGGCGTACAATCTGCTGTAATTGTAAATCAATTTTAGGACGGCTTTCTTCCACGCCCATAGAACGCATAATTTGTTTTACTTCCTCATCTGTAAGAGGAATGGGCTTGGTGCCGGAGCCAACAAAACCGGTTACGCCTGGAGTGTTGCGGACGGCATACCAGCTGCGGTCATTAACAATCATTTCTACCAGTACATAGCCCGGGAAAACTTTGCGCTGCACGCTGCGTTTTTTGCCATCTTTGACTTCTATTTCATTTTCCATAGGTATTACAATATTGAAAACTTCGTTTTCCATACCCAGGGAATGAACTTTGCGTTCCAGATTAGCTTTTACTTTATTTTCGTAACCGGAATAAGTATGTATGACATACCAACGTTTTTCTGATTCCATAGCGGTACCGGGAATATTAATTCCCTTCCTCCTTACTCAAACTTATTGTAAAATCAACTGGAAAAGCCCAGCAAAAATACTGTCAATTACCCAAATCAGAATTGCTGAAAGGACAACGGCAATAAATACAACGATTGTATGGGCAATAAGTTCTCGTCTGGTAGGCCAGGTCACTTTTTTTAGTTCAGATTTTGCTTCCCGCAGAAAGCGCATAATGCCGTTGGTGTCTTTCACACCCGGTAATTCTGGAACGGCCATCTTTTCACATCCTTGCTAAAATACCTAGATAAACTCAAACACAAAGATTATTTGGTTTCTTTATGTAAAGTGTGTTTTTTGCAAAATTTGCAGTACTTGTTGATCTCAATACGGTCCGGATCATTCTTTTTGTTTTTGTTAGTCTGGTAGTTGCGCTGTTTGCATTCAGTGCATGCCAAAGTAATCAAAGTACGCATTCGTTACACCTCTCTTGCTGTCAAAATTGCTGGTCTGAAAATTTCACTAATATAGAGTACCACAGTTAACGGGTTATGTCAACAATGTTTAAAAAAATAATCTAAGACCGGGCTGAAAAGTCCGGCCTTAGATATATGTACCGCTAACAGCGTTTAATTATTTTTCTTCAATTGCAGTAACAACACCGGCGCCAACGGT
>UMGZ01019910.1_pt1 | contig 15340 bp, 15 predicted proteins | sample 1965421 | NCBI WGS metagenome assembly UMGZ01 (sample SAMEA4836087, study PRJEB28245) | human gut metagenome | biome: gut microbiome; material: fecal sample | place: Denmark | collected 2008
CACACAGCACCATCCGTCAACTATTAAATACCTTTGTTAATAACCGCTTCAAAACCCGATCGTCGAGAAAGATCCGCGAGGAATATCCGGGAATCCTGGAGGGCGGCAGGACGGGGCTCTTCTGGGCGAGAAGCTACTTCGCCTGCACCGTTGGTTCGGCAGGCAGGGAAGTTTTCGAAAAGTACATGGAGAAGCAGACAACCGATTAGCCGCCATTCCTCCCCGCCTCAGACGAGGCGAGGGCTCCTGGCGGTTCTTGCTGACCTCAATCGAGCGGCTTCGCGCGGAATTCTCCCGCCCGAAGCCGCTTTTCTTTCTAAAATGGACTGAACCGTCCGCATGATCCGGAAGCGCCGCCAATACGGTATTCCGCTCAGAACGAACGGTCCCGAAGGCCTCAGGCCGGCATAAAATAAGACCTGTTCTCATTTTCGTTTCATGCTTGATTTCAGTCATTACGCGCTTTACGACTCAGCCCGGACGATGCGTCTCTCGCTGGAACCCATGACGCGCACGCAGATGCTCGCAGACTTCCCCGGAGAAATCGTTATTTCCTCGCCGCTTCTGGCGGCCCGGCTTGGGTGCGAAGCAGCGGATGCTGAAGCGATGCAGAGACGCAGAGAGGAATTCGCCGCTCTAGACGAGGAGAGCGCCCTCAGGATCTGGCTCAACCGGACCCCGGCGCGGGACGGACGCATTGCTTATGTTTCCGCTCCCGACTCGCTCCCCGACGTCGAAGAGGAACCCGACTGGGGCATTTCGAGCGCAGGCTTTCTCATCGGAAGCGTCGCCGAAATTGCCGGGTGGGTGAAGCGCATGACGGATGCAGACGACCCCGCGTCCATCCTCCGCGAGCTCTCGCGCATCCTTTCCGGATGCTCCGAGCCCCCGCATGCCGCTCAGCTCACTGATCTCTCAACGGGCGCCGTCATCATGACCTGGCCCGTGAGATGCGCGAATCCCATTCATGCGCTCTCCGCCGCAGCTGAAAGCTGGCCGGAAGTGAGATATCGGGAAGAGGACTTTGACTTTTCACTCAAAAGCGATCTTGCCGATTGACCTCAGGAATTTGACTCTCATGACCTCATCCGCCCCCAGCCAAGAAGTCCCTCAGGAAGGGAAGCTCTCTGAAGCCGAGCTTCGCAGAATTGCCGAACTCTGCTCCAAAAACGGAAAACTCGCCGAAGCCATCGTCTCCTGCGTGATGCGCGATCTGCTCAAAAACGGAAACCTCACGGAAGAGGAAGCGGAAGCGCTCTGCGCACGATGCGCCCGGGCCGCCGAGGCCGAACACTGCGCGAATGCTCCGAAGAGCGCGTGAAGCGCCCTTCGGGATCTGAAAATCCGCCGCGATAAAGAAGCCGCAGCGCTCCCGACGGAGTCTGCGGCTTTCAGTCGTTTCTCGCAATCGATTTTTCCCCGCCGCGCCTGCGGGTTCAAAAAAGGCTGACGCCCGTCTAAGCGCCAGCCTTTTTTCTCATTCAGAACGCCCCTCCAGGGCGCCCTCTTTTAAGAACGCGCGAGCTCGCTCCCGACGATGCGCCCGAAGGTGACCGTTCTGCCGCAGGCCATGCCGGTGGCGAGATTCGGGTATTCGTTCGCGAAGAAGCACCCGCTGTCGTTGCCGATCACGTAGAGGCCGGGGATGGGGCTGCCATCAGTGTCGATCGCGTTCATGTGCGTGTCGATCTGAATGCCGTCCATCGTGCAGAGCACGTACCCGGTGTTCTTGGCGCCGTAGAAGGGAGCCTTGTCGACCGGCGTCAGACGGAAGGATTCCTTGCCGTAGTCCTCGTCGACGCCCTTTCGAGCGAGCTCGTTGTAGCGATCGACCGTGCGCTTCAGTTCCTCTGCGGGGAGACCGAGCTTGCGACCAAGCTCCTCGATCGTATCGGCCTTCACGACGAAGCCCTTTTCGAGCAGTTTGGGGAGCATTTTGTCGCGCACGACTTCGTAGGAGTTGTTGGGATCCGCGCCGTTTTCGAAGGGATAAAGCCTCGAGCAGCCGTGCATCTTGAACTGCTGCGCATAGGTCGTCCAGTTGCTGTCGAAGAGCGTGTAGTGGCAGTGACCCTTCTGGTATTCGTCGGCGTGGAGAATGTTTTCGTACGTGCCCGATTCATTCATGAAGCGCCGTCCGTCCGCATTCACCTTGAGCCAGGGCTGCGAGCCCATCCAGAAAAAGCCGTTGTCGCCCGACTTTGCAGTCTCGACGCCCGTCTTCTGATCCGGCCTCAGGGCGCACCGGTCGAACATCATCATGGAGTGCGTTTCGTCCATCTTCGCGCCCGCCCAGAGGCAGGCCCGGATGCCGTCGCCGTGAGCGCCCGGCATCGCGCCGTTCCTTCCAATAATGCGGAGGTTCCAGGGCTGGAGCGCTTCCATCATCCGATAGTTCTGCGCGTAGCCGCCCGTTGCGACGACGACGCCCTTTTTCGCGACGTAGCGCACGTACTTGCCGTCGCCGTCCCGGGCGATGCAGCCCGTGACGCGGCCCGCCGTCTTTTCGAGCTTCACCATGCGGGTGTTGAAGTCGAATTCGGCGCCCTTCGACACTGCATAGTCAAAGAGGATGCGGTTGCCGTCAAGGCGCTTCCCCGTACCGTCGTCCGTTCCTCTCCAGCGCGGCGAATGCCGGTCGCGAAATGCTCGTAGCGGGACTCGTCCACCTTGTCGCCCGACTCGTGCCAGAGCTCAACCCCGCGCTCCTTGAGACGATCGCCGTACCAGTCGATCGCTTCGCCCGACTTTTCGCAGAAGAGCTTCACGAGGTCCTGGCTCAGATGCCCGGCGGCGTACTGGGTCGCCATCGTCACGAAGTCGAACTTGTCGATCTTCGTGCCCCAGGCCTTCTGGTAGCGGGAATTCAAGGCGCCCAGGTCATTGCGGATGCCGGTCCCCGTCGCGAAGCGGTCGATGCCGATCACCTTCGCGCCCGCTTCCGCGGCCGCCGCTACGGCGAACATGCCGCCCGTGCCGCAGCCGACCACCAGAATGTCGGTTTCGCGCGTTTTCGCAATGCTCTTTTCGTCGATCTCAGGGGGTTTCCCGAGCCAGTCGCCGTCATTCTCAGCGTCCGTCTTTTCGATCACCTCAACCGGGATCTCGCCCTTCGCCTGCGCGATGCACTTTGCCGCCGCCTGAGAAACTGCCTTCGACGTGATGGTCGCGCCCGAGACGGCGTCGATGCCGGCGCCCTGAGAAGCCATCAGCATGCGCTTCAGTTCGCTGGCCGCCGCCTGACCGATGGAAGGGGTCTCATGCGAAACGTCGAGCACGACGTCCGTAATGCGGTCCTTGTCGAAGGTCATCGTGACGACGACGTCGCCGATGCCGGAAGCTTTTGCCGAGTACATGCCCGGACGATAGATGCCGGCGGGCGATGCGGCAAAGGCCGTGCTACCGGCCGCGATCGCGGCGCTCCCGACGAAGCTTTTGCGAAGAAAATTTCGGCGTGACAGATCAGTCATTTTGGGTCTCCCTTGAGGATTCTTTCTGATGGAACGTATTGTCGGGCCGGGAGCAGCTCCCAGGTCAAGGCGGAGATCCGCGCCCGCAGGAGATGTTTCGAGAGGCTCTGAAAGATCCAATAAAATCAGAAAGGGAACTGGATTGGAGCGCCGTGCCGCCTGATTCATCCATTCATGTTCATCCGGAGACGCTCCCGTGAAGGCTCAATCCATGCAATATCGAATCGGCGACTTTGCTGCGTACATGGGAGTTACTCCCGACCTTCTCAAGCACTACGAGGATCAGGGACTCCTCTGGGCCGAGCACCGCGAAAACGGCTACCGCTACTATCCGTTCCAGACGAGCCCGAAATTCCTTGCCGCCATGCAGCTCAAAAGCTACGGCATTCCGATCCGCGGCATGCAGGCGCTCATCAGCGACGCGTCTCCCGAGGAACTCCTTGAGGAGCTTCGCAATCGAACCGCCCATATGGAAAAGGAGGCGGAGCGCCTGCGGATGGTGATTGAGGAGCAGCGCTCGCTTGAAGCCTGGATGGCCCGCCGCAGGCCCGGCCGCGACGACTGGGAGGTGACCGATTTCGAGAGCTTCTGCTTCCTTCCCCACTCCCAGGGGCTCGTCTTTATTGAAAACGAGGACATCTACAAAATTCTCCCCGATTGGCTCGGCTGGATGCCGCTCGTCAAATCGACGCTTGCCGTGAGTCCGACCCCGGCAGAGGACGGGTCGCTTCCCTCTTCCTGGGGGCTTTCCGTCCGGGAGTCCATTGCGAAGGCGGCAGGCATTCCGGTCAATGAGAGCGTCGAATGCGTCCCTGCCGGCAAAGCCTTCATCCTTCATTACGCGGGCCCTGCCCGCATGCAGTCCGAGAGCCTCCGGGAGGATCACGACCATCCGGTCCTCGCGAAGATGCGTGCGCTTGGGGTTAAGCCGAAGGGAAGGATTTTCAAGATCGTCCGGCTCAACGCGCACATGAACCAGCCCGACAGACTCGAGTTTGCGGACTACATCGCGCCCATTGAATGAGGCCGGCTTCACTTCGTCCGTCATAATCTGCCGCAGGCGTGAGGAAAATGATTCCTGAGTCTTTTTCAGGATCTTTCTTCACGTCATGAATTATTTCGATATTGAGGGCGCCTGCGCGGTCGCGCGCTACTTTCCGCCTTCGTCCGCTTCCACGCCCGAGCCTGCGCTTCGCGGTCAGGCGGAGTGGCTCGCGTCGCGCGAATCGAGCCGGAATCAGAAAATCCGCCTGATGCCCGACGCCCACCCGGGAAAAATCGGCCCGATCGGCCTCGCGATGACCGTGGGCGAGACTCTCCTCCCGGGTCTCGTCGGGATCGACATGGGCTGCGGCGTCACGCTCGCAAAGCTCCGCATGAAGCGCCGCCCGGACTTCGGCGCCCTATCCGCCCTTGTGCGGGAGCAGATCCCCGCGGGCTTTGCGGTTCGGGATAAGCTGCTCCCCGAAGCCCTCAGCTTCAATTTCGAGCGCTTCAGAGTGCTCCGCCACATCAATGTTGCAGGTGCGCAGAAATCGCTCGGCACCTTGGGCGGCGGGAACCACTTTCTCGAGGTCGACCGGGATGAGGAAGGCGCCTTCTGGCTTGCGGTCCATTCCGGGAGCCGCCGCGTCGGGGTCGAGGTCGCCGGCCGCTACATGCAGCTCGCGAGCGCTCAGGCTGCAGGGTCCCCTAAGGGAAAGGGGGCTTTTGAAGAGGCGCCGCTTTCGGGCGGGCTCCTCAGCGACTACCTCTCAGACCTCGAGGGCGCCTGCGCCTACGCAGAGGCAAGCCGCCGGGCGATGCTCCGCCTCATTTGCGGCGGCATGCGATGGAAGATGGAGTCCGTTTTGTCAGTCGTGCACAACTATGTCGACTGCTCCGACACGGTGCCGATTCTGAGAAAAGGCGCTATCTCCGCAAAGGCGGGGGAACCCGTCGCCATTCCGATCAACATGCGGGACGGCATCCTTTTGGGCGAAGGCCTGGGGAACCCCGAATGGAACGAATCGGCCCCCCACGGCGCCGGCAGGATTCTGAAGCGCGATGCGGTAAAGAACGTCCTCAACGTCAGCCGCCTGCGCGAGGAAATGAAGGCGGCGGGCATTCAATCTCCATCGATCAGCGCGGAGACGCTTGACGAAGCTCCCGAAGCCTACCGGGCGCTCGCCGACATTCTTCCGGCACTCGCTCCTACGGTGCGCGTGACGCAGCGGCTCGTGCCCGTCTGGTGCTTCAAAGGCGGCAAGGGCTGACCACTTTCAGCGAGGCAATTTCAGATGCTTATGCAGATTTCCTCAGGAAGCGGCCCGGCCGAATGCGAACTGGCCGTGCTCCTCTTCTTCCGTGCGCTCCGGAAGGAATTCCCGGACATTGAACTCGTCGACGAAAGGAAGGGCAGCGTCGCGGGCGGCCGCGCATCGATCCGGTTCCGCACGCGATGGGAGCTCCCGGATCTGAAGGCGCTCGCCGGCACCATCCAGTGGATCTGTCCGAGTCCGCTGAGGCCCCACCACGGTCGCAAGAACTGGTTCATCGACCTTTCGATCCTCGGGGAGGCGCTGCGTCCGGACATGTCCGGCCCCGTGCGGTTCGAGCGCTTTCGCTCGGGCGGCAAGGGCGGACAAAACGTCAACAAGGTCGAAACGGGCGTGAGGCTCGTGCACACCGAAACCGGCATTGCCGTGCGCGAAACGGGCGAACGGTCGCAGTGGATGAATCGACGGCGGGCAGAGGAAAGGCTTCAGGCGGCGCTCGGGGAACTCCGGATCGAAGCGGAGAAGAAGGACGAAGAAGGACGAAGAAGGCGCCTGGCGCGCCGCCAAAACGCTCGAGCGCGGGAATCCCACGCGGATCTACGAGGGTCCCCGGTTCATTCTCAGGGATGTCAGAAAATAAAGAAAATCAAACATGTACAAAATCAACTTGAATTCTAAGGGCTGGAAGAAGGAACTCCCCGTCATCGTCATTCTCTCGGGCGCCGGGCTTTCCGCCGAAAGCGGCATTCCGACCTACCGCGATCCTCAGAGCAACTGGCAGACGACCAATGCCTTTGATTCCGAGGAGGCGAAAAGGAACCCGCAGCTCTTTCTCCGGGGAACGAACGAACGGATCCGGGAATGGAAGGATGCGAAGCCCAATGCCGCGCATGCGGCGATTGCGGATTTTGCGAGACGCCTGCGCGGCCGTGCTTCGATCCTCCACATCACGCAGAACATCGACGCGCTTTCCGAGGACGCGGGCGACACGAGCGTCTTTCACCTGCACGGCTCTATTCTCAAGAGCCGCTGCCGGCGCTGCGGCGCGCATTTCCCGCGTCTTGCTCCCTACTCCCTTGAGGACACGTGCCCGGCGTGCGGAAGATCGGACGGCGCCGTCCGTCCCGACATCGTGCTCTTCGGCGAAGTCCCCTACGGCATGGACTGGATTCCCGGAATCCTCAGAGAGGCCGACATCTTCATCGCGGTCGGAACCTCCCTCATCGTCTACCCGGCCGCGAGGTTCGTCGCGGAAGCGATGGAGCACGGCTGCCTCGACCGGTTCCTCATCACGAAGGATCTGCCCGATGAACTCTTCACGGACCCCGCGCACATCGACCTCGACGAAGCCGACAGCATTCTCGAATACACAAAGTTCTTCAGGGGATCGGCCGCCCGGATCCTGCCCCAGGTGCTCGAAGGCATTGCCTGGGAAATTGAGGCGCGCATGAGTCCGAAGCTCCTTCCCTGAGAAAGGCACCCTCACGGAAAAGCGCAAAGAACGGACAGAAGAAAACCCGGCAGTCCTCGGAAAGACGCCGGGTTTTCATTGCGGGAGGTTTCTGAGATCTCCTCAGAAGCCTTCTTTACTGCTCAAATTACCCGCGGGCCTTGAAGACCGCCGCGAGCGACTTGGCAACGTATTCGACGTTGCGGTGGTTGAGGCCCGCGATGCAGATGCGGCCGTTGCGCACGCCGTAGACGCCGTACTTCTCGCGCAGGAGGTCCATCTCCTCGGCGCCGAGGCCCGTGAAGGAGAACATGCCGTGCTGCTTGATCGCGAAGCTGAAGTCGAGGCCTTCGGCCTTGCCGGCGGCGTAAAGCGCCTCGCGCATGCCGACGATGCGGGCCCGCATGCCGTCGACTTCCTTCCTCCAGGAAGCTTCAAGTTCAGGGTCGCCAAGCACTTCAGCAACGATCTGGCCGCCGTGCGTGGGCGGGTTCGAATATTCCTGACGAACGATGCGCTTCATGATCGAGGTGACGACCTGAGCTTCCTTCTCGTTGTCGCAGACGATGTGAAGAGCGCCCACGCGTTCGCCGTAGAGGCCGAAGTTCTTCGAGCAGGACGTGGCCGCAAGGAACGTAACGCCTTCATCGGCGAGAAGACGGATCGCGAAGGCGTCTTCCTCGAGACCGGCGCCGAAGCCCTGATAGGCCATGTCGATGAGGGGAAGAAGATCGCGTTCGACGAGGATCTTCACGACTTCGCGCCATTCTTCGTGCGAGAAGTCGAAGCCCGTCGGATTGTGGCAGCAGCCGTGGAGCAGCACCAGGGTCTTCGCCGGCAGGGCGTTCAACGCCGCCTTGAAGGCCTCGAAGTCGATGCCCGAGCGGTCGGCCTTGAGATAGGCGTACTTGCCGACTTCAAGGCCGTCGGCCTTGAGAATCGCAATGTGGTTGCCCCAGGTCGGGTCGGAAACGACGCCCTGAGTGACGCCGAGGAACTGGTGGGCAAAAGCGGCTGCGAGCTGCAGGGCGCCCGTGCCGCCCAGCGTCTGAATGGTCGAAATGCGGCCCGCCTTCACGGCGGCGTGGTCCTTGCCGAAAACGAGCTTCTGCACGCTCGCGCAGTACTGCGGCATGCCGGACATCGGCATGTAGCCGCGCGGCAGGTGGCGCTCAAGGAGACGGCGCTCGGCCTCCTCGACGCACTCCATCAGGGGCAGAAACCCGGCTTCATTGAGGTAGACGCCGACGCCGAGATTAACCTTCGTTTCGCGCGGATCCTTCTTATAGAGTTCCACAAGGCCAAGAATGGGATCGTCCGGCATGGGGGCGAGAGCTGCAAAATCGCTCTTAAGCATAGTGTCTGCTTCCTAAAAAATTTTTTGAATTGACGGAGCCAGAATGTCGGACTCCCGTGGAAAGTGCGTCCGACGTCGTGAGTATCACAAATATAGTTCGCCCGGCGCCCCAACTCTCGCCGGGAAAACAGTCGTCCTTCAAAATTGCGATCGGGCCTTTGATTCTGCATCGCCTGAGCTAAGGTGTTTTCCCCAACTTCCCGCCCTCCGGCAGAGGCCATTTGAGAAGATGCGGCCGGAGCGTTCTATTATTGGCGCTTCTCCGCCTGCCTTCTATCTATTGCGGTAGACTATTGAAAACAGATTTTCGATAGTTAAAGTATTGCCATGGATCCTCTCCTTCTCAAAGCCCTTGAATGGACCGCGCTCTGCACGGGCTTCACCTTCCTCTGCACGACGGTCGGCGCCGCCGTCGTCTTCTTCTTCCGTCCGGAAAAGGATACGGCGCTCGCTGAAACCCTTTCCCTCGGCTTTGCCGCCGGGGTCATGATTGCCGCCTCGGTCTGGAGCCTCATCATTCCGGGGCTCGAGATGGCTGAAAAGAACGGTTCGATCCCCTGGCTCACGGCATCCGTGGGCGTCATCGCAGGCGCGGTCTTCCTCAAGTTCCTCGACATGGCGATGCCGCACCTTCATCCGGGTTCGACGACGCCCGAGGGCCCGAAGTCGAAGCTCCACCGCGCGCAGCTTCTGTTTCTCGCCATCACGCTCCACAACATCCCTGAAGGGGGCTCGGTCGGCCTCACGTCGGGACTCGCCGCCATGTCGGGCGATCCGCTTGCCCTCTCCTCTGCCTTTGCGCTCGCCCTCGGCATCGGCATTCAGAACATCCCCGAAGGCGCGGCCGTATCGCTCCCGCTCCTCGGCCAGGGCGTCCCCCGCATGAAGGCCTTCCTCTTCGGCGTGCTTTCGGGCCTCGTGGAGCCGGTCTTCGGCCTCGTCGTCGTCGCCGCGATTTCCTTCTTCCTCCCCGTCATGCCCTTCATGCTGACCTTTGCCGCGGGCGCAATGCTCTACGTGGTGGTTGAGGAGCTCATCCCCGCAGCGCACCTCTCGAAGCACTCCGACATCGGTACGATGGCGCTGATTGCGGGCTTCGTCATCATGATGGCGCTCGACACCTCTCTCGGTTGAGAAAACGCAAATCATTGCGAATTACCGAATCAACAGGCGCCTGAAAACAAAATTTAATTCACGCAGAATGCCATAATGAACTCAAAGAGAGGGGCGGCCGGCCCGCTCCTCCCTCTTCCGGATTCCGGAAGAAAAATCCATAAAAAGGAGGCATCCATGCGTGTGCTTATTCCCGTAGACGGCAGCGTTTCCTGCCGCAACGCTCTTGACCTTCTTGCCGCGCGCGCACGCCGCATGCAGGTGAAGCCTGAAGTCTCTCTCATCAACGTCCAGCACCCGGTTCCGATGGGCGTCATGACGCAGTTCGGCCTCGACGCCGTCCGCGCCGCCGCCGAAGAGGAAGCGAAGGGCATCTTCTCGGACCTTGAGGGCAGCATTGCCGTCAGAGAACTTAATCCCGAGGAAAAGATCGGATTCGGCATTCCCGGCGAAGTCATTTCGAAGGAAGCTGAGGACGAAGACTGCGACCTCATCATCATGGGCGCGCGCGGGATTTCTCCCGCGAAGAGCTTCTTCCTCGGGTCGATCTCGAGAAACGTGCTCGCCAACACGATGAAGCCCGTTCTTCTCGCCCGCGGGGAGTCGCTGCCCGACCGCGAGAACCTGAGGCTCGTGCTTGCCGTCGACGGCTCCAACTACGGCGCCGCGGCCGCGAAGTTCATTTCTGAAAACCCGGGCTTCTTCGGACCCGCGCCCGAGGTGAAGGTCGTGAGCGTCATGCGCGACTTTTCCGACCTCACGCGCGCCGGCGTCACCGAATACGAACCCATTCTTCGCGACACGCGCGACCGCTGCGAAGCGGAAAACACGCGCCTCTGGGAAGAAGCGACGGAACCCGTCCTCGACATTCTCAAGGAGGCCGACATCGAAGCCGAAGCCGTCCGCCTGACGGGGAGCCCTGCCGAAGAGATCACGAAGTACGCGAAGGACCACGCCGACATGATCGTCATGGGCTCGCACGGCTGGGGCCGCTTCAAGTCCGCGGTCCTCGGCTCCACGGCGACGAAGATCGGGGCCCTTACGCACCTTCCGGTGCTCCTCATCCGCATTGAGGACTGAGGACTGAGGCTGCGCCTTTCTCCCCGAAGGGAGTCCTCCTCAAAATCAATAATCCCCCGGGAGGCGCCCCAAGCGCCTCCCGGAGGCAAAATCAAGAGAGGATGAATATGAGAGTCATCATTCCAGTCGACGGCAGCGCCTCCTCTTCTGAAGCCATCCGATTCATCGGCGAACGCGCCCGGTACATGAGCGAAAAGCCCGTGTCCGAGCTTATTTACGTCGAGCCGCCCATTCCCGACGACGTGATCGACCGCATCGACATCGACGCGCTCCGGCGGGCCTATGAGGCTTCCGCGAAGCAGAAAGCCGCCGGCAGCGAAGCGATCTCCCGCGCCGCGGGGCTTGCGTCCGAAACCAAAGTGCTCGAGGGCGACTGCGGTCCGGCGATCGCGCGCGAGGCGAAAGCCTTCCGCGCCGGCCTCATTGCCATGGGCTCGCGCGGGCGCTCGCCCGCGAAGAGCTTTTTCCTCGGCTCCGTTTCAAGAAGCGTGATCGAGCACGCCGGCCTCCCCGTCCTGCTCGTGCGCGAAAAGGGTCTCCCCGAACGCGAGAGCCTGAGGATTCTCCTTGCGGTCGACGGGTCTGAATACGGCGGGAAGGCCGCCGGCTTCATCGTTGAAAATGCGGCCCTCTTTGGTCCCCGGCCGAGCGTCGACGTGATTTTCGTCACGCTCGACTATACCGGCATCGCCCGCGACGAGGTCGACTTCATCGCGCCCGAAAGCGCCCGCGCCTACCTGGGAAAGGAGGCCGAGGGCGATTGGGAAAAGGCCGTGAAGCCCGTTGTCGACATCCTCGCCTCGGCCGGCATTGAAGCGAAGCCCGTCAGACGCGCCGGCGACCCCGCAGGGGAAATCGCCCGGTACGCAGCAGAAAATGCCGACCTGATCGTCATGGGGTCCCACGGCTGGGGACGCCTCAAATCCGCCGTCCTCGGCTCAACCGCAACAAAAGTGGGCGCCCTCACGCAAACCCCCGTGCTTCTCGTGCCTTCGGCCGACGCCTCGTAAGCGCCTCAACCGGCATCTCATTGAAAAAAGGAATTCATCTCATGAGAATCATCATTCCGAGCGACGGCAGCGCCTCCTGCCGCGAAGCCATTCGTTTCATCGGCGAACGCGCGAAGTTCATGCGCGAAAAGCCCGTCGTCGAACTCGCGAACGTGCAGTACGCGATTCCGGAGAGCATCATCGACCGCTTCGGTCTCGAAGCCGTCTGCGCCGTTTATGAAGCCGAAGGCCGCGCGCAGCTCGCCGAATGCACGAAGACCGCGGAACGCGCTGGCCTCTCCGTCGAAACCCGCGTTCTCTACGGCGAATGCGGGCCGTCGCTTGCGCGCGAGGCGCAGGTTTTCCGCGCCGACCTCATTGCCATGGGCTCCCGCGGGCTCTCCCCGGCGAAGAGCTTCTTCCTCGGCTCCGTTTCGAGAAGCGTGCTTGAGCACTCCTCGCTTCCGGTTCTCCTTGTGCGCGAAAAGGGGCTCCCCGAGCGCGAGAACATGCGGATTGCGCTCGCGGCCGACGGCTCCGACTACGGCGAGGCGGCGGCGCACTTCATTGCCGAACATCTCGACCTCTTCGGACCCGGCCTCACCGTCGACGTGATCAGCATTGCGCCCGACTACGTGAGCCTTGCGAAGAACGAGATCGACGGCGTATCGCCTGCGAGCTCGAAGGAATTCTTCGAAAAGGAATCCCAGAGCGCCTGGGAGAATGCCGTGAGTCCGGTTCTTGCCACGCTGACGGCGGCAGGCATCGACGCGCGGCCCGTGAAGCGCGAGGGCGATCCGGCCGAGGCGATTTCGGCCTACGCCAATGAAAACGCAGACATCGTCGTGATGGGCTCGCACGGCTACGGGCGCTTCAAGTCCGCCGTTCTCGGCTCGACCGCCGCCCGCGTGGGGGCGCTCTCCGAAATCCCGGTGCTCGTGATCCGCCTTCCCGAGGATCTGCAGATCTGACCTTTAAAAGAATCTTCTGTTAGAAAGAGAAGCTTATGCGCATTCTTGTTCCCGTTGATGAAAGCAGCCAGAGCACGCGCCTCATCCATTTCCTTCTTGAGCGCGATTCGCTCCTCGGGACCGATCCCGAGATCGAGCTCGTCAACGTGCAGTACTCCGTGCCGGAATCGCTCATCCGCCTTTTCGGCCTCAATGAGGTCAAAAAGTACTACCAGGATACGGGCGTCAACGTTTTCGAGGACCTCCAGAAAAAGACGGACTTCCGTTCGAAGCTCCGCACCGCAACGGAACGCGTGATGTACGGCGACGTCGTGAAGATGCTCGCCGAGGAGGCCGAGGCCTCGAAGGCCGATCTGATCGTCATGGGCGCCCGCGGGCTCAATCCCGTGCAGGGCCTCATCTTCGGCTCGGTCTCGAACGGCCTTCTTGCGAGGACGCACGTGCCGATGCTCGTGGTCCGCGACGAATCGAAGCTCCCCGAAAAGAAAATGCGGGTCGGCATCCTCGTCGACGGTTCGGCCTACGGGGCCGCTGCCGCCAACTACGTGCTCGAGCACCTTGAACTCTTCGGCGAAGACCCCGAGTTCACGGTCGTGCATTGCGCGGAACCCGTGCCCGATCCCATCACGCCCAACCCGGTGAACCCGATGATGCCGGTGCTCTCGCGCGAGGAGATCGACGAGGAGCAGCAGACGCGCTTCCATGAAGCCGTTCAGCCGGTGCTTGATCCCTTTGAAGTGGCGGGCCTCAATGTCAAGGCGCAGCTCCTTGTCGGCGAGGCCGACCTCGAGCTCCCGAGCTTTGCAAACGGGAACCTCGACCTCATCGTCATGGGCTCCCACGGCCGCGGCAACTTTACGGCTGCGGTTCTCGGCTCCACCGCCATGCATATTGCGGCGGAAACGAAGGTGCCGATGCTCGTGATCCGGAAGTAATTTCGCCCTCAAGCATCATACGAAGCGGCCCGGAATGCCAGGCGATTCCAGGCCGTCTTTCTTTTCCGGCCCCGGGTGCGCTTCATCGCTGCGCACCCGGAGTCCTGACCTCAAAGAAATCAGTCCTTCTTCGAACGGTTGGCGAAGAAGTTCGCCTTCTGGATGTCTTCCGTGCGGACCGTGAAGACCTGATTGAGCAGATCCTCAGTCAGCGCTTCCGCATCGGCCATCGCCTGAATGCTGAAGTGGTCGAGATCGGCCTGAGCCTTCTTCGGATCGGTCTTCACGGTCTTCACGTACTCGGCTTCAAAGGCGGCCTGGCGCTTGGCAAGCCCCTTTTCAAAGTCCGCATAGGCCTTCGTCACGATGGGCGCGAGCTTCGGATAGTCCGTCATCACGAGCGTCTGGAGCTTTCTGAACTTCCAGTAGAGGCTCGAGGAGTCGGCCTTGTCCGTACCCTCGCCCCAGTGCTTCGGATAGGCGGACATGCCCGAATAGATCGGCACGTAGACGGAAAGATCCGCCATGCCCATCGCGAGATAGGTCACTTCGCCGATCGCCTTCGGGAGCCACGGACGAACCTGCATCACGTGCGATTCATATGTGCGGAAGACGCTGATCGGACGATAGGGTTCGGCGTCGCCCTTGAGGCCATTCGTATACGGGTCGTGCGAAGCGAGTTCGCCCGATTCGTAGTGGTTGCGCAGAATCGTCTTGAGGTCCTCAACCGTCACCTTGCTGTCGGGCGTCGCCCAAACGGGGAAGCTGCGGCCGTCCGTCACCTTCTGATTGAGCGACGGCGTCAGAATCTTCTGCACCTGCCAGACGCGCGGATCGTTGTAGTCGCGGTCGCGCGCATCGTCGCGCGTATAGGCCTTCGAGAAATTGAATTCTCCGTCCTTCTTTGGATCATAGAAGCCGTTCTTCGTCGCCCACTCGACGAGGGTCTTCGAAGCAAGGAAGTCCGGGCTCTTCGGGTCGTACTGCTGCAGGCGCCCCTGATTGCCCGACGCGAAATACTTGTCCTTCGGCGTCCTCTGGGCGAGCCACTGGTGGCCCGTGCCGGTTTCGAAGTACCAGACTTCCTTTTCGTCCATCAGGACGACGCCGAAGCCTTCGCCCGCACCGATCGTTTCAACGATGCGGCCGAGAAGCTCAACGCCTTCGCGGGCCGTTTTCACGCGCGGCAGAAGAACTTCGGGGATGTCGTCTTCGGTTATGCCGGTGGCTTCGTTATAGGGGTCGATTTTGAGCGCATCGTCGCGCGCAAAGATCGATTCCGTGCCGGAGAAGCCCACGCCCGCCTCGTTGAAGCCCGTGGCGCCGTGCACCTGGGTCTTCCAGTTCGGGACCGTGGTGTAGCGCATGCCGTTCTCGGGAAGCGGATATTCAAAATTGTTGGCGCCATGGTGGTCCGCCGTGCGGTACATGCCTTTCACGCCTTTCGTCGCCGGATGGATCACGAGGTGCTGAGCCTTGAGCGCAGAGCTGTCGGCAGCGCGGGCGATCAGGATCGAGCCGTCGGCGGTGGCGCCGGAACCCACCACGACGGTGGTGCAGGCGAGCGCGGAGCCGCAGGCAAGAGCAGCAGCGGCTGCGAGGGCGGCGAGCTTGAAATGACGCATGGGAATTCTCCTCAAAGGTGGCTCTGGAGACTTCCTTTCTCATGATCGCGCCGGGATTTTTGCGGGAATCTCTGGTCAGGAGTCCCTGAAGG
>UMGZ01064472.1_pt1 | contig 15108 bp, 10 predicted proteins | sample 1965421 | NCBI WGS metagenome assembly UMGZ01 (sample SAMEA4836087, study PRJEB28245) | human gut metagenome | biome: gut microbiome; material: fecal sample | place: Denmark | collected 2008
GGCTCTTGTCGTGGCTCAGAAAGAGTCAAATAAGATACTTACTGAGGCCAAAACTCAGGCTCACGATATGATCGAATCTGCTAAAACAGAGCAGGTAAGACTCGCAGAGCAGAGTGCCTCTGAGTGTGAGAGAATAGTTAAGGAGCATAAGGAAAAGTGCGCTGAGCTTATCAGAACTAATACCGAGATAACAGAAAAGAAGATAAATGAAGTAAGAGCCGCTTATGACGAGGAGCTTGCTAAGTTTGAAAACCTCAAGGCTGAGGTAACTCAGTTCAAGGCTGACCTTACTCAGCTTTATAATAAGCAGATAAGACTTATTATGGAAATTCCTGCGTCCGAGCCTGCCGAGGAGAAAGCAGAGGAGTATGAGGAAGAAGAAACAGTAGAGGAAACTCAGGAAGCTGCAGAGGAGCAGGCAGAGGAAACAGCCGAGCCGGAGGAAACTGTTGAGGCTGAATCTGCACCTGTTACTGACAGTGAGCACGTTGAGAAGATTCTTAACACTGGTTCTTTCGACCCTGTTATACCAAAGACAGCTCCTGCTGAGCTTAAATTTGGAAAAAATAACTAATTTAAAGGCTCTGTTTTCCGCAGAGCCTTACTGTTCATAAATGGAGTAGGGAATAGATGTTTGTAATTTCGCTTGTTATCATGGCAGTTCTCGTTGCCGCCGACCAGCTCATAAAGTTTGCCGTGACAAATAACCTGCCGTTGAATGGTCAGCCTGTCGAGGTCATAAAGTTCGGTAGCTTTAAGGTGTTCAGCCTGACCCATATAAGAAACTCAGGAGCAGCATGGAGCATGATGTCAGGAAAGACTTGGTTTCTTATCGGTCTGCCTGTGGTCGTGCTTATTGCGGCTATAGTCTATATGTATAAGATACGCAAAGGCTCAAAGCTGGAGCTTGTGTCGCTGGCTATGGTACTTGCAGGCGGTATCGGCAACCTTATCGACAGAATAAGGGTAAAAGAAGTTGTGGACTATATCAAGTTCGAGCCTATCAATTTCCCTATCTTCAACTTTGCGGATATCTGTATCGTTATCGGCGGAATTCTGTTCGTCATCTGTTTTTGCTTTTTTGACGAAAAGAAAAAGCCGATCCGTGACGATATAAAGGTCAAAGACGAAAATGACAAAGCTTGATTTTATTGCCACTGCCGAGCAAACAGGCGAGCGTATCGACAGATTTCTGTCTGCGCAGGATACAGGTCTTACACGTTCTGCTGTGCAGAAGCTTATCGAGGACGGTGGCGTCACAGTTGGAGGCAAAAAAGTATCGAAAAATTATAAGCTGCATAACGGTGACAGCATTGAGATAATTATTCCCGACCCTGTGGAGCTTGACGTCAAGCCACAGGATATCCCCGTGGAAATAGTCTATGAGGACAGCGAGCTGCTTGTGGTGAATAAACCTAAAGGCATGGTGGTGCATCCAGCCGCAGGCAATCCCGATGGCACTTTGGTGAACGCATTGCTTTATCATTGTCAGGGCAGGCTTTCTTCAATAAACGGCGTCATTCGCCCTGGGATAGTCCATAGGATAGACAAAAATACAAGCGGTCTGCTGATTGTTGCCAAGACAGACAGCGCACATAACTTTCTTGCGGCTCAGATAAAAGAGCATAGCTTTACAAGAGAGTATGAAGCTGTACTCACAGGCGGTCGCCTAAAGAACCCTACCGGCACAGTTGACGCACCTATCGGCAGAAGCAAATATGACAGAAAGAAAATGTGCGTGACAGAGCAAAACTCCAAGCACGCAGTTACCCATTATGAGGTGCTGGAGGAGCTAGGTCAGTATTCGCTGGTGAAATTCCGCCTTGAAACAGGTCGAACCCACCAGATAAGAGTACATTCCGCATATATCGGTCACCCTGTCTACGGCGACGATGTTTACGGCAAAGCTGTAAAGGGAATCGAGGGGCAGTGCCTCCACGCAAAGAAAATTGGTTTTATACACCCTGCGACCAAGGAATATATGGAGTTTGACAGCGAATTGCCCGATTATTTTCAGGCGGTGCTGAAAAAACTCAGAGCAGGGAATTGACCCACGGAAGTGATTTTATGTTTGAAGATATATCAAAAGTCCTGCTTATAACGGATATGGACGGAACGTTCCTTCCTGCAAGCAAGATACCTACCCCGAAAACTCTCGTTGCTGTCAAGCGTTTTGAAGAGGCTGGTGGCAGATTCTCTATCGCTACAGGCAGAGCCATTCAGGCGGCCAGACAGTATTTTGACATGGTGAATGTGAATTGTCCTATCATAATGTCAAACGGCGGAATGGTCTACGATATCCATACGAAAGAGCAGATATATAACGTCTTTCTGCCAAGCTTTGCGGCGGATATCGTCAAGGAGATACTTGCCGATAATCCTTATGTTGGCTGTGAAGTGCTTACTGTCAACGAGGTCTATGTGCCAAGCATGACCCCTATGGAAAAGCGCCATAACGAGATCTGTAAGCTCATTCCCATTCAGTGTGCCGTTGACGAGATACCTGACAAGAACTGGTATAAGGTGCTTTTTGCAGTTGAGCCTGAGCGTATGGACGAGCTTATAAACTATGTGGCAAAAAAAGGCTACAAAGGTGTAGATTTTGTGCGTTCAAGTATCGAGTATTACGAGATACTTCCACAGAATATATCAAAAGGTACGGCTCTTGAGGAGCTGAGAAAAGCTTGTGGCATGGAGGATTTTACTTTCGTGGCAGCAGGCGACTATAATAATGATATTGAACTTCTTCAAGCGGCTGACGTGGCATATTGCCCGTCAAATGCGGCAGAGGAGGTCAAAAAGGTTGCGGATAAGGTCTTTGAGCAGTCCTGCGAGGAGGATTTTATTGCCGCAGTCATAGATGAAATTTTTGAAAAACTGAAGAAATAATATTTTTTGGAGGTCAAAAGTATGGACGAAACATTAAAGAAACAGCTTGAGATCACAGCCTGCAAGGTTCGTCTTGGAATACTCGAGGGAGTATTCAACGCAAAGTCGGGTCATCCGGGCGGATCGCTCTCTATCGCAGATCTGCTCACTTATCTCTATTTTGCCAAGATGAACGTATATCCTGATAAGCCGGAAGAGCCTGAGAGAGATAGACTCGTGCTTTCAAAGGGTCACACAGCACCTGCACTCTATGCTACTCTTGCAGAAAAAGGCTTTTTTCCAAAGGAGGAGCTGAAGTCCCTCAGACATATCGGTGCAATGCTTCAGGGTCACCCTTGTATCTCTATCCCTGGCGTAGATATGTCCTCTGGATCCCTTGGACAGGGCATTTCTGTTGCCTGTGGTATGGCGCTTTCAGGAAAGCTCACAAGCGATACCTATAAGGTGTATACTATCCTTGGCGACGGCGAGATCGAAGAGGGTCAGGTTTGGGAGGCTGCAATGTTCGCCGCTCATTATAAGCTTGATAACCTCGTTGCTGTTGTGGATAATAACGGACTTCAGATCGACGGAAAGATAGAGGACGTAATGTCTCCATATCCTATCGTTGACAAGTTTGCAGCATTTGGTTGGCACGTTATCACAGCTGACGCTCACGATTTTGACTCACTTGAAAAAGCATTCAACGAGGCAGAAACAGTATGCGGTCAGCCTTGCGTTATCGTAATGAAGAGTATCAAGGGCAAGGGCGTTTCATTTATGGAAAACAACGTTTCATGGCATGGCTCAGCACCTAACAAGGAACAGTATGAGCAGGCTGTGGCAGAAATAAACGAACAGCTTAAAAGTCTGGAGGGTTAAGCAATGGCAGAATTGAAGAAGAAAGCTACAAGAGAAAGCTACGGCGAGGCTCTTGCAGAGCTTGGCGATAAGTACGATAACCTCTATGTTTTTGACGCAGACCTTGCTGCTGCAACAAAAACAGGTATATTCAAAAAGAAATTCCCTGACAGATTTTTTGACTGCGGTATCGCCGAGTCAAATATGATGGGCGTTGCAGCAGGTATGGCTGCAACAGGCAAGATACCATTTGCTTCTACATTCGCAATGTTCGCCGCTGGCAGAGCATTTGAGCAGGTAAGAAACTCTATCGGTTATCCTCACCTCAACGTGAAGATAGGTGCAACACACGCAGGTATCTCTGTAGGCGAAGACGGTGCAACACATCAGTGCAACGAGGATATCGCTCTTATGAGAACTATCCCTGGCATGGTGGTAATAAACCCTGCCGACGACGTTGAAGCAAAGGCTGCCGTTGAAGCCGCTATCCTCCATGAAGGTCCGGTTTATCTCCGTTTCGGCAGACTTGCCACACCTGTTTTCAACGACCCTGAAACATATAAGTTTGAGCTTGGCAAGGGCGTTAAGCTCCGTGACGGCAAGGATATAGCTATCGTTGCAACAGGCCTTATGGTTTATGAAGCTATTGAAGCCGCAAAAGCTCTCGCAGCCGAGGGCATCGAAGCAACAGTTATCAATATCCACACTATCAAGCCAATCGACGAGGATATCATCGTTGAGGCTGCAAAGAATACAGGACTTCTTCTTACAGTTGAGGAGCATAGCGTTATCGGCGGACTTGGCTCAGCCGTTGCAGACGTTCTTGCAGCAAGACACCCTGCAAAGCTTGTTAAGATCGGCGTTAATGACGAGTTCGGTCACTCAGGCCAGGCAGTTGATCTTCTTAAAGAATATGGCCTCTGCGCAGACAATATCGTTGCAAAGGCAAGAGATGCTGTTAAGGCAAAGTAATAAAAACACCAAACGGACGGATATCTTCCGTCCGTTTTTTTGTACACAAAAAAGACACGCTTACGATCTCATAAACGTGTTTTTTTATGCTTTTACAGTGCCTGCATGAGTGTCGATAATGTTGTTTATACATATGTAAAGATAAGGCTTAAGCTCGCCAATGTCCACAGGCTCGTTGTAAAGTATGGACGAGTAGCAGGTTGAGCTTACAAGCTCAACTATCATGAATATCATGACCTCAGGCTGAACAATATCATATGGAGCGTCAGCAAGCATAGCGTCATAAATGTTGCGGAAGTCGATGTCATCGTCCTTTATAGGCGACGTAAGAGCGTGCTTGAAAACGCCCCAGCTAAGATTCTTTGCAATAAAAGTCAAAAGCGACTTGTTCTCGTTTAGCTGGTTGATGATGTTGTCAACAATAAAAATAATTCGTTCGTTAAATGTAAGCTTCTTGCCACTAGCATTTAATGCCTCGATAGCGTTTCTGAAAAGCTGTGACGACTTGTGAGAAACAAGCTTGTTTCTTATGTCATATTTGTCCTTGAAATAAAGATAAAACGTTCCTTTTGCCACACCAGCGTTGTTCACGATGTCTGAAATGGAGGTCTTGCTCACTCCCTTGGTGGTAAAAAGACTAAAAGCCGTGTTAAGCAGAGAGTCCTCCTTTACCTTTTTATTGGTATCAAGCTTGCCCATTTTAACACGTCCTTCCTTATTATAATATATACAATTTGTATGCCACACATACACAGGTTTACTGTGGTTGACCTTAAATCTATTATAATACAAAACCGTCTCAAAGTCAACTGAGCAAAATGACTAATAGTCAGTTATGACCGTTGGTCATTTTGTGCAACTCTACAAAAAGAATGACTAATGGTCATTTTACTATTGACTGTTGGTCATTTTTGATGTATACTATGAGATGTAATAAGACCGAGGGGTCAAAACTATGTGAAGGGAATGACATTTGATGCAGAAATTTGGCAGAGGAGTTGTAAAGCTCCGAGTACCGATACTCATAGTCAGCGTTCTGCTGCTGATACCGTCAATATTCGGTTTTCTCAGCACAAGAATAAACTATGATATTCTTTCATACCTCCCGTCAGACATTGAAACCATGAAAGGTCAGGATATAATGCTTGACGAGTTCGGCAAGGGTGGCTTTTCGCTGGTAATGCTTGACGGCATGGAGGATAAGGACGTTGAAAAGGTCAAGGAGAAGATCGAAAAGGTAGACCACGTTTGCGATGTTCTCTGGTATGACACCTTGGCAGACGTTTCACTTCCAAAGGAAGTTCTTCCTGATGATATTTACGATTTCTTCAATACAGATAACTCCACAATGATGGCTGTCTTTTTTGACGAAGCAACCTCCGCTGACGGCTCACTTGAAGCTGTCAAGGAGATAAGAAGCATCGCAGGCGAGCAGTGTTTCGTAAGCGGTATGTCGTCAGTCGTTGAGGATATCAAGGATCTGACAATGCAGGAAGCTCCGATGTATGTTGTTATCGCAGTAATACTTACAAGTATCATACTTGCACTTACAATGGATTCGTTCCTTATTCCACTGTTCTTTATGCTCAGCGTGGGCATGGCGATAATCTATAACATGGGAACGAACTTCATACAAGGTGAGATATCGTTCATCACCGAAGCTCTTGCGGCTGTACTACAGCTTGCGGTAACGATAGACTACTCGATCTTCCTGTGGCATAGCTACAAAGAGGAGAAAGAAAAGCACCCTGGTGACAACAAAGAGGCTATGGCAGTTGCCATCGGCAAAACTATCACCTCAGTTGTTTCAAGCTCCATAACAACAGTTGCAGGCTTCCTTGCACTTTGCTTCATGAGCTACGAGCTTGGCATGGACATGGGTATCGTAATGGCAAAGGGCGTTGTTATTGGCGTTATCTGCTGCATAACAGTTCTCCCGTCAATGATACTTGTCTTCGATAAGGCACTTGAAAAAACAATGCACAAAGACCTTGTTCCAAGCCTTGAAAAGCCTTCAAAGTTCATTATCAAGCACCATGCAGCATTTATCGTACTCTTTATAGTTGTACTTATCCCTGCCGTATATGGTCAGATAAACACCAATGTCTACTATAACCTGACAGATACTCTTCCAAAGGATCTCAACAGTGTTATCGCAAACACAAAGCTAGATGAGGAATACAACATGGCAACGACCCATATGCTCCTGGTTGACGCTGATATGCAGCCAAAGGAAGTAAACTCTATGCTCGACGAAATGGGCAAGGTTGATGGTGTAAGCTTCTCAATGTCACTGGATACTCTTATCGGTCCGTCTATCCCTCGTGAGATAGTTCCTAAGTCAGTAACAAAGATACTCAAGAGCGACAAATGGCAGCTTATGCTAATAGGTTCTGAATACAAGGTAGCTTCTGATGAAGAGAATGCCCAGATAGATGAGCTTAGCAAGATACTTAAATCCTACGATAAGGACGGAATGCTTATCGGTGAGGCGGCGGCAACAAAAGACCTTATCGACATAACAGATCATGACTTCAAGGTAGTAAATATAGTTTCTATCGCCGCTATCTTCATCATCATTCTTATTGCACTGCGTTCAGTTTCACTGCCTATCATTCTGGTAGCCGTTATCGAATTTGCTATCACAGTAAACATGGGTGTTCCGTGCTTTACGAATACCACCATACCGTTCATAGCGTCGGTAGTAATCGGTACTATCCAGCTTGGTGCAACAGTTGACTACGCTATCCTTATGACAACAAGATATAAGACCGAGCGTAACGCAGGCAAAGATAAACACGAAGCTGTCACTATCGCACTTACCACTTCAATGAAGTCTATCATGGTCAGCGCACTTGGCTTCTTCGCTTCAACATTCGGCGTTGGCGTATATTCAAGCGTAGATATGATCTCACAGCTTTGTACGCTCATGTCAAGAGGTGCAATAATCAGTATGATAACTGTTATCTGCATACTTCCTTCAATGCTTATGCTGTTCGATAAGGTAATAATCAATACAACAATGGGCATGAAGAAAAAAGAAAATAAGCTTTATAAGCTTCCTGAAATAAACTAATTCGTAAAGGAGATATAGTTATGAAAAAGTATTCAAGAGTTCTTGCAGGCATACTTGCCGTACTTCTTTCCGCAGGCTGCACAGGTCTTTATGCAGCAGCTCAGTCAGACAGCTCTTCCGCTGCCGACAGCACTGCCTCAACAACAAAGAGCGAATCAGATAAAAAAGATACAAAAGATACAAAGAAAGCTGATAAGTCTGACAGTGATACAGAAAAGCAGGCTAAGGAAGAAACAGTTTATGTTATCACTGACGCTTCCGGCAACAAGACAAAAACAGTCGTTTCCAACTGGCTGAAAAACCCACAGGGCGTAAAGAAGCTGGAGGACGTTTCCGACCTGACTGATATCGAGAATGTTAAAACAGACGAGGGCTTTACAGCCAATGGTGATAAGCTCACATGGGATACCGAGGGCGGAGATATCTACTATAAGGGCTATACCGATAAGGCACTCCCAGTTGATGTAAAGGTAACATATACCCTTGACGGCAAGGAGATAAAGCCTGAGGACCTCGCAGGCAAGAGCGGTAAGCTTACAGTAAGATATGACTATACGAACAACGATAAAAAAACTGTCAAGATAAACGGCAAGAAAACAGATATCTATGTTCCATACCTTATGGCAACAACAGCTATCCTTGATACTAACGTTTATTCAAACGTTGAAGTAACAAATGGCAAGCTCATTTCAGACGGAAGCAGACAGATACTTATAGGCGTTGCAATGCCTGGCCTTACAAAGAGCCTTGATCTTCAGGATAACGAAGATATCGAGATACCGGAGTACGTTGAGTTCACAGCAGACGTAAAGGACTTCGAGTCAACAACTGCTCTCACAGTTGCAACATCTGACATCTTCTCAAAGCTTGACCTTAGCGATATCGGTGATGCTGACGATCTTCAGGATAAGCTTGATGAGCTTTCTGATGCTACAGACGAGCTTGTAGACGGCACAGCAGAGCTTTACGCAGGCATCAAGAAGCTGTCCGATTCCTCAGGAACACTTATCACAGGTATCGACAAGCTTTATTCAGGCTCTAAGTCACTTGACAATGGTGCAAAAACACTTAACAGCGGTGCAACAAAGCTTCGTGACGGAGCAAAGACCCTTGATTCTTCCACAGGTGAGCTTATGAGAGGTATCTCCACAGCTCATAGTGGTTCAACAGCCCTCCTCGGTGGTTTTGATCAGGTAAACAGTGGTATGTCAACCTTGAAGAACGGCTCATCATCACTTTCAAGCGGACTTTCACAGGTATCCTCAGGCGCACAGCAGGTAAATAACGGTGCTGCAAGCCTAGCCGCAGGCACAAATAAGCTTGTTACAGGCGTAGGCGACCTCCAGGCAGGCTCTAAAAACCTTGCCGCAGGCACAAAGCAGACCTATGACGGTTCAACTGCACTGAAAAAAGGCGTTGCAACACTTAATGCAGGCGTTTCCACACTCTATGAAAAGGTGCAGTCACTCCCTGCAAGCGTTGAACTTCTTTCAAATGGCATAACAAAGGTAGATAACGCACTTACACAGTCTATCGCATACGACCAGCAGGTACTCGCAGGACTTGAGCAGCTTCTCGGCAATTACGAAGAAGGCTCAGCAGAGTATACGAGCATAAGCAATATGATAGCAGCCGTAAATGGCTCTATCCAGTATCAGCAGGGCGCACAGAGCGGCCTTGGCGATGTTTCAACAGGTGTCGGCACAATGGCTACCGAGGGCAAACAGCTTGTTGACGGTGTAACTCAGATATACAATGGTCTTAACGATAAGAAGAAAGGTCTTGTCGCAGGCGTTGATAATTTGAATACAGGACTTAAAACGGTAAACGAGGGTGCTTCTGCACTTAAAACCGGTATCGGCACACTTGCTAAGTCCAGCAAGGATCTTAACAATGGTGCAGCTACACTCTCCGCAGGCACAAAGAACCTCTCCGCAGGCGTAAGCTCAGCACAGGCAGGCGCAAGCAAGCTTGATAAGGGCGTTGATAGCCTGAACACAGGCGTATCAAAGCTTTCAAACGGTGCAAAAACTCTTGACAGCGGTCTTGGTCAGCTTGACAACGGCAGCAAGCAGCTAAAAGACGGTACTGCAACACTCTATTCATCACTTGTAGAGCTTGCACAGGGTACAACAACACTTTCAAGCGGCAGTGCAGAGCTGTTCAGCGGTATCGGTCAGCTCAAAGACGGCAGCTCACAGCTTTCATCTGGTGTTAAGAAGCTTGAAAGCGGTGCAAAGACCCTTAAAGACGGCATGGCTAAGTATAAGGACGAGGGCATCGGCAAGCTCCTTGACATCTACAACAACGACCTCAAGGGACTTATCGACAGACTTGACGCTCTCAAGACAGCAGCCGAGGATTCAACAACATTCTCAGGCGCAGCCGATGGCGTTGAAAGCTCAGTTAAGTATATTTACGAAACTGCGGCTATTGAAAAAGCAGACGAGTAATTTTTACTTCCCACACATAGCAAAGACCCCCTTGGACAGAAATGTCCGAGGGGGTCTTTGTATTTATAAATGTATTATCTGTACAAAAAAACGGACGGAATCTTTCCGCCCGTTTTATATATCCTACTGTCTTAGATAAACGCCGTTTTCTTCGATGTAGTCCTCCATGTCATGCTTGTATTCAAGATCAAGAGAATCTTTAGGAAGTGCTTTCAGTGCTTTCTGACCAATGTCTTTTCTGAAATGCTCTCCCTCGAACTTTATCTTGGAAACAGCCTCGTAAGACTTGTCCAGTGCGCCCTGAAGCGTGTAAGCATTGCAGGTAACACCCAGAACACGACCGCCGTTTGTGTAGAATTTGCCGTCCTCATACTTAGTGCCTGCGTGATAAATAAACGCTCCGTCTACCTGACCCTTGTCGTCCATACCGAACATCTCGATACCCTTTTTGTACTTAACAGGATATCCTCCGCTGGCCATAACAACACAAGTGCAGTAACCCGACTTCCAGCCGATCTTGACATCAGCCAGCCTGTGTTCATAAATAGCCTCAAATATCTCGCAAAGATCGCCCTCCAGCATAGGAAGAACGACCTGCGTTTCAGGGTCGCCGAAACGGCAGTTGTATTCAATTACCTTTGGACCATTAGGGGTGAGCATAAGTCCGAAATACAAACAGCCCTCAAAAGTCCTGCCCTCAGCATTCATTGCATTGATAGTCGGCAGGAAGATCTTCTCCATGCACTCCTTGGCAATGTCCTCAGTGTAGTAAGGGTTAGGTGCAACAGTACCCATTCCTCCTGTGTTCAGACCCTTGTCGCCGTCCAAAGCTCTCTTGTGATCCATTGAAGAGATCATAGGAACAACAGTTTTGCCGTCAGTGAATGAAAGCACAGAAACCTCAGGACCTGTGAGATATTCCTCCACAACGATAGTGGAACTGCTCTCACCGAACTGCTTGTCATCTATCATTGAGTGTATAGCCTCCACAGCCTCTTTCTCACTCTCCGCCAGAATAACGCCCTTGCCAAGTGCAAGTCCGTCAGCCTTTATAACAGCAGGGTATGTGTTCTGTTCCTTGACATATTTTATAGCGTCCTCACTGTTTGTGAACACCTCGTATTTGGCTGTAGGAATATTGTATTTTTTCATAAGATCCTTAGAAAAGACCTTTGAACCCTCGATTATAGCCGCATTTTTCTTAGGACCAAAGGTCTTGAAACCCTCAGCCTGCAAAGCGTCTACCATTCCAAGTACAAGCGGATCGTCAGGTGCAACAGCCACCATGTCTACTTTAAGCTTCTTTGCCAGAGCCACAACGCCCTCGATATCTGTTGCCGCAACATCAAAACATTCTGCATAGCGTGAAATGCCACCGTTTCCGGGTGTGCAGTAAAGCTTTCCTACCTTAGGGGACTCCGCAAGCTTCATAACGATAGCGTGTTCACGTCCGCCTCCGCCAACAACTAATATGTCCATTTTCAGACCTCCTCAGTGTGTTTTTTCCAATTATAACAATACCGCACACCTATGCTGTGCGGTATCGTCATTTATTTACTTCGTATACTATTACTTAAGCTCAAAGCTGTCAAGAACTGTCTTGAACTCGTCAGAAAGCTTGCTGTAAGCGTTCTCGCTTGCACCATATGTGATAACAACAAGGTTGCCGTTGTCAGAAGTGATTATCTGATTGAGCAGTACCTTCTGTGAGCCGATCTCGCCTGTTACGTCAACAATGTAAGCGTCCTTGCCTGCAAACTTATCTTCCTTGTCGTTTGTAACAGTGTAGCCGTCCATGGAATTATATGTTTGCTTGATCTGGTCAGCATAATCGCTTGCTGTAAGACCGTTGAGCAGATCGTTTGACATTGAGATAACGTTGATAGAAGCAGACTCAAGCTCAGCATCATCGCCTGCGTCAGCGTATGTGAACATTACGTCAACACCAGCGGACTCCTGCATTGCCCACTTCTTTGAGTCGATCTTGAATGAGTAAAGATCGCTTGTGTAAACGTTGTTCTCATATGTGCCTTTAGCCTCGTCGCCAGTGCTTGTTGTGTCGCCAGCAGAAGTTGTTGTGTCAGCAACTGACTCCTCAGGTGCAGCAGTTGTAGTTGTTGTGTCAGCCTTAGACTCAACAGCAGGTGCAGCCGTAGTTGTAGTAGTTGTTTTAGCCTCTGCCTTTGACTCACTGCTTGAATCGCTTGACTCTGAGCAGCCTGTAACTGCAAATACCATTGTCAGTGCCATAATTGAAGCAAGTAACTTTTTCATAATAAATTTCTCCTTTTCTTCTTGACCTTTATTGTTTTGCATTAATGCACAAAAATTAGTGATGGAACAATCTTATTCCAGTGAATGCCATTGCCATGTTGTACTTGTTGCAAGTCATGATAACATGATCGTCCCTGATAGATCCGCCCGGCTCGGCTATGTAAGCCACACCGCTCTTTTTAGCTCTCTCGATGTTGTCGCCGAATGGGAAGAAAGCGTCAGAACCAAGGCAAACGCCTGTGTTCTTTGCAAGCCATTCCTTCTTTTCAGCCTCAGTGAGTACCTCTGGCTTTACCTTGAATGTGTTCTGCCATACTCCCTCAGCCAGTACATCATCATGCTCGTCAGAAATGTAAACGTCAATAGCGTTATCTCTGTCAGGACGTCTGATGTTGTCAACGAACTGAAGACCAAGTACCTTTGGGTGCTGTCTGAGCCACCAAATGTCAGCCTTGTTTCCTGCAAGTCTTGTGCAGTGTATTCTTGACTGCTGACCTGCACCGATACCTATAGCCTGACCGTCCTTTACATAGCAAACGCTGTTAGACTGTGTGTATTTAAGTGTGATAAGAGAGATAACAAGATCAGTTTTCTTGTCCTCAGGAATTTCCTTGTTGTCTGTCACGATATTTGTGAGCATATCGTTGTCTATTTTCAGTTCGTTTCGACCCTGCTCGAAAGTTACGCCGAAAACCTGCTTTCTCTCGATAGGCGCAGGAACATAGTTCTCGTCTATCTTGATGATGTTGTATGTACCCTTTCTCTTTGACTTGAGTATCTCAAGAGCCTCGTCAGTGTAGCCTGGTGCGATGATGCCGTCAGAAACCTCTCTCTGTATCATCTTTGCAGTGCAAGCGTCACACTCGTCAGAAAGTGCGATAAAATCGCCGTATGATGACATTCTGTCAGCACCTCTTGCTCTTGCATAAGCGCTTGCAAGGGGAGTAAGCTCGCCCAGATCGTCAACAAAATATATCTTCTTTTCGACCTCGCTCAAAGGCTTGCCGATAGCAGCGCCCGCAGGTGAAACGTGCTTGAAAGAAGTTGCCGCACACATACCTGTTGCCTTTTTAAGCTCTCTTACCAACTGCCAGCCGTTGAATGCGTCAAGCAGATTGATGTAACCCGGCTTGCCGTTGAGTACCTCGATAGGGAGATCCTTGCCATCCTCCATAAATACTCTTGACGGCTTCTGATTAGGGTTGCAGCCGTATTTCAAAAGCATTTCATTTGCCATAATTTTTACCTCCGTTTATTTAACCTATTCACTCCGCAGATATTACTTGCTGTACTTATTAACGATCTTAGAAACAGCCTTGCCGCTTGCTATATCAATGTATCTTACAAACAGCGATACCTTGTTGTCCTCGTTGAGTGCTTCCCAAAGCTTGCCGGTGAACTCCTCGATATCGTTAGGTATCTCCACCTTCTTAGGCTCGCCCTCAAAGCTTGGCAGAGGATTGCCGTCACCCATGTAAGTGTGGATAAAATGACCCACGCCGTCAAGAGGGTTTGTGTATGTGTAAGTAAATCTCTCGCAGCAGTCAGGGTTGCCGTCAGCGGACTTGAGTATGCTCATAGCATAATTATATGCGCCGTTCTCAACGTGCATGATACCTGAAATACGAGGAGTGTAGTTTGGAGCGTCGTCCTCATACTCTCTCGTCCTCAGTGACTGCTCAAAAGTCTGCTGCTTGTCCATAAGCTCGTAAATAGTGTCCGTCTGATCGCCGTTTGTAACGATAGTCTTGTTTCCAAGCACACGAACAGGGGAGTATATAATAAGGTGTGGGTCAGAAAGCTTGCTAGGATCAGCAGCTTCTGTCTTGATGCCGTCCTCAGTTTCCGTGAAAACTCTGTTTCTGGAATTAACACTTCTACCCATGATAAAATAAGCCGTTACCGCACTCTTTCCGTCAGCAGACTTGCCTATTACTATTCCTCTGCCCGGATATGAGTTGCTTTTAAGCTCGTCATAAATATTAAGGGTCTTCATATCTTGTCCTCCATAATTTTTCTTAGTCTTTAAGGTCAACGTAAGCCTTGCCGTCCTTAATGCTTATCCTGTCCTCGCAGAACAGCGAAACAGCCTTAGGCAAAAGCTTCCATTCAACGTTTTCCATTATCTTCTTCTGTAAGCTTTCAGGCGTTTCGTCATTGGCTACGTCCACAGCGCCCTGCAAAATAATAGCACCGGCGTCAGCCTTTTCGTTTACAAAATGTATAGTCGCACCCGATACCTTTACACCGTATTCAAGAGCCTTTTCATGAACTTTAAGCCCATAAAAGCCCTCGCCGCAGAATGACGGTATCAGTGCAGGGTGAACGTTTATTATCCTGTAAGGATAAGCCTTTGTAACGCATTCGTCAAGAATGACCATAAATCCAGCCAGCACCACAAGGTCAGCACCCTGTCTGTTAAGCTCAGCCAGAATAGCCTCGCTGTAACTCTTGCTGTCAGCATATTCCTTTCTCGGAATAACGACAGTGCCGATACCTGCATTTTTCGCCCTCTCCAGAGCATAAGCACCCTCCTTCGAGGATATAACGCAGGTTATCTTGCCGTTTTTTATAATGCCGCTTTTTTCAGCGTCAATAAGCGCC
>UMGZ01035117.1_pt1 | contig 15067 bp, 14 predicted proteins | sample 1965421 | NCBI WGS metagenome assembly UMGZ01 (sample SAMEA4836087, study PRJEB28245) | human gut metagenome | biome: gut microbiome; material: fecal sample | place: Denmark | collected 2008
GTTTGCTATGAGTAAAGACAAAGCGTTAGATATTGTATTGTCCGAGTTTCTGGAGCTGGCAAAGGTACCCCGCCCCTCCCATCACGAGGAGCGCGTCAGCGAGTACCTGTTCCAGTGGGCCAAGCGCCATGGTCTGGCCGTGGAAAAGGACAACATGAATGAGATCATCATTGACAAGCCCGCATCCCCCGGCTGTGAAAATGTACCTCGTGTGATCTTCCAGGCGCACATGGATATGGTGTGTGTTTGCGAAGAGGGTGTCACCTACGATCCCATGAACGACCCTATCAAGGTCATCAACGATGGTGTGACTCTGACCGCAGACGGCACCAGTCTGGGCGCCGACGACGGTATCGGCGTGGCGATGTGCCTGTATCTGCTGCAGGATGACACCCTGCGTCACGGCCCCATCCGCGCCATCTTCACCACCAACGAAGAAGATGGTATGGACTCCATGGACATTGATCCCAAGTATCTGGATGGCGGCTATCTGGTCAATCTGGACTGGGAAACGCTGGGCTCTCTGTGTAATTCCTGCGCTGGCGGTGACTTCTTCAACTACAGCCACAAGGCCGAGTGGGAGAAGCCTATTGTGGGTTGCAAGGCGCTGACCATTTCCTTCAGCGGCTTGCTGGGCGGCCACTCTGGCGTGGGCATCAACAAGGGCCACGCCAATGCGCTGGTCAGCATCGCTACGCTGCTGGCAATGCTGCGGCAGGGCGGCGTCAGCTATCGTGTGGCCTCCTTCAGCGGTGGTCAGGCGAAGAACGCCATCCCCGCGTTTGGCACCGCCACGGTCGTTCTTTCCGCCGCCGAGGAAGATCGGGCCAAGGCTATCATTGAAACCTTCCGTGGAGAGTTTGCGGAGGCTTTCGGCAACATCGAGCCGGATATGGTATTCACCACCGCCTTTGGTGACACCGCGCCTGACCGCGTACTGACCGGAGAGATCGGCTACGGTATGGTGGGACTGATGACCACCGTCCCCAATAACGTCCACACCATGAGCCCGTTTATCGACGGGCTGGTGGAGAGCTCCGCCAACCTGGGTGTTGTGTCCGTTGACGATGATATGGTGCGCTTCACAGTGTTTGCCCGCAGCAGTGTTGCCTATCATGCTACTCAGATCGGTGTGATCTGCGGCGCGCTGGCTAACAGTTTCGGGTTTACCTTCGACAGCGAAGGCCATGTCCCTGGGTGGGCGGTCAATCCCAACAGCAAGCTGACCCATATCGCTTGTGATGCCTACAAGCACCTGACCGGCACGGATATGATCGTGGAGCCGGTGCACGCCGGTGTGGAGTGCGGTGCTTTCGCGGAGAAGAACCCTCATCTGGATATGATCTCCATTGGGCCGACGCTGGTGGATGTGCATACGCCCAACGAGGTCTGCAAGATTGAGGACGTCAAGATTACCACCGAGCTGCTGATCGAAATTCTGGAGCGTATCGCCAAATAAAAAGACTTCATCTTACTTCCAATTTAGGCTACTTTCGACCATTGTCTCCTTACAGGTCAGGAGCCGGACTGCGCGTATCACGCAGTCCGGCTCCTGGCAATTTATGTATGCCGAAGTATGCTCCATATGATCACCTGTCGATTTCACGGCTTCTGTATTGCAGCCAATGAGTCCATGAGCGAATGGAAACCATCTTCTCCCAGCATGGCCGCGGCATCGAACGGGATGCCTTCAGAGGCCGTAATAGCCAGATCGCCGCCGGGCATATCCTCGCCCACTGCGGGTACGGGTTCCGGGTGCATATTGGACAGTATCTCACGAACCAGTTGCTCCACTGCTTGCCGGTCTATCCTTGGCGCAGCCGCGGACTCCGGTGTTTCCGGGCAATTCATATAGTGGGTCACGGCGTTGACCAGGAACTGTGCCTTGCGCCGACCCTGCTCGTTCAAGATCGCGGCTACCTGCTGGTGGCTTGGGTCACCGGCATTGAATTGGACGGTAAATCTGAAGGAATCCTTCTTTTCGCCCATATGGATCACCTACTCGTCTTCGTAGCCGCATACAAGAGACCGTACCCGGCAGCGTTGGCGCCAATCTCCTCCACAAAGATGGCTGTACCGACCTTACCGGACTTTTCGATCTGTTTCCGAAGCAGCAGAGAGCCGCCGCCTACAAAAATAACCTTGCCGGTACGCAGCTCGATCTTCCGCTCCCGCAGAGTACGGAAAAGGTCCGCCACGAAGGACTCCGCGCCGCGCTCTACCAGTGTTTGGATCTCACTGCCGTAAGCTGCTGCTTCAAATACGTTGCCCCTTGCAATGCAGGGTAATTGATCACATAGCGATTATAGTCGCGCCGGCTGCGAATTTCTTCAGCATTGCTCAGGGATAATCCCAAGTCATCAACTACCGCCAAAATATTTCGCTTGAGTGCTTTACGCTGCCCTTCACTGGGACGGTCTTCAACATTCAAATCAATGTCCTCAGAAAAGCGCTGGATCAGCTTATAGCATTTTGAGAGTGAAGTTCCGCCCTTGAACACCATGTCTGGCTGATAGGAAGTCATCCTCCTTAAAAACTCCGTGACATAGTAGTCTTTTTCAATGATGCTGGCCGCAATCCCTGTCGCATCTGCCGTTCGTAGTATAGCTTGCTCGAACAATTCTCTATTACTGTGTAACATGATAGATGATCTCACTTTCCACCAGAGTGCGCATAGCCTTATCAGGAAACGCAGGTGCGTATTCTGTGATGTCGCGTCTCGTAATGCCGTTTTTTGTGATAAACTCTATGGTCAGTTTCTTCCTCCCTTCGGAGAAATAAGGTGCCGGCATTTCATTCATAAGCTCCAGGAAGCTCAACACAGCAGCATTTTTTGCCGTGACCTTACTTCTGGCTCTGCGTAGAATAACACGCTGCTTCCCGATAGCTAACTCACGGGAACGTGTCTTTTCGTTGTTGGTACAGACTTCAATGGTATTGGGCATTTGCGTTGACAACCCCAGTTGGTTTAAGAAAGCTGCACCGGAATAGTAGCCGTAACAGCCAGAACTATCCTTTACATATTTTTTCTCGATTACTTTGCGGGGGTCGAGCAGACTGGTGCCAAATGCTGTCTCAGTGGGAATATAATAAATACCGCGGTCAAAACGCACCAGCCTACCAGTTCTACACAATTCGTTCAGTTCTTTGAAGAGCCACGGGCGTGAATAGCCCCCGCAGTCAATCTCATCAAGTAAGATCGGCTCGTTACAGCCGAAATTCGTTGTGAGTCTATCTAAAAGCGTCATATCACAGCCTCCTTCTAATCATAGTATGCTTTTCTTGATTTGAATTATACTATAATCAACGCACTGTGTCAACATTGCTATAATCCGACGCCGCCTCAAGCCCAAGAAAGCCATCGGTCGGGAGAGATTCGTCTATGAAGCTGCTGCCGGTCTGTACCTGTGCAGGAGATTTGTGTGCAGAGGCTTTGAAATAGAAACGATATTGGCGGCCAACCTCTATCTTGTCCTGCCTGGGCAGTACAAGTGTCCTTTCACGCTCCTGACTGTCTATGATCCGGATATTGCGGTACTTGCGGAGCGGCGTCTGTGTGATGGCAATGCAGATGCCATCAACGGTCGAGTAGTGCCCGGCGATAATTAGGCGGTAGAGTTCTGCCGTTTTATAGGCAAGTCCTATGGCGAGGATACCGCTGAGCAGAGCTGTAACGGTATCGAGGGAAAAGAAAATGGCTGCCAGCCCTACAAGGAAGAAAGCCGCCCCTGCCAACGCGGTGAGGAGCAGCTTTCTTCTCAGAGGCAGCGGTGCTGTCCTGAGCTTGTCCATCATGACAGCCTCTCAAAGATGATCTGACGGCGCAGATAGAGGTTTGCCACAGCCTGCAGCACGGGGCGGCAGCAGACGAAGGGCCTGACCATATCCGCGATATTGTCGCTGGTGGTGGTATCGTCTGCATACAGGGCGTCCATCAGCTGCGAATCAGAGTGGATCGTATGGATGTCATACTCCACACACTTGATCAGTTCTGCCGTGGATAAGAGTGCCTGACGGGACAGACGATAAACCCGCCGTTCGTTTGCGCTGCGCCGGTCCTTGCGAAACAGCTTCCTGGTAACCGCAAAAGGGACATGGCCGAAAACCGTCAGCTTGATAAACGAGATCAGCCGCAGCAGCAGACTGTCTGAGATCGGCACCACGTAAAGCCCTGACAACAGAGCATACAGTGCATCCTCATCGGTTTCGCCGCAGCCCTCCACCACCAGTCCGCGCTGCATCAGCCGGCGCATACAGTCGGAGATACTGCGCTGGGGTCTGATGCCGCTGGCTTTCAGCTTGGCAGAATAAGCATTCTCAAGGGATCCGGTGTCCATGATCTGCCAGTTCAGCGCAGCCCAAAGGATCATCTCCTGGATGTCCAATGCATATTCCCGGTTGTTGATGATGACCATAGGGCAGGTCATATCGCCCATGCGGCCTTTGCGCTCGAAACGGCCGACGGCCGTATAGTATTTCTGCATGAATTTCACCTCACATTTTTCACGAAGCCTTGGAGCTCTTCTTCAACGGCTCATATTCAAGGCTATTCAAAAACTCCGCATTGTTCCTCAGCCGCTCAGCGGCTCTATGTACGGCCGCGCCCAAATAGTTGGCCTTGATCCCATAATAGGCAGCAATGTCCGTATTGCTCAGGCCGATAAATTTCAGCTGTATCGCCTCGATACCCAGCCGTGCGACACCGTTGTATTGCTGCTTCGCGCTTTCCAGAAGCGATAACGCATCTACCTCAGCCAGCTGTTCCTGAAGACTGCGGATGCCGGAGGTCATGGCACGGTGACCGTCAGCCTCCGTGTCAAAGATCTCCGATACAGGAAAGCTGCGCCGCTCCTTGCTGTGCTGTAGCCGGCAATAGGTACGCAGACCGTTCTCAACGACCCTCTGAGCATAGGTGGGAAAGCTGGCGCCGCCGTCCGGGTCATACGTCACTGCGGCCTTGCAAAGCCAAATGCAGCCCTCTTGAAACAAATCGTCATAGCCGAAACCATAGCGCTGCTCATTGACCTGAATGCTGGTACGGATGGCCCAGCGTACCACGTCCATATTCGCCTCTACCATACTGCGCTGGGCATCAGTAAGGGCAATATTCTTATTCTTCATCGTCAGATTCACCTCTCTTTCTCTGTGGCTTTAGGCGTGCTCGCTATGCGACCTCTGCGCTGTGGATACGAAACTTCTCGCAGGCGCAGATCAACCGATCACACATGTACGCGCCGAATTGTGCGATATGCGCCTGTTCCTCGTGCAGACCGAACTCTGTCTGCATCCATTGATACGCCTCTTTCTTGGTCATCAAGCCGGAACGCCACAGGCGGTCAAATGCCCGGTGTGCCTGGATACGCTTATGCCGAAGCTCCCCGTCAGCCAGAGAGCCCATGGGCTGCCGTGTGGCGCGATGGGCAGCCACATAGCTGTTGCAGGCAGGATAGCGGTCACAAACATACAGATAGCTTCCTGCACTACGACTGTTGCCATATACAAAGCTGGCAGGATGCAAGGTAGCCTTAGCTCCGCAGTTGGGGCAATGGATATTGACTCTTTTCAGAATGTTCACCTCCTTCTTTCGGCTTGTGTGCGTTCATTGTTGGCAGCTCTCCCACAATTGGGATAGACTGCACCGTTTCGGGTCTTCTACGTTCCAGACAAGCCAGCTGGTGTAGAAGCGTTGGAATCCCTCCAGCATCATAATGCCGACGCAATCATATTTATCCACAGTCTCACCGGACAGTTCCTCGAATACCGCCACAGGTATGATTGCCGGCACGGCATTGTGATTTACAGACAGAAGAAAACCGGAGCACCCGTCACAACGCTGGCAATCAATGAAGAAGCTGTTGCGCCAGTTACAGCAGGTTGCCTGTAAAAATCGGTAAAAACGCTTGTCCATAAAATTCCCTCTACTATCATTATCCGTAAAACGAAATCAAAAGTGCGCCACTTTTTGAAAAAAATTTCAAATTTCTCTGCGGCCACGGGGTCGGGGGCGTCTGGAGACAATAATTGCCACGGCAGCTGCCGCAGCTAAAATGAAACAAAGTGCTTTTTTCATTGTGCATTTCTCCTTAATTTTCAGTTCGTTCACAGTAGACCACAAACCGCTGCCGCCCGCCGCCGGCGTGGGGGTGGCAGGTCAGCCGCGTCGCAGTTCCTGTCAACTTTCAGGCTTCTTTACCTCACAGGAGCAGTGGTTTGAATCACAGCCCGCTGAAATGTTGCCGGGTTTATCTACAAACATTTCATCAGAGCTATTGATTTTTATCTCACGGTGTCGTATACTATCCATTGAAATGTAGCATGATAATACCAGCAAGTTTTCAATGGAGGTTGGGCTATGGAAATAAAACGAGATCGCTATTTGAAAAAAATCATCTCCTTCATGTGGGATGGTCAGGTGAAGGTGATCACTGGCATCCGCAGATGCGGCAAGTCCTACCTGCTTCGCAATCTGTTCAAGAGTTACCTTCTCGGTGAGGGTGTTACCGAAGATCATATTCTGTCCTTTGAGTTGGACTTGACCCGTGATATTCGCTATCGCAATCCGCTGGAGCTTTCGGCTCATGTCCGTGAGATCGTAGAACACAGTGCAGACCAATATTATCTTTTTGTAGACGAGATTCAGATGTCCGACGAGGTTCCGAATCCCTACAATCCAGATGGCAAGAAGGTTACCTTCTACGACGCGCTCAACGATTTGAAATCCTTGTCCAACTTGGACATTTATGTGACCGGCAGCAACTCCAAAATGCTGTCCTCCGATATACTGACTGAGTTCCGGGGACGGAGCGATGAGATCCGTGTGCATCCGCTTTCCTTTGCCGAATACTATTCAGCCGTAGGCGGTGATAAGCAGGATGCCTTTGAGGACTATGCCTTCTACGGCGGTATGCCGCTGATCCTGTCCCGTCCCACGGATGCCGCGAAAATGGCTTATCTGAAATCGCTGTTTTCTGAGGTCTATCTGAAGGACATTGTAGAGCGGAAGAAGATCAAGCGTGAGGATGTGCTGTCTGCTATTCTTGATCTGCTGTGTTCGTCTATTGGTTCTCTGACCAACCCAACGAAGGTTGCTGCCGCCATCAACACCGTGCAGAAGCGTAGCGGTGAAAATGTCGTTGCCTTGAACACCGTGAAAGCCTATATGGATCACTTATCGGATTCCTTCCTCTTTACCGAATGCAAGCGCTGGGATGTGAAGGGCAAGAGCTATTTTGACTATCCCAACAAATACTACTGTGAGGACATTGGACTGAGAAATGCCCGTATCGGCTTCCGCCAGCAGGAAATGACGCACATCATGGAGAACATCATTTTCAATGAGTTGATGATCCGTGAATGCGCCGTTGACATCGGCATCGTCTATGGCAATGAGAAAAATGCCAAAGGAAAGGTCACTCCGGTTGCGCGGGAAATCGACTTCATTGCAACCTCCGGCGGCAAGAAGACCTACATCCAGTCTGCCTACGCATTGGGAACAGAGGAAAAGGCAATCACCGAGAATAAACCCTTCGCGCTGACCGGCGATTCCTTCCCGAAGATCATTGTCCGTCATGACATCCGTAAGCGTTGGTATGATGAGGGCGGCATTCTCAATATTGGCGTCATTGACTTCCTGCTGGATGACACGCTTGTCTGAATCCTCTCAAAATAAAACTGCTCACCGTGATTGGCTCATGGTGGGCAGTTTTTCGCAATACACCACAAACCGCTGCCGCCCACCCGAAGCGTAGGGATGGCAGGTCAGAAGCGTCAGAAGGTCGCGGCCCTGCTGAATTTTGATCTTGTCCACCTCGTGGGGCTGGATGATCCGAATGTCAGCTACGGTGTAGGTCAGCGTCTCCCATAGATTTGTCAGCGTAACGGTATCGCCCGCCTGCAAGCGGTCGATATGCCGGAAGTAGTCTGCGCCGCGCCAGCCCCGGTGGCCGGCAATGACGCAGTTGGTGTTGTCGCCGCCGATGGGCGCGGACGTGTTGCCCAGTACTGCCGCGCCTGCGGCAAGGTGGTCATCGGACGCGCCCAGATAGACCGGCATGATAAGCTCCATGGTAGGTATCTCTAAGACGCCTATGATCTCGTCAGCTACGCCGTAGGTGGTCAGGTCGGCGGCAGGCTCCTCACAGGCTTCGAGGTCGGTGAGATTACACTGCCTTTCCTTATAAAGCTGCCGGTTGTACTCCTGTAGAGCTGCCATCAGTTCGGGGTACTGCTGCTCCGGCTTCCGTTCTTCAAGGAAGTTTTGTACGGCTTCGTTCGTGTCGGCTTGAAGCCTGTGTCCTGTGAACATCGGCCACAGCATCACGCAGATGCCCGCCGCGGCCAGCAGCACCGCCAGCACAAGAGATGTCTTACGCATGGCGTTTCCTCCTCATCAGGAAGTATCCGCTGCCTGCAACAGCTACCGCGCCAAGGCCGATACCCAAGCCGGTGAGGTAATGCCGCGTCCAGGAAGATGCCACAGGTTTTTCTGCGGCGGCAGTCGCTTCCTGCTCCGGTACATACGGCATCCGATGACCTCGCACCAGTAGCCGGTGCGTGTTGATGCCGAACGGGGTGCAGGTCACCAATGTTACATAGTCCTTGCCGCCTTCAATTTGGAGCCGCGATGTGTCCGTAGGCAATACCGCGTGGACGGCATCCACCTTGTATGCCAGCGTATCGCCCAGCACGTGGATGTAAAACGTGTCTCCCTCTGCAAGCTGGTCGATGTCCGAAAACAGCTTGGAACTCGCCAGTCCGCTGTGAGCCGACAGCACCGCGTGGGTACTGCTGCCGCCAACCGGCAGAGATGTGCCGACCACATGACCCACGGCACACTCCAGCGTGTCCGCGCCCGTTCCGTGCTGCACGGGCAGATACACGTTGATTTTGGGGATGTCCACATAGGCCATGACGCCGCCCACTGTGAGCTGCTGGGCATAGGCCGAGGGAGGGGCGGAAGCCCCTCCCTCTGCAATGGCTGCGCCGGACAGCATAGCATTGTACTGCTCTGCGGCTTCACGCTGGGCGGTCAGCTCGGTTTTGTCGGTGTCTTCGATGGCGGCGGTGTAGGCGGTTTCTATGTCCGAGTGGTATTTCTCACTCAGAAGTTCTCCCACCAACGGATAAAGCATCAAGCCCAGCGCCGCAACGCCGCAGACTGCCGCCAGTAGCCAGCGCTTCACTGCTCGTTCTTGTGCTTACGGCTGCGGATCACGATAAACGCTGCCGCACCCAGCAGAGCCACACCGCCGACAGTGAACATCCACGTGCCGTAGCCGCCCGTCTTAGGCAGGTCGAAGCCGGGGTTGTTGACCACGGTCAGCGGCACGATGGCGTTGCCGTCCGTCATGCCGGCATCCTTGCCGTTGACGGTGGCAGAGGCGGTCAGCAGCTTTGCGCCGCACTTCTCGCACTGACCGTTCTCGACAGTCTTGATAACGATCTTGACAGCGTCCTTCAGCAGCACATAGCCCTTGTCGGTGGCAATTTCGGTCAGGCTGTAAGCATCGTCCTCCAGCCCCTTGACAATAATGTGCCCCTGTACATTGGGAATGAACGTAGTAGCGTCAGCCTTCTTGGCAGCAAAGCCCTTGGCGTAGTACACGCCACCCTTCTGCTCGGCAACCACGAATACATCGTCGGTGTCATTGTGCAGGTTGAACTTCACGTTCCGCAAGTTGCCGCCGTTGTCAGAAAACCGCTTGAGAACGTCGATACCGTAGGTATACACGTGGCAGCAATCCTTGAGGGTATCAAAGTAGGTGTTGTTCGTTCTGCGCCACGTCAGCACGACCTCATTGGGGTTGTCGGTATCTCCCATCTTGGCGTCTGCGGTCAGTGTCGCCGCGTAGGTGATACGCATGGTGCAGTCGCTGTAGCCACGCTTGACGCTGTCGGTATAAACGCTCTCAGATTCGTTGATCTCGCTCAGACCTGTATCGGTCATGCGGATGGCCATAGTGTTGGCCGCGTCATCGTAAGCCACGGCGAATTTGCCGGAGCTTTCATCCCATGTGGTGATCTTGTCGGCACAGCCAGCATCCTTAAAGAACTCAATGACCACCTCATTCTTGTTGTAGCGGATGCCCTTGCTCAGCGTGTCCACATAGGTGTACTCGCTCAGAGCCGATGCCTTGGAGGTGATGGTGGGCAGGGTGCTAATGATCTGATAATCCACCGTGTCGCCCACGGATGCGGTAGCAGTATGCTCGTAACCGTCCTTGATGTCGGTCAGACTGCCGGTATTCTTGCCGGTGGAGTTCTTGGCCTCACGCACGGTCTTTTCGAGGTCGGGGTTGCCGGTCTGGTTCTTGGGATAAACAGTGACATCGTAGTTCCACGCCGCGCCGTCGATGGTGGTCATGGGCAGGGACACGAGGAAAGGATTGCAGGTGGAGGTCACGTTTTCAGGGACTCTGGTCTCTACCACCAGATACAATCCCTGCTCCATATCAGAAGCGGAGGTGTGTCCGGTGGCATCCGTTTCGGGCATGGCCACGCCGCCGTTCTTCATGGCGGTCTCCAGCGCATTTTTCACGTTCGTGGCATTGGCAGCCAGCGCAGCGGCCAACTTATTATTAAGCATATCGCTGGTGAAGTAGTTTTTGCCGTTTTCGCTCTTGTGGGCATCTGCGGCGGTCACGCCGATGGCGGACAGCACGGCGTCCGCGCCGTCAAAGCCGTACAGCACGCCTACCTGACGCTGGCCGTCCACCACCTCATTATTCATGGCGATGTCGGCCACGCGGAGGTAGGTAAACTCCACGCCCTGCACGGCGTATTTTGCCAGCTTGTCGATAACGGCATCGTCATGCAGGCCGGTGCTGACATAGGATTCCGCGTCCCACGCGCCGTCCTTGCTGGCCATGGTGATGTCGTACTTATAGATGTTCAGGGACGCTTTCTTGCCGGGGTCGATGGTAGGCGCAGAATCTGTTGCGGCGAACGCCGTGGCCATCAGGCCGATGACCATAAGCGCCGACAGCAGCAGCGCCACTACGCGATGGATCTTTTTCATGTTCAGTTGTTCTCCTTCTTGAATTCAGATTTTTTGCAAAAATAAACACCCATGCCCAGCATGAGTGCCGCAAACAGGATGGGTGCAGCGAAGCCACGACCGCCCGTAAACGGCAGCACAAAGTCCGCATTGTTGCAGAGGGTCACGGTAATGTCCGGCGCGTCCGCCGTCAGTGCATCCACCGATACCGGCTCGGGCAGCAGGGTATAGCCTGCGGGTGCTTTGACCTCGGTGACGCGGTACTTCGCCCCAAGCTTGAGATTGTCCCACTTGGCTGCGCCGGTGCTGTCAGTGGTGGACTTGCCGATTTCTGCCCAGCTTTGACCGTCTGTGGACATCTCCAGCAACAACTCCGCACCAGCGAGAGGTGCGCCCGTCGCATCCACCTTGCGGACGGTGATGCTGCCCTTAGCGGGTGCGTTCTCGCGAGTGACCTTGATATTAAGGTTTGCTGTGGTCAGGCTGAAATCGTATTTGGTCTCGTCCAGCACATAGCCGTCTACGGTGCCGATCTCCTGATAGAAGTATTTGCCAAGTCGCAGGCCGGAGAATGTCACCTTGCCGGCGGCATCGGTCGTGCTATCCGCGATCTTGTTGCCATCAGCATCGAAAAGACGATACACCACACCGCCCAGCGGCTGCTTGGTTTCTGCGTCCACCTTCAAGACCTCGATACTGCCTTTGACCGGCATATTCTCGCGAGTGACCTTCAGCACCTGCCCGTTTTGGTTCAGCACAGCGGAGTACGCCGTGGTATCCAAAACATATCCGTCTGGTGCTTTGAATTCCTTGTAGGTATAGCTGCCCAGTCGCAAACCGGAAAAGGTCAGCTTGCCGTTGGCATCCGTATAACCCTCCGCGACCTGCTTGCCGGAAGTATCGTATAGGCGGAAGCCCGCACCTTGCAGCGGTGTCTTGTGATCAGCGTCCACCTTGACGATCTCAATACTGGCCTTGGCAGGCGTGTTGGTTCTCTTTTGCGTAATGTTCAGTGCCGTGGCCGTAATGGTGATCTGATACTTGGTGTTGTCCACCACATAGCCGCCGGGCGCGCTGATCTCCTGATAGCTGTACTTTCCCTGTGGAAGATCCTTGAACACTGCCTTACCGTCTGCACCGGTGGTCATGTCAGCCACCTTTTTACCATTGGCATCAAATAGCCGATAGGTCACGCCTGCCAGTGCCTTGCCGGTTTCCGCGTCCACCTTATTGATGGTCAGGCTGCCTTTCTCCTCCACAATTTTGACCTTAAAATGAATGTACGCCCACACAGGGTCGGGCAGCGAAGTCAATGCCGCACACGCCTGGTAGTTGCTGCCGTTGCTGGGTTCTAACAGCACAGCCTCCGTGCCCTCCACATCCAGTGCGTAGCCGTAGTCGCTGCTGATATAACCGTTCAGCTTCGCTGCAGCGTCCTTTGTGGCCGTCACGGTCAGTACATTACGCCGCTGGCTGACGGTTACGCCGCTGATATTGGTCCGGAAGTAGTACTGCGACAGCACACCATTGGTATCGGTGGCTGTACCCACATACTGACTGCCGTCCCATGTCAGCGTAATGGCGTTGGCGTCCGAAAGCTGATTGCGGTACTTCACCGCGAAGCTGGGGATCACGCCATGACCCATGATGCGGTCAATGAGGATGTCATACGCCTCCTGCACGCCGTCGCCGGCGTAGTGGAACAGGTTGGCGCAGGTGGTATCATACAGGGTGTACGGATAGGTCGTGCCGCGGTAGCCGCACACGAACTCCCAAATCACCGCCTGTGTCGCCAGCTGCGCGCAGTCCGGGTGGATACCATAAAAATCATAGTTACCGCCGTAGCCGTAGGAGAGTGCAAGCGTCACGGCGTACCGCTGGTTCCAGCTCAAACCGCTCCAGTTGACGGAGGAATATTCGGCATCGCCCTGGGGTGAGCGAACGGATGGCTCCATGCAGTAGGCAGGCACCGTTACGGTGACCTTCAAGATGCCGGATGCGGATGTCACGCTTTTCGCGGAATTTAAAAACGTCGGCACCACGGTCACATGGGGCTCCACCCCCAACGGGGCCCCGGCGGTCACGGTCAACGGCAACACGCGCGATACCCAGTATGTGTACCGTAGAGGAAGTTCGGCCAATGTGGGTTTCAACAGTGATGGTAACTGGAAGGAATCCTGGGTGCTTCTCGGCTGGGAGATCATGATCGACGATGTTGACCGCGCGAATGACCCGGAGTATGTGACATACAATGATGTTAGCGGCTACCCCAGCGTCAAACTGGCGGGGGACAACGTCCAGATCACGGCGAAGTTCCGGTCGAAGATCTTTGCCGCCGTGACCGCCAAGGCTGACCCCGCCACCATGGGCAGCGCTGCCGTCTCTGTGGGCAGCAGCGACCCCGTGGAGAGCAAATCCGTGGTGTTCGAGGGTCAGACCGTCACCCTGACCGCCACCCCCAAGAGCGAGCGGTATAAGCTGGACGAAACGAATCCCTGGACGGTGACGGACAGCAGCGGCGCGGCCATCGCGGTCACGCCGGTCACTCCGGAAACGCCGGAAACCCAGGCGGACACGGGAACCACCGGCGATACCGGTGATACGGGCGATACGGGAACCACTGAGACCCCGGAGACGCCGGAGGTCACCAAGGATTACAGTCAGGTCACCTTCACCATGCCCAGCACCGGCAAGGACATCACCGCCACCGCAAACTTCGTGGTCGATACGTCCAAGCCCAACGACGACTGCTCCCTGCTGCGCGTGGAGCTGTGGTCCGCTGACGGCGCGAAGCTGCTGTCCGCCTCCAACCGGGCGGGGGATACCTACACCATCGAGCTGCCCGCCAGCGTGGCCCCCTCTGAGCTGCCCAACCTGCGCCTGAAGTTCATCTGCGGCGACGCCGAACACGCGGTCGTCAAGCAGGGCGATACCGTGTGGGACGAGAGTAAGGGCTGCGGCATCACGAAGCTGGGCCAGACGCAGGTGTTCACCGTTGTCGCGGAGGACAAACAGACCAGCGCCCCCTACAAGGTCGTGATCAACGCCGAGACGAAGATCACCGCCGTGACGCTGCTGAACGGCACCGAGACCATCGCCTCCGGCACCCTTTCCGGCAGCAAGTGGACCATCACCCTGCCCGACAGCATTGACGCGGATCTGCTGACCCAGATCGGCGCAAGCGACACGATCTTCATGAAGATTGAATACGCGGGCGCGTCCCTGAAGCAGGTGGCCACCACCAACGGAGCCGGCTATGACGACGCCGGAAAGGAGAACTCCTGGGACTCCGGCAAGATCATGTGCGCCATCAGCCCCGGCAGCGAAGCGCAGTTCATCGTGACCGGCATCGACGGCCTGACCAAGGAGTATACCATCGCCATCACCCGGCCCAATGTGTCCACCACGCCCGTTCTGGAGAAGGTGTCGGTGGAGCGCACCAGCGACAACGCCGCCACCGTGAAGTTTACCTCCAGCATGGCGGGCAACTACTTCTACAAGGTGGTGGACAAGGGCGCGGCGGCTCCCACGGTGGATACCACCAGGGGCGGCACGACGGCGGTCAAGGGTGAGAACACCATCACCCTGACCAACCTGTCCACCGGCGCGCGGGATATCTACATCGTGGTCAAGAGTCTTTCCAACGTGGAGTGCGATCCCTTCAAGATCGAGATCCCCGCCTACGGCAGCACCGAAACGCCGGATGAGGGCGACTTTACGATCACGGTGAACGCGCCTCCCACCGGCGGTACCATCGCCACCAACCGCACCAGGGCCAACGAGGGCGACGAGATCATCGTCACCGTCACGCCCAAGACGGGCTATCAGATGAAGGCGGGGTCCCTGCGGTACGCGTTCTCCGCACCCGGCGCTAAGTACAAGACGATCACCGGAAACAGCTTCAAGATGCCCGGCGGTGACGTCAGCATCACCTGCGATTGGGAGACCGCCAGCACCACCGTCAACGGCATTACGGCCTTCTCCATCAACGGTGTGGCCGGTGCGGTGAACAACAGCACCAATACCATTACCATCACCATGCCCCGCGGCACAGATGTGACGAAGCTGACC
>UMGZ01026025.1_pt1 | contig 15061 bp, 9 predicted proteins | sample 1965421 | NCBI WGS metagenome assembly UMGZ01 (sample SAMEA4836087, study PRJEB28245) | human gut metagenome | biome: gut microbiome; material: fecal sample | place: Denmark | collected 2008
ATCCATTAGGATGTTATTAAATAAAATTTAAACAGGCTCTAAGTAATGTTATGTACATTTGCTGACGAATATGGTCTTTAACCTTTTATCCCTTTTCACCATGAACAAGAAACATCTGCTATTATTCGTTTTTTCCTATATATCATTCGTATGCAACACCCATGCCGAAAGCTATGCTCACGATACGCTCGTCAACGTGTTGCGCAACGAAGTACAATTCTATTTTGACAAACTAAAGAACAAGGAAACTCCGGCATACTTCATATCGCTCAGGGTCGTCGACAATAAGCGGCTTTTCCTAAGCAGTGATTTCGGGCTGTCTTCAATGGACGAGAACCATACGCGCATCCTCACGCCACAAGTAAGGGTAGGAAGCCCGGACTTGGACAACTTTTCCTATCTGGCCCAAAACAGGCCCAGTAGCACGTTTACATACGAACGTCCGTCAACAAGCTTACCTTTGGACAACGATGCCATACCGGTCATCAAAGAAGTGGTTTGGAACGGAATATTGGAACGTTACGAAGCAGCCGTGAAAATCTACCAACAAATGAAGGCAAGCCAAAAGACAAACGTCACGGAACTGGATTCCGTGACGACATTTGCCCCGGCGGCTGTGGAAACTTACTACGAAAGACCATACTCTGAGGCGGAAACCGACATAGACAAGGAAAGGTTTCAAAAATATATCAATGATGCCAGCCGGTTATTCAAAGACTACGAATTGACTTCGGGCAAAGTCTTTTTAGACTATTCCCTCCAACGTACCACCATCGTAAATACGGAAGGAACCGTGATAGCACAGAACCGTAAAGCCTATCGGCTGATGTTGGAAGCGGTTGCAGAAGCGGACGACGGGACACCCTGTCCGCTGTATGAAGACATCTTTACCTATTCAGAAAAAGACTTGCCGACTCCGACCGAATTGGAAGACAAGGTACGGGGCCTGGCCATACGTGCCGAAGCCCTGGGCAAGGCTCCCATGGCAGAAGCCTATACCGGCCCGGCCATTCTTTCCGGCAAAGCCAGTGCCGTATTCTTCCACGAAGTGCTCGGACATCGTCTGGAAGGCAAACGGCGGGAATCGGTCAACAACGAAATCAGCGGAATGCTGAACCAACGCATCTTGCCTGCTTCTTTCCAACTGTATCTGGATCCCACGTTGACCACATACCAAGGAAAAGCATTGAGCGGCCATTACCTTTACGACGACGAGGGAGTAAAAGGTCAGCGTGTGAACTGCGTGAAAGACGGTTATCTCCGGCAATACCTGATGAGCCGGACCCCCGTAAAAGAATTCGCAGGAAGCAACGGTCACGGTCGTGCGTCCAACGACCGTGACCCGAATCCCCGCCAATCCAATCTCATCGTAGAAACGACCGAACCTTATTCCGAAACACAACTGAGAAACCTACTGATAGAGGAGTTAAAACGTCAAGGCAAAGAATACGGCTATTACTTCCGTACGGTAAAAGGAGGATTTACGACCCGAGGAAAGGCCAATGCCATCAATGCGTTCAATGTCAGTCCGATTGAAGTCTACCGAGTGTTTGCCGACGGACGGGACGACCAACTGGTACGGGGCGTCTCGCTGATTGGCACCCCCTTGTCCATGTTCTCGCAGATCAAGGCGGCAGGAGGAGAAAGCGAGCTGTTCACCGGGTTCTGCGGTTCCGAATCCGGCTCCATCCCCGTCTCGGGCATATCGCCCATGGTCTATGTGTCCCAAATCGAGACCCAAGGACAGAAAGCCATCATAAAAAGCAAACAAGACCTTATAAGCCCGCCGAAGACGACAGAGGCTGAAAGCACGGGACCCATGGCAGACAGTTCCCTCATCTTCAAGGCCATGGAGGACGAGATGGCACATGTATGCCATGAACTGGCTACCCGGCACAACACCGTCCCCCTGTTTGTCAACTATGTTTTGGAACGAAAACACATATCCGAAACGGAATCGTCCGGAGGCGTATGCGTCAACAAAAGAGACAGTGGCATAAAAAACAATATTGCCGCGCACATCTTCTTGGGCGATTCGCTTATGACGAGCGACACCGGAAATGAACTTAACGCACAAAGCATTCCCGACGAGATAGGATATGGAAGCATCCGCAACGCCTTACGGACAAAAAGCGAAATAGCTTATCAGGATGCCGTCCAAAGGCTTGACTACAAGAGGACGCAACTGAAACAAAACCCCAAGCCGGCGGACGATGCGGCTGTGCCGGAGTTCAAGAGAATGCCCCCTGCCGTGTGGATAGGGCCTTCCGCACTCACGAATCCCTGCCCCGTGACGGATATGGAACAACTGTCCAACAGGTTGTCGAAGGTGTTTTCAAGCTACCCGGAACTGTTCAACCATTGTGTCAAAGTTTACCAGAAGCGTGTGGACTATTACCGTCTCACGTCAGAGGGGCAAAAAATACTGCAACCCGACACCGTATTCCACATTACCGCGCGTGCCAGCATAAAAACAGACGGCAATGAGGTAAAGACCGAGTATTACAGGTTGCACGTAGGTGGCATCAACGACCTTCCGTCCGAAGACGCGCTCATAGGCGAGCTGCACCAGTTTGCCCAATACATGAGACAGAAAAGCATGGCTCCGCCCGCAGAAGACTTATACATAGGCCCGGCCTTGTACGAAGACGAGTCCGCCATGGAACTATTCGCAGGCAAGATTGCGAACTACACCCATTCATACTGGCTCTGGCGACAAAACAAATCAGACAGGAAACATCGGTATCTGGGCAAGCAGGTCTTTCCTTCCGACTTGTCGGTATGGCAGTTGGGCAATGATTCCGTCTACAACGGCACGAAACTGTTGGGATACCGCCAAGTGGATGCGGACGGAACGAGACCAAAGACCTTGCCCCTCATAGAAAAAGGAATACTGAAGAACATGCTGACAGGCAGACGGCCCACCTTGGGCTGTCCGACTTCTACGGGCAACGAACATTTCTATGAATTAAACCGCGATTTGAAGACCGCTTATACAACCGGCATCCTACATGTCACGTCCAACCGCCCCCTTCCCCTTGGCCAACTTCGCAAACGTTTCCTGAAATCGGCCAAGAAAGCGGGCTTGAAACACGCCTACATTTTCAGGCACAAACGGACTTCTCCCTATGCCTTGATTCGCGTGGATTTGAACACCAGAAAGGAAGAACTTGTAGAGGGGAAATGCTACTTGCCTTCCATCGAACAATTCAGGCGCATAAAAGCGGTGTCAAAAGAAAAAATGGCCTGCAACCTCAACCCTACAGAAGGAAGAGGACGCGGCATCATTGCGCCTAAAGCCATCCTGTTGGTCGACACGGAATTGGACATCACGCCCAACCATGGCCGCCACATTGACGAGACGCTCTATGAACTGCGTCACTGACAGGCAAAAAGAAGGGTACATCCGGCAGAGGAAAGGAGAATTTTGTTTCGTCTCCTTTCCTTTTTATATAAATAGTTTTAGTAACTTTGCCTCGGAATACATCCTGCAAACATGAAACCATCCCCCGAAATAGCCATAATAGACGCCAATACACTGACCTGCATGGGGCTGCGGGGACTTATCGAACGGATGATGCCCATGGCTACCGTCCGCACGTTCAACAGCTTCGAGCAGTTGGTCCGCGACACACCGGACATGTATTTCCACTATTTTATCTCGGCCCAAACCCTTTTGGAACATAGCGCATTCTTCATTGAGCGAAAAGAAAAGACCATCGTGCTGACTAACGGGACGGCCGGTACCCCTCAAACCTCACATTTCCATACATTGAATATCTACCAAAGCGAAGACAGCATGGTACGTGCTTTGCTACAACTGCAACAGCACGCACACGCACATGGCCGACACCTCCCGCAAAATATGCCCCGCCCTTATATGACAAATACTTCTCCGGGCGACCCCAACGGCCTTTCCACCCGTGAAATCGAAGTACTCACGCTCATCGTGCGCGGATTGACCAACAAAGAAATTGCCGACCGCCTGTGCATCAGTACCACAACTGTTATCTCCCACCGCAAGAACATTATGGAGAAACTCAATGTCCGTTCCGTATCGGGTCTCACCATCTATGCGGTCATGAACGGGTACATCGAGGCGGACCGTATCTGAAAGGAGTGAAGCAAGAAGCTTATTTCAAAGGGATGTTATATCCCTTGTGGAAATCCTCGCTCTGATAAGCCTTATGCTCATCCCAATATACCAAAGAGCCTCCGCAAGAACCATACAGACGACCGTTCGCCGAGTCATAACCGACAGTATGGGAACCATTCACTTCGATGGCCTGCCCTGCTTTCTGCATATCTTCTTTTATGATCTGCACGCTGTTTTTGGCTTTGTCGTACACACACCACACAATCACTTTCACTTGGGCTTCGGGATAGTCCTTTGAATGGAACACGACTCCTTCAATCTTCCGGAAAGACAGATTTTCATCTATTTTCACGTAACTGCACGTATTCCACACGATAGTGGAATCTATTGGCGCAGGTAACGCAAAAGTGAGCATTTCACCCGCCCCGTCTTGTTTCCCACGAACCTCCATTTTTTCACAAGCCTCTGCCAAACTTTCGTAAAGCCTCCGTTTCTGGTCTTTGGACAAGTCTTTTTGCAATACGGAATAATCCACTTGGTAATATCGGGATGCCTTTTTCCACAATTCGTATTCTTTTTGGGTTGTTTTTTCTTTTACCCAATCCGGTATCGAATCAAGGGGACAGAAAGAAGAACCCGTTTCTTTGTCCAATGCTGCACCCGATTTAGGAACGACTACACCTTGAGCCAAACAGATCTGCCCCAAAAGTGTCAGCAATAAGAAAAATATCTTTCTCATAATCATTATTCTTTGTTTAAGCTCTTTTACTTGTTTTGCATTCCGTACCGTCATAATATTACTTCAATACAATTTTACGCACCACTTTGCCAAAAGCTTCGGATTCCACCACCACGGCCAAAGGCCTTCCACCCCACTCCCTCGGGATTTCCATTGTCCACACAGGAGTTTCCAAACTGTGGGAAACATACAGCCTCTTACCGTCCGTGGCATAAACAGATATCACGGCAGTCCCATCCATTCCGTCCACACACAGCATATTACCCTTCATCGACACATGAATCCTGTCCTGTTGATGAGAAGCCACGCCGGAGCCACCCCGCACACAGTATTCAAGGCTTTTGTCCAAGCCATCTGGCAAGACGGCATACGCCGCCCCGTCGTCCGTTTGAAGATAAGCCATGGCCACATAATACCCGTCGGCAGCCTGCGGATGGCACACAAACGGTATTTCTACCTCGATGTTCGAGTAGGCCGGCAAGTTTACCGCAACCGGCTCAGCCTGCAATGGTTCTTGCCCGCCCGAACTGCCGGAAACTGGCTTGGAGCACACCACCAGACGACCGTTCCGGTAGCTTGGCTCGTTGGAACAAACCCTCAGTTTGAGCGTCCCTTCTTTCCCGGCATCCAAATAACCCATATTGGAAAATCCCGCCGGGGCGGCAAGTTTCAGCCTGCGGTCCTCGCCGTTTTCCGCATAATAGCCATATCCTTCACGCATCGCGGGGTGCAAGGCCAACTGGCCGACCTCGGAATATTCTTCATCGAAAACCGTCACGGAAATCTCCCGCCGTACTGATGTTTCCCTCCAAACCTCACCTTTCACGACCAAGTTCGTCGTCTCTCCGGCACGTAAATCCACGCGCACCATTTCGGAGGTCAGGAACTCCACCCATTCGTTACCATTGAAATAAGTGTCTTCCACCTTGATATAACCCTTGAAATCACCGGTGGCAGAAAGGGGCAGCTCAATATCCACCGTACTGTACCGGTGGCACACCTTGCCCCCGTTGACACTCGGGCGTTCTGCCAAATAAGGGAATACCGTCTCCGCCGGAAGCAGGCGTACCCTTGCTTCGTCATACCCTTCGTACATGCCTTCCGCTTTCCGCATCTCCGTCCCGTCGAGATATTTCAGGTACAAACGGTAATATCCTTCGGGAAGCACGGACAACAGGGGCGTTTGGGTATCAATGTTTACCGTTCCGGCATTAAAATCGGCCTTTCCGCCAAACAGGCGCATCTCCTGCGACGGGTCATCGCCCTCGCGCAAGGCGTATACATACAGCTCCGTGTCCGAGTTCCATTCCTTCCCGTCGGCCGACGGGATGCGCCTGCATTCGGCATTCAGTCCCACATGGACATCGGAAGCCTGCACAATCTCTTGCCCGGTCCACAAATCAAGGGGAGATGTCAACTGAAACAAGGGTTCGTCCGGACGGGGCAGGACTTCGACGTAACAAGGAGACGCTTCGGGCAGATAGTCCTCCGCCTCCTTGAAGCGCACCCGGTAACGCCCCGGCTGCTCCGGCACCTGCACGCTCATGCGGAACGTGCGGTTGGAACCGGCATAATATATGGGAGAAGCCCCACCGGTCACCACGACACGGGAAACCGCCCCGGCATGCTTTTCCGAGCCATCGGCATCCGCACCCTCCGGAATGAGGCACAAGTCCACATCGCCCTCGTAGGCTGCGTTCCCCGCATTATGTATGCAAGCCTCCACTTCCACAACATCCCAACCGGCATAACAGGTCATCGTCGGGCGGCAAGAAATCATTTCCAACCGATGGTATCCCTTCTCTGCCTGTCCCACCTCCAACGCCCCGTCGGCCGACACCTTCAACGTTCCGCCGTCCGGCAGCTCCCCCGTCTCGAACCGTTCGAAAGTCTTCCCGTCACTAAAGGGGTCGTTCTCCACCCTGAAATGGTAAGTCCCGGGCTCCAATCCCGAAAACGAAGCCCGACAGTCTGCCTCGGCCAATATTTCTCCCGACATCAAATTCTTCACGCCACCGGTAGATTGGCTGACCGGACATTTCTCCCGGCAAACGAAGGAACCGTCTGCATGATACAACACGATGGAGGGATTTACGCGCCGCATTTGATCCGTCGTGTTGATGATGCCCCGCAAGGCAAGGAAAAAGCCACCGTTCCGGATGCTGGCCGTAAAATCCTCGAGCACCATCCCCTCGTCAAGCGTGGCCGGATCGCCTTCGGCCATTGGCCGTATGCCCGTCACCATGGCGGCGCGGTAGACGTATCCGTCCGCATCATGGCCTGTACCTTCGCCCTCAGGCTGCAAGATATCGATGTCGAAGTAGCCGTTGAAAGTTCCATCCCATCCCCAGTTGATGTGCAACAGCCCGTTCCCGTCCATGCCATCGCAAACGAAAGAGTGCCCGTCTTCGTCTCCGAACCCGCACCTTCCAGAATAAGCGATAGGGCGACCTGCCGACAATTCTTCACGAATCAACCGCATCCAAGTATCTTTGGTATACAACTTACGGTAACGGAACTTGGCCGTAGGGGCATAACCGAAGTGACGGAAAAGCGCACCCACGATGTGATGATGATAAGCCTCGCTCGCCGACAACCCATAACGCGTGCCCAACGCGCGACCGGCATCGGACATCAGGACTGCCACGGCCTTGCCTTCGCTTTCCGTAAAGTCGGCAGGGATGCGGGTTCCCGACCCGTCGGTAGTATAGGCATAACCGTCCTTTATATATGCCCAATCATACACATGCGTGGACAGGTCCGTACCGTCCACCACCCCGCTCCCGCGTTCGGGCCAACGATGGTAATTCATGATTTGCGCCATGGCCACCGCCACGCAGCCCGCCGCCGCGCGGTCGTTGCCGTAATCCGGACAAAGCCCGTTGTAAGGGTAACCCTGCCCCCATTTCGTCGTGAGCAAAGGGCTTACGGCCTCGTACGCAGCAGCCGTCCCTCGTGTCTCGGGCACGGGTGTCCCGCCTTGGCGCGTGACCTCCACATAAGCGGAATAAGCCGAAAGGAATCCTTCAAGCTGGGGCGGCAGCTCCTTCCCGTCTGCCGGGGCATCCAAAGAATAGCCTACCACCGGTGGCAAGGCATCGTCACCCGAAACCACCACGAATCCCGGACCGGAATGAGGTGCGCAAATGTAATAAGGCGAACCGCCCGGTCGGGAACTTCGCAAGGCCACCGGCGAACGGCGTACATCCATGGATGTCCCGTCTTCCGCCCCGAGATTACGGAAGAAACGTTCCGCCACCTGCCTTGCCTCTTCCGGAGACACAGGGTTTGCCACCGACTTCAATCCCATGAAGCCCAAGAACAATATCGCTAAAGTTTTCTTTTTCATCGTGTACCGTATTTAGATGGACAAATATAACGAAAAAAAGGGGAAATGAAGATTTATTTATTTTTTTCTTCATGTCCTGCAAGCCGTTTTCATCCGAGATTCGCGTATTTCCGCCCCAACCCCGGCGCAACAGACACGGCGCGATTCTCACGCGCCGGACGCAAAACACATTGTATCCCTTTCGCTTCCGCACACCTGCAATCTGTACGGTCCGGGCAGATTTCGTCCGCAAAGCGTGCTGCCATGTGTCAACCTGCGGCACGTTCTGCCGACAAAATGACACACTGCTTTTGTCACCTGAAACCCATCAATTAGAAGAAAAATCGGGGGTTTCAGCACATTTTTATCCCGTTCGGCTCCCAAACGTCCCGCTTCATGCGGAGAAAAATCTGAATTTCTGCGGAGAAAAAAAATGTTTTCTCAGCCGAATGAAAAATTTTCTTCTTCATAAAAATTGGAGAAAGGGAGGGAAATGCGCACAAAGCGGAGCTTATTTTAATATTGGAAACAAAAATATAATTTTATTAACAGCTATTCAAGACTAAAAAAACAAGGAAAAAACAAGAATAAACAGGGGTATATTGGCTCATAGTGTAAAGAAAAGAACATACAAACATGGCTTTATTCTCTCTCACGGAGAGACCATGCCCTCGCGGAAAATCCTAATAAATAAGGATTGCCCCACCCGACGATTCATCGTAACTTTGCATCCCGAAACAAAAACCACGGATGGACAGATTAAGTATCATATCAGCAGTATTATTCCTCTCGGGCGCACCTTCATACGCGCTCCCCATCGAGGAAACGGCAGAAGACAGCGCACGGGTAAAAGACATCGAAGAGGTGGTCATCGTATATTCTCCCAAAGAAACCGGCAAGCTACGGCAGGCTCCCATCGCCGTATCCCTTTTCGACCGGACGGCATTAGACGACCAACATACTGCTTCGCTGAAGGAACTTTCGGCTTTCGTACCGAACTTCTACATGCCGGACTACGGCAGCAGCCTGACCTCGGCGGCTTACATCCGCGGCATCGGTTCGCGCATCAATACTCCGGCCGTAGGATTGTACGTGGACAACGTGGGATATGCCGACAAAAGTGCCTACGACATTGAATTGCTGGACGTGGAACGCGTGGACGTGTTGCGCGGCCCGCAGGCCACACTGTACGGACGGAATGCCATGGGCGGCCTGCTCCGCGTGTTTACCCGCAACCCGTTCCATTATCAGGGCACGGACATCCGCTTGGGGACTTCGGTAAAAGATAAGGGTTACCAGTTGTCGGCATCGCATTACCAAAAGACAAGCCACAGGATGGCATACGCCTTGAGCGGATTTTATAAGCATTCGGAAGGGTTCTTTGAAAACGTCACCCGGCATGAAACGGTAGGAGGAAACGAAACGGGAGGCGGACGCGTACGTGTCATTTACCTTCCGGCAGAGGCCTGGAAACTGGACTTCTCTACCGATTATTCGTATCGTGAAGATCGCGGTTATCCCTACCGCTATTTGGGTGTCACCGAAGGAGAAGAGCCTCGTCCCGACCGTATAGGACGTATCCTCTACAACCGTCCTTCATTCTACCGCCGAAGCCTGCTGAACAGCAGCCTCAACGCACAATATACCGCTGACAAGTTTATCCTGTCGTCCGTCACGGCCTACCAAAACCTGAACGACAACATGACGCTCGATCAGGATTTCACGGACGCGGACTATTTCAGCCTGACACAAAAGCAACGCATCAACTCCTGGAGCGAAGAACTGACTTTCAAAAGCCGCAACAACCGCCGTTGGGAATGGACCGGCGGAATCTACGCCATGCACCAGGCTTTACGTACGAAAAGTCCGGTATCCCTGACCCGTGAGTTCATGAACACCGTGTTCGACAAGGCCAACGCAGCCATCAGCCCGATGGGAATGAGACTTACATTGAACATGCCCGTCTCTCCCTACGTGGCCGACGGGGCTTTCGACACCCCGACCACCGACCTTGCCGCTTTCCATCAAAGCACGTTCAACGACTTGTTCGGGGCGGAAGGGCTGAGCCTTGTAGCCGGCCTGCGTGTGGAATATGAAAAGATGAGATTAGACTACGATTACGGCGGCCGCATGGACTACGGTGTAGAGCTTACTTCTCCCATGATGCCGCTCGTCCTCGAAGGCCTGTCGGACGACAGCCGTTTCCGAGGCAGTTTAAAACACGATTACGTGCAGTGGTTACCCAAAGTGGCCTTGCAATACCATTTTTCGGCGCAAAACAACGTGTACGTAAGCTGGAGCAAGGGTTATCGCAGCGGAGGGTACAACGTACAGATGTTCAGCGACCTGGTACAAGGCGATTTGAAAAGCCGGATGATGCGCTCCGTCAAGAACAAGACGGCGGAGACGTTGGACGGGCCGATGTACGACCACATGCCGGAAGCCGTGAAACAGATGATTGTCCACCAAATTCCACAGGAGGAGTTTTCCGGAACGCCGGCACAAACCCGCTTCAAACCGGAATACAGTTATAATTATGAGGCGGGCGGACACTTCTCGTTCTCGGACGGCAAGATACAACTGGATGCCGCCGTGTTCTACATGGACGTGTACGACCAACAGATTTCCAAATTCGTAAGCAGCGGATTGGGGCGTGTCATGGTCAATGCCGGACGGGGACGGAGTTGCGGTACGGAAATCGGACTGCGCGGCGGATGGTTGGACAACCGCCTGACGTGGCATGCGTCATACGGCTACACGCACTCCGTATTCAAACGCTATGAAGCGCAGGAAGCCCGGGCGGAAACAGCGCAAGAGGCGGTGAATTATGACGGAAACCATGTGCCTTTTGTCCCCATGCACACGCTCGCGGCAGGTGTGGAATACGAACAACCTTTGGAACACCATAAGGTAAAAAGCTATTTCTTCGGCGTGAATACCACGGGAGCCGGAAAAATCTATTGGAGCGAGGACAACGCTTTCCACCAGCCGTTTTACGCACTGTTGAACGCCCATGCCGGTTTGGATTTCGGCTCCGTACGCATTGATATCTGGGGCAAAAACCTGACGGATACGGACTACGACGCTTTCTTTTTTACTTCGGCCGCTACCACCCGCAACCTGAAATTCGGACAACGGGGCAATCCGTTACAGTTCGGAGTGGATGTCAGCCTGCATTTCTAACCCCCTCCGGATAAGGCATACCGGTCATTCATTCCATGCACCGCAACGCGGGCAACGCCCCTTGCTGTGAAGCTTGGCCCCGCAACGTCCGCAAACGTAAGGACAACGGGCATAACGGAAATAACGCCACAATGCCCAACCGACGTAAAACAAGAAAAAAGGATAGCCGAGATAATACAACGTAGTGAGCGAAAAGAAGAGATAACACCCGGCACATACTCCTAATAAAGCAAACAAGTACAGCATGGCTTCCTGGAAGGGAAGTTGCCGGCAAACGTCTTCCACCGACGCTATGGCCAGAATGACAATCAGCCACACGGAAGCCACGAACAAGCCCAAAATAAACGGCAATCCGAAAGGATTGAGTGTCGGGTGGAAATAAAACTCCGTCCACGTATCAGGCACAAAATTCTGCATACTGGCATAAAGCGTAGCAGCGCCGGACAAGGTCAGGCAAAGCAAGGTAGGATAACAACTTCCGATATCATCGAAATGCACGATATGGAAACGCTTGCGACGCATGCGGCGTACTAACCATAACACTGACAGCACGCCTAAAACGGACAGGAAATATATCAGGTGCGTATTGCTGAAGGTATGGATAAACCGCGAAATGGAATCATCCGGAACGACCCGCGCCAGTAAATCCTGCTCATGCACCCAACCCATGGTAGACTGGTCGCGGGCTACTTTCACCCAAACCGAATCCACCGAGTCCTCCGGTACAATCATGACTTCAGCCACGACGAGGCGGTCGTCCGCAAATACAGCCACCGTGTCTTCCGGCACACCGGCATGCACAGGATTATGGACGGGATGGACGGTTTGCAGGCACAACGAATCTCCCACCACCACGAAATTATAATTCCGGTTATAATGATGGGAAGCCTCAAAATCAAGCGAATCCTTCCGTTTCTCCGTCAAATCCCATTCGTCGGAATAATCGGGCTTCTGGTAATAACAACCGGCCGACAACAAACTGCCTAATAACAGGCAAATCAGAAAAAAGTTACTCTTCCGCATCGGCATAGACTTTCATTTGGCAGGCTTTACAGTCGAAAGACAAACGGAAACGACGTCCGTCGGACGAGACCAAATAATACGGTTCCCGGAAGGGGGACTTCCCTCCTCCATAGCGCGGGCACCACCCCATGCTGTAACGCAGGCAATGGCGGCAAAACATCAGTACGGCACCGGCAGGTTCCCGTTCCTCAAAAGCCGGAGCGATGCGCACTGCCCCTTGCCTATGGTAGAAATCCTCAGCCTTACGGTTCATCACATTGGCCAGATACGTCACCTCTTCCGAAACCCACCGCACCGGAGCCTTCCCTTGCTTTTCATCCCGGCTGCGTGTAAAGGCCGTCGGAAGGAGGCGCACCTCTCGCGGCTTATTCATCTTACGTGCCGACAACAACCGCCCAACCAACGTCCTGCGCCAATCGGCCAATACGGAAGAAGGGATAAACCAGTCGGAAAGGAGACGAATCTCTACTCCGCCCGCCTCGAACGGTGTATTTCCCAACTTGGACAACTGTACCTTGATGTTTTCAACCTGCGAGCTGCGTGCCTTCTCTTTGGGATAGGGAAAAGCCACGGCGACCGACACCTCGTCCTCGTCGCGCACCTCCAACGTGAAACCCTCGGCATACTCGCCCAACGTCCATTCCACCCGGATTTTGCGGACAGCGGACGGACGGGACAGCACGTCCTCGAACGCCTTGTCGAAATTGCGGTACAGACGGGCGTGAGGACGGACACGCGGCATTTCCGCCGGATAAATCTTATTGGCTTCCACACGGTTCACGCGAAATCCCTGCAAGTTGCCCTGCTCGTCCAAAAAGCACAGTCCGTCACCGTTGGCAAACGGCTTAACTCCGGACACGACGATACATTTCCCACGGACTTCTTTCACCGTCCCCACTTCTTCACCCAACGATTTGGGCGTATGGAACGAAAAAATATCAGGTGTACGGCCATCCAGAAAATAACGAGTGAATCCTCGGTTGAAACTTTTCTCCAAACAGGGTGTGAACGCCAAAGAGACCTGCCCCGATGAAGCCCGGCGGTACTCCGGACGGCGTTTGAAGATTTCGTCCAAACGGCTGCGGTACCACGCAGTCACGTTTTTCACGTATGCCACGTCCTTCAGACGTCCTTCGATTTTCAGCGAAGTCACGCCCGCATCCAACAAGCGTTCCAAATCCGCCCCTCGGTTCATGTCTTTCAAAGAAAGCAAGTGGCGGCCTTGTTCTATCATACGCCCGTCGCTGTCTACCATATCGAACTTCAACCGGCAGAACTGGGCGCACTCTCCCCGATTGGCACTCCGCCCGAAGCAATGCTGCGACACGTAGCACTGTCCACTGTAACTGACACAGAGCGCCCCGTGTACAAAGACCTCCAGCGGCACGTCGCAAGCCTCATGCACGGCCTGAATCTCGGCCAAAGACAGTTCACGCGCCAACACCACTTGGCTGAACCCTAAACTATGGAGGAACTTCACCTTCTCCGGCGTACGGTTGTCCATCTGCGTGCTGGCATGCAAAGGGATGGGCGGAAGGTCGAGTTCCAGCAAAGCCATGTCCTGCACGATGAGCGCATCCACTCCGGCACGATACAACGCCCACACCAACCTTTCCGTCTCGGGCAGTTCCTCGTCCTTCAATATCGTATTGACCGTGACGTACACTTTGACACGGAACGTATGGGCATACTCCACCACGCGGGCGATGTCCTCCACGGAATTGCCCGCCGATGCCCTTGCCCCGAAACGGGAAGCACCGATATATACGGCATCTGCCCCGTGGTCCACTGCCGCCATGGCACATTCCACGTTGCGGGCCGGAGCCAGAAGCTCTACTGGTCTTTGTCTGATCATCGGATACTATTAATATCGTAAGGAGTTTCCTGATACACGTAATAATTCAGCCAGTTGGAAAACAACAGGTTTCCATGAGCACGCCATGTCACCAACGGTCCTTCCTCCGGCACATTGTGACAGTAATAGTTCACCGGCATGTCTATCGGCAAGCCTTTCTCCAAATCGCGACGGTATTCCGTATCCAAGGTATAGGGGGAGTACTCGGCATGTCCCGTGACGTAAATCTCCCGTCCGCCACGCGCCATGACCATGCATACCCCAGACTGAGGAGATTCGGCAATGACCTCAAGGCCAGGCACCCGGAGCACGTCCTCACGGCGAATCTCCGTATGGCGGCTGTGCGGCATATAAAACTCATCATCGAAACCGCGGAATATCGGCAGCATGGGAACCAACGGATATTGCTTGAAAACACCGAACATCTTCCGGTCCAACTTGTATTTGGGTACACCGTAATAATGGTACAGGCCGGCTTGCGCAGCCCAGCAGATGTAGAGGGTGGAAGTGACATGGGTGCGTGCCCAGTCGAAAATTTCCTTGATTTCATCCCAATAATTCACCTCTTCATAGTCAAGATGTTCCACAGGCGCGCCGGTAATAATCATACCATCGAACTTCTCCTCCTTCATCAGCTCGAAATCACGGTAGAAAGCTTTCATGTGCTCCACCGGCGTATTCTTCGACGTGTGCCCCTTCACTTTCATGAAAGAGACCTCGACCTGCAAAGGCGTGTTGGACAACAGCCGGACGAGGTCGGTCTCTGTCGTAATTTTCAACGGCATGAGGTTCAATATGACAATGCGCAACGGACGGATGTCCTGCGAAGAGGCTCCC
>UMGZ01049522.1_pt1 | contig 14744 bp, 10 predicted proteins | sample 1965421 | NCBI WGS metagenome assembly UMGZ01 (sample SAMEA4836087, study PRJEB28245) | human gut metagenome | biome: gut microbiome; material: fecal sample | place: Denmark | collected 2008
AGTGTACGGGCAGGAGGACGCCAAGACCGGCATCCCGGGCCTGCTGGCGGGGCTGGAGGAGATCATCTCCAGTCTGATCGAATATTTCCGGTGACCCGCCGCATATAGTGATCCATGGGTGGACGAAAGAGATAGACCGGGCGGAAGGGGCTCCCCCCGCGCCCGGAGCAAGGGGGCGCAAGAAAAGAGAGCTTTTCTTGCGCCTCAGATTATCAAGGCAGAGCGGAACGCACGGCAAAGCAGGGAAACGGACCCAGAGGAGGAGACCCCAGGATGGACGATCGCAGAGAACGAAATACCGGCCGCAGTGGACGGGAGAGCGGCTCCAAGCGCAAGATATTCCGTCGCACGGGTTTTCTGATGCTGGTGTGCGGCGTGGGTCTGTTCATCCCGCTGATCGGCCAGCTGTGGAACATCGCCATCGTCCACCATGAGGAGTATCAGGCTGAGGCGGTGGAGCAGCAGACACGGGATGTGGAGGTGGCTGCTTTCCGGGGGAGCATCTACGACAGCAGCGGAGACGTGCTGGCCATGTCAGCCACCGTCTACAACCTGATCCTGTCTCCCAGGGACCTGGAGGCCAGCGTGGACGAGTCCAAATACAAGGATGAGGAGGGCAATGCGGACCTGACGGCCTATCAGGCGGCCCTCCAGGCCAAGAAGGACCTGGTGCTGGACGGCGTGCTGGCCGTGCTGGACCTGGACCGGGAGGCTCTGGCGGACCGATTGGAGCGGACCTACTCCCAGTATGAGGTCCTGAAGACCAACATCGAGAAGGAGCAGGCGGAACAGCTGCGCGCCTTTATCACGGAAAACAAGCTGTCTCATTTCCTGTACCTCACCCCCACCACCAAGCGGTATTACCCCTACGGCGACTTGGCGGCCCATGTGCTGGGCTTCTGCAACAGCGAGGGAGGCGCCTACGGTGTAGAGGCCATCTACAACGATGTGCTGGAGGGCACGGTGGGCCGGGTAGTCACCACCCGCACCGGGACCGGCGTGGAGATGTACGACAGTTACTCCGAGTATGTGGACGCAGAGGACGGCTGTGATCTGACCCTGACCATCGACACCACCATCCAGTCCTATGCCGAGCGCATCCTGGAGGAGGGGATCAAGGCCTATGACGTCCAGCGGGGCGGCTGGTGCGTCGTGCTGGACCCCCAGACCGGGGCAGTGCTGGCCATGGCCAGCTCCCCGGACTACGACCCCAACCAGTACGGGACCATCCGGGACGAGAGTCTGCGGGCCCAGGTGGAGGCCGATGTGCAGGCCGAGCTGGAGAAGCGGCAGGGCGAAAAGGCGGAGGGCAAGACCGACGAGGAGATCTACCAGGAGGCGGTGAACGCCGCCACAGGCACGGCCCAGAACAAGCAGTGGAGGAGCCAGGCGGTGAACGACACCTACGAGCCGGGCTCCACCTTCAAGGCCCTGGTGCTGGCCGCAGCACTGGAGGAAGGCGTGGTGTCAGAGAGCGATACCTTCTACTGCCCCGGCTATTACATGGTGGAGGGCTGGCCAAAGCCTATCAGCTGCTCCAAAAAGGCGCCGGGCCACGGCACCCAGACCCTGGCGGAGGCGGTGCAGAACTCCTGCAACCCGGCCTTTATGCAGATCGGCCAGCGGCTGGGCATCGAGAAGTTTTATGAATATTTCCAAGCCTTCGGTCTGACAGAGCCCACCAATATCGATCTGAACGGGGAGGGCGTGAGTACGGTCTGGCCCCTGAACACGATGACCGGCGTGGACCTGGCGGTAGGCTCCTTCGGCCAGCGATTCACCGTCACCCCCATCCAGATGATCACAGCTTTCGCCGCTACCATCAACGGCGGCAAGCTGCTCCAGCCCTATGTGGTCCAAACGGTGACGGCCGCCGACGGCACGGTGGTGGAGAACACGGAGCCCACCGTGGTGCGGCAGGTGGTCAGCCAGGAGACCAGCGACAAGTGCCGGGAGATCCTCACCAGCGTGGTGATGGCCGAGAAGGGCACCGGCAAGAATGCCCGCCAGGCGGGCTACACCATCGGCGGCAAGACGGGCACCTCGGAGACCACCGTCCCCGGCGAGGTGGTGGTGTCCTTCATGGGCTTCGCCCCCGCCGACGACCCCCATATCCTGGTCCTGCTGGCCTACAACACCCCAGCCCGGTCCGCGGAGGGGAGCAGCATCGGCACCACCGGCACCTGGATCAGCGGCGGCAACATGGGTGCCCCCATGGCGGGCAAGCTGATCGGCGAGATCCTGGACTATCTGGGAGTGGAGAAGGAGTACACCGCCGACGAGGCGGCCCTGGCCGACCTCCAGACTCCCAAGGTCACCGGGATGACCCCCGCCGACGCGGAGGCTGCCCTGGAAAAGAAGGGGCTGGACTCCCGCACCGTGGGTGAGGGCGAGACAGTCACCGCCCAGGTGCCCGCGGCCGGCTCCGTCATCCCCGGTGAGAGCACCGTGATCCTCTATCTGGGCGGCGCGGAGCCGGAGGAGACGGGCACCGTGCCCGACGTCACCGGGATGAGCTTCGCAGCGGCCCGCTCTAAGCTGGAGTCCGCCGGGTTCTTCATGCGGGCAGCAGGAGCGGCCACCTATCTGGGCTCCTCCAGCAAGGCTCAGGGCCAGAGCGTGGCCGGCGGAGAGACTGCGGCCATCGGCACCATCGTAGACGTCACGTTCAGCACACCTCAGGTGGAGGACGGATACCTCTACGACGGATAAGAAGACACAGGCGGAGAAAGACCTGATTTTTTGCGGCGGTCTTTCCTTATTTCGCACCTCTTAAAGAAAATGAAACCCACCCTTGAGGGGTGACACCATGAAGCTGCGAGATCTGCTCGCCGGCGTCCCCCTCACGGGGGGCAACGCCGACCTGAATATGGAAATAAATTCCATATCGTATGACAGCCGGACCCTGGAGCCGGGCGCCCTGTTTGTGACGCTCTCAGGGTCCAAGACAGACGGACACCGGTATGTGGCCCAGGCGCTGGAAAAGGGCGCCGCCGCCATCCTGTGCCGGGAGCCGCCCCGGACAGGGAGCTGGCTCTCCACTCCAGATCCCAGGGCCGCCCTGGCCCGGGTGTCCGCCGCTTGGTTCGGATACCCGGGGGAGGAGATGACCCTGATCGGGGTCACCGGCACCAACGGGAAGACCACCACCACCTATCTTATCAAGGCCATGCTGGAAGGGGCGCTGAAGACCCGTGTGGGCCTGATCGGCACCAACCGAAACCTGATCGGTGCCCTGGAGCTGCCCGCCCACCGCACTACACCGGAGCCCTATGAGCTCCAGGCGCTGCTGCGGCGTATGGCAGACGCGGGATGCACCCATGTGGTGATGGAGGTCTCCTCCCACGCCCTGGCCCAGAGCCGGGTGGAGGGACTGACCTTCCAGGCGGGGGTGTTCACCAACCTGACCCAGGACCATCTGGACTACCACGGGACCATGGAGGCCTACCGGCGGGCTAAGGGGAGGCTGTTCCGCCAGTCGGAGCGTGCGGTGCTCAACCTGGACGACGAGGCGGGCCGGTGGTACCGGGAGCGGATCGCCTGCCCCTCCCTGACCTACTCTGAGAACAAGGACACGGCGGACCTGACCGCTAAGAACATCCGCCTCTTTCCCGGCCACGTGGAGTTCGAGGCGGTGGCCCGGGGGCAGATCACCCGGGTCCATCTGCCCATCCCCGGCGGCTTTACCATCTACAACGCCCTGGCGGCGCTGGCATGCGGGCTCTGCCTGGACATCCCGCTGGACAAGGCGGCCGCCCCCCTGCGTGCGGTGCGGGGGGTGAAGGGCCGGGTGGAGGTGGTGCCTGTCCCCACGGCCTACACCGTCATCATCGACTATGCCCACACGCCGGATGCCCTGGAGAACATCCTTACCACCGCCCGGGACTTCACTGCGGGCCGGCTGATCTGTGTGTTCGGCTGCGGCGGAGACCGGGACCGGGGCAAGCGCCCCCTCATGGGGGCAGTGGCCGCCGAGCTGGCTGACCTGGTGGTGGTCACCTCTGACAACCCACGCACCGAGGGGCCGGAGGATATCATCGAGGATATCCTGCCGGGCATGGAGGGGATGGACACCCAGTGCCACGTGGAGCCCGACCGTCCGGAGGCCATCTGCTGGGCCCTGTCCCAGGCGCGCCCGGGGGACGTGGTCGTGCTGGCTGGAAAGGGGCATGAGACCTATCAGGAGATCAACGGCGTCCAGTACCACCTGGACGAGCGGGAAGTCGTGGCCGGCTATTTCCGCGGCCAGCGGGAAGGCGCGGGAAAAAAGCAGGGACAGGGGACAGAAAACGGTGGAAAAGTCCCTGCGTATGTGGTAAAATAATACGCCATTGAGCACAGACCTGTGTGTGATACCCAAGAGAAAGAATGCCTGGAGGGTGGCAGCTATGTCATATATTCTCAGCTTTATCGTGGCCTTTGGAGTGACCTTTATTGCGGGACAGATCTTGGTCCCCCTGCTGCGCAAGTGGAAAGCGGGGCAGAGCATCCGGGAGGACGGACCCACCTGGCACATGTCCAAGCAGGGAACGCCCACCATGGGCGGACTGATGTTTATCCTGGGGATCGGGGTGGCCATTGTGACCGCGGGCTGGGAAGAGATCCAGCGGGGGAACTTTATCTATCTCTTCGTGTACCTCTTCGCTCTGGTGTTTGGAGCCATTGGCTTTGTGGATGACTTTCAAAAGCTGCGCCATCACGCCAACGAGGGGCTGACGGCCCTGCAGAAATTTCTCCTCCAGCTGGCGGCGGCGGTGGCGTTCACCGTGCTGCTGCGCAACTACGGATATCTGACCCCGAGTCTGTACATCCCCTTTTTTAATGTGGAGCTGGCCATGCCATGGGTGGTCTATATGATCTTCGCCGCCTTCGTCATGGTGGCTACCGTCAACGCAGTGAACCTGACGGACGGCATCGACGGGCTGGCCACCGGGGTCACCATCCCCGTCGCCCTCTTCTATGTGGCGGTGTCTGCCTGGTTCAACCGCAGCGACCTGACGGTGGTGTCTGCGGCCCTGGCGGGCGGCCTGTCCGCCTTTCTGATCTATAACTTCCATCCAGCCAAGGTGTTCATGGGGGACACCGGCTCCCTGTTCCTGGGGGGGGCGGTGTGCGGTCTGGCCTTTGCCCTGGACGTCCCCCTGGTCATCCCTCTGGTGGGACTGATCTATGTGCTGGAGACTCTCTCTGATATCATCCAGGTGATCTACTTCAAAGCGACCCACGGCAAACGCTTTTTCCGGATGGCGCCCCTTCATCACCACCTGGAGCTGGGGGGCTGGAGCGAGACCAAGCTGTTCTGCGTTTTCTCCGGCGCCACCCTGGTCCTCTGCGTGCTGGCCTTCCTGGGCGTCATGAACCGATATCCCATGTGACGGGCGGGGCGGAGCGCTTTTCTCTCCGGCGGGTCACTGTCACAGTATCTCAGAACAGGGGGTGGTCCTCGTGGCCCGAAAACCAAAGCGCGACCTCACGGTGGAGGAACAGCTGGCCCGGGGGCCGCTGGATCTGCCCTTTCTCATGCTGACCATGCTTCTATTGGGCGTGGGACTCATCATGATGTTCTCCGCCTCCTTTGCCACGGCCTATTACAACGACGGCGACCCGCTGGTATATATCAAAAACCAGGCGGTCTATGCCGCGGCTGGGGTAGTGGTCATGTTCCTTGTCTCCAAGATCAACTACCAGACTTTCCGACTGCTGTCCGTACCTGGCATCGTGGCCGCTATCCTTCTGCTGGTGCTGGCCCTCAGTCCCCTGGGAGTGGAGCTCAATGAGGTGAAGCGCTGGGTGCGCATCGGCCCTATCCAGTTCCAGCCCTCGGAGGTGGCCAAGGTGGCGGTGATCCTGTTTTTTGCCACCCGCCTGTCCAAGCGGGACACAGAGAAAAAGAAGAAGTGGAGCCGCCGCACCCTCACCGGCCGGACGCTGGAGCGGCTGGACCGCATCGGCTTTCTGGAGCTGGTGCCCTATGGGGCCATCCTGATGGTGATCGCCCTGCTGATGCTGATGGAGCCCCACATGTCGGGCACCATCCTGGTGCTGGCGGGGGGGGCCTCGGTCCTCTTCGCCGCCGGGATCAGCCTGGGCTGGTTCGCCGCCGGCGGGACCCTGGTGGCGGGAGCCATGTGGTTCATCATCACCCAGACCCCCTATATGACGGCCCGCATCAATCTGTGGCTGGACCCATGGGCCCAGCGGCAGGGGGACGGCTTTCAGACGGTGCAGTCCCTGCTGGCCATCGGCTCCGGCGGCCTGCTGGGCCTGGGGCTGGGCAAGAGCCGCCAGAAATTCCTCTATGTCCCCGAGCCGGAAAACGACTTTGTATTCCCCATCGTGGCGGAAGAGCTGGGATTCATCGGGGCGGTGGTGGTGCTGCTCCTGTTCTCCCTGCTGATCATGCGGGGGTACTGGCTGGCACTCCACGCACGGGACAAATTCGGAGCACTGACCATCGTGGGCATTATCACCCTGCTGGCGGTCCAAGTTTTCCTGAACGTGGGCGTGGTCACCAATCTGATCCCCAACACCGGAATCTCCCTCCCCTTCTTCAGCTACGGAGGAACAGCGCTGATGATCCAGCTGGCGGAGATGGGGATCGTATTGAGCATATCCAGACAGATCCCTGCACCCAAAAATGACTGATCCGGAGGGAGACAGGCGGCGGGGCAGCCCCGTCGGAGCGCGCGCCTTCGGCCTAAACGAGAGAGTGGAGTGATACCATGAATATCCTTTTTACCTGCGGCGGCACGGCGGGACATGTCAATCCGGCGGTGGCGCTGGCCCGGATCTTCCAGGAGCGGAACCCGGACTGCAAGGTCCTGTTCGTGGGAGCGGATGGCGGGATGGAAAACCACCTGGTCCCCAAAGAGGGCTATGAGATCCGCTCGGTGACCATCACCAATTTTCACCGCTCCTTCGCGCCGGCGGATATCGCCCACAACCTGGGCACGGTGCGGAACATGGTCCGATCCAAGCAGCAGGCGGCCCGCATCCTGGACGAATTTCAGCCGGATCTGGTGGTGGGCACCGGGGGCTACGCCTCCTACCCCGTAGTGAAGGAGGCCGCCCGGCGGCACATCCCCACCGCCATCCACGAGTCCAACGCCGTGCCCGGCCTGACCACCAAGGGATTGTCCAAGGTGGTGGACCGGGTGATGGTGGGCTTTGAGGAGAGCCGGAGCCACTATGACCACCCGGAGAAGGTGGTGGTCACCGGAACCCCGGTGCGGGGCGACTTTTTCCGCTATACCCGGCAGGAGGCCAGGGAAAAGCTGGGGTTGACCGATGAGCGGCCTCTTCTGCTGTCCTACTGGGGTTCCCTGGGGGCGGAGGTGATGAACCGGAAGATGAGCGAGTTCATTGCCCGTGAATGCTATGACGGAGCCCCCTTCCACCACATCCACGGGGCCGGGCGGGACTACGGCTGGATGCAGGAGGAGATCGGCCGCCGGGGCCTGGCTCTGGAGGGCACGGGCATCGAGGTTCGGGAGTACATCTATGATATGCCCCTGGTGATGGCCGCCGCCGATGTGGTGCTGTGTCGGGCAGGCGCCTCCACCATCTCGGAGCTCACCGCCATCGCCAAGCCCTCTATTCTGGTCCCCTCCCCCAACGTCACCGCCAACCACCAGGAGAAGAACGCCCGGGTGCTGGCCGACCAGGGGGCCGCGGTGCTGCTGCTGGAGCGGAACTGTGTGGAGAACACCCTCTATGACGCAGCGGACCATCTGCTGCGGGACCGCCGCCGCCGGGATGACATGGTCCGGGCACTGACGGCTATGGCGGTGCCCGACGCAGGGGAGAAGATCTACTGGACCCTCCGGGCCCTGATGAAGTAACCAAGATCCGCTTTTTTCCATAGAATGACCTGAATCCATAAGGATTGGAGGCCATTCCATGAGCTGTTATCAAATCAACGGCGGAACCCCCCTGCGGGGGCGGCTCGCTGTTCAAGGGGCCAAGAACAGTGTGCTGCCCATCCTGGCCGCCGCCCTGCTGGCCCCCGGAGAGAGCGTGATCCACAACTGTCCGGACCTGTCCGACGTGACCGCTACCCTGGACATCCTGCGCCTGCTGGGCTGCGGGGTGAGCAGGGAGGGGGACACCGTCGCGCTGGACGCGAGGGAGCTGGATGGGACGGTGATCCCCGCTTCCCTGATGGGGGAGCTGCGGTCCTCTGTGATCTTCCTGGGGGCGCTGCTGACCCGGATGGGGGAGGTGGAGCTGTCCTACCCTGGGGGCTGCGAACTGGGCCCACGGCCCATCGACCTCCATCTGGGCGCGCTGCGCCAGCTGGGGGCGGAGATCCGGGAGGAGGGGGGCAGCCTCCTGTGCCGGCGGGGAAAGGAGATGCGGGGGCGGGAGCTGTGCCTCTCCCTGCCCAGCGTGGGGGCCACAGAGAACATCCTGCTGGCCGCCTGTGGCTGTCCTGGCCGGACCACTCTGGTGGGGGCCGCCCAGGAGCCGGAGATCGTAGACCTTCAGGAGTTCCTGAGGGCCATGGGTGCACAGGTGGAGGGGGCGGGGACGCCGGTCATCTCCATAGAGGGCGGACTGCCCCTCCACCCCGCGGAACATACCGTAATCGGAGACCGAATTGCCGCTGCGACCTATCTGTGCGCAGTAGGAGCCGCGGGGGGCGAGATCGTGACCACGGGAGTGGACCCGGACCACCTGACAGCGGTGCTCTGCGCACTCCAGGAGGCGGGCTGCCGGGTGGAGACCGGGGCGGGGGAGATCCGTCTGACCTGCTACAGCCCCTTGAGGGCTATCCGCCCAGTGCGCACCGCCCCCCACCCGGGCTTCCCCACCGATGCCCAGGCCATCCTCATGGCCGCCCTGGCCGGCGGGACTGGGAGCACTATGTTTGTGGAGAACATCTTTTCCAGCCGTTACCACCATGTAGATGAGCTGTCCCGTATGGGGGCTGACATCCAGGTAGCCGGCCGGGTGGCAGTGGTCAACGGGCGCAGGCTCCACGGGGCACGCGTCCGGGGCTGTGACCTGCGGGGCGGCGCTGCGCTGGTAGTGGCCGCCTTGGGGGCGGAGGGGACCTCCCGAATCTCGGGGCTGAAGTACATCCGGCGGGGCTATGACGGACTGGATACCGCCCTGCGCGCCCTGGGGGCGGAGATCACCACGATTTTGTAAGAGAAGGCCGGGCACCCGCTGCGGAGGGCCCGGAGGAACGGAGAGACCCATGTCATCCAGAAGCAAACGAGGGAGAAGGAGAAACCGGGGCCGCTTCAGCCTGCTGTTCAAGCTGCTGGCCGGAGCGGCACTGGTGGCTGCCCTGACCTTCGGGGCCACCGTCTTCTTCCAGGTGGAGCACATCCTGATCGCTGGGAACAGCCGCTACACCGCCCAGGAGGTGGAAGAGGCGTCCGGCATCCAGCTGGGCGACAACCTATTCCGGCTGAACAAGGGGCAGATCTCAGAGGATATCCGGCGAAAGCTGCCCTATGTGGAGGAGCTGACCATCGTCCGGCACCTGCCCAGCACCATTGCCATCGAGATCCGGGAGTGGGACGCGGTGGCCAGCATCCTGCCCTCCAGCGGGACTTCAACGGCAGAGGCACCAGCGGCGGAGGAGGCAGAGGACACTGAATTGCCCGAAGAGACCGGGACGGCGGCCGGGGAAGCTTGGCTCATCAGCGTGGGCGGCCGTCTGCTGGAGCCCGCTCCGGAGGACAGCACAGCGCTGACCGTCACTGGCCTGACCGTCCTCTCCCCCCAGGCAGGGACCCAGATGGCGGTGCCTCAGGCGGAGGAGACACGGCGCCAGGGCCTGATGGCCCTGCTCGCTGCCCTGGAGGAGCGGGGGACCCTGGAGAAGGTGTCCTCCATCGACCTGTCTGCGGGGACGGAGATCCTCCTGCGCTACGACGGCCGGTTCGATGTGAAGCTGCCCATCAGCGGCGATTTTATTCACAAGCTGCGGGCACTGGAGGCGGTGGTGGAGAAGCGGGAGAGCTATGAGACCGGGACAATGGACCTGACCCGACAGGACTATGATGTGGTCTTCAGCCCCGGATGAAGAGAATTACTGGAAAGTTTGCGAAAAATCCCTGTTTTCTCTTGACCTGTCTGAAAAAGAGCGATACAATGTAACAAAATATAGACTGCGATAGGGCTTCCCCCACAACATGTCAGATCGTGGGGCCCCTAGTTTTTTACATAGGAGGAGCGATCAATGGCCTTCGGATTGGATATGGGTCCCGACAGTGTGGTAAATATCAAAGTAGTGGGTGTCGGCGGCGGCGGAAACAACGTGGTCAACCGGATGGTAAAGACGGGGACCAAGGGCGTGGATTTCATCGCGGTGAATACGGACAAGCAGGCGCTGGCCGTATCCAGCGCAACCTATAAGATCCAGATCGGCGAAAAGCTGACCAATGGCCAGGGGGCGGGCTCTGACCCCGAAGTGGGCCGCAAGTCCGCAGAGGAGAACCGCACGCAGATCTCCAAGGCCCTGGAGGACGCGGATATGGTGTTCATCACCGCCGGCATGGGCGGCGGCACCGGTACGGGAGCGGCTCCCATTGTAGCCGACATCGCCAAGGAACTGGGCGTGCTCACCGTAGGCGTGGTCACCAAGCCCTTCCGCTTCGAGGGTATGCGCCGCATGAAGCAGGCGGAGGGGGGCATTACGGAGCTGCGCAACAAGGTGGACTCCCTGGTCATCATCCCCAATGAGCGGCTGAAGCTGGCCACCGATCAGAAGATCACCATGGTCAACGCTTTCGAGATCGCTGACGACGTGCTTCAGCAGGCCGTCCAGTCCATCTCGGACCTGATCAAGAATACCGGATTCATCAACCTGGACTTTGCTGACGTGTCCGCTGTCATGAAGGACGCCGGCCGGGCCCACATGGGCGTGGGCCGCGCCGCGGGCAAGAACAAGGCGGAGGAGGCCGCCCGGATGGCCATCTCCAGCCCCCTGCTGGAGACCTCCATCAACGGCGCCAAGGGCGTGCTCATCAACGTCACCGGTTCCATGGATATCGGCCTGGAGGAGGTGGAGACCGCCGCCAACCTGGTACAGGAGGCCGCCCACCCCGAGGCCAACATCATCTTCGGCGCCGCCTTCGACGACACCTTGGAGGACGAGCTGCGGGTCACTGTCATTGCCACCGGCTTTGACGAGGTGGAGAGCTCCATGCCCAGCAAGCCCTTCACCCAGGCAGGGGCCAAGGTGGAGGAGAAGAAGGCGGGAGAGCCGGCCGCCCCTGTGGAGGAGCCTGCCCCCGCCCAGGAGAAGGCCGTGGTCAGCGACGACGACTGGGACATCCTGGAGCGTATTTTCAGCAAAAAGCGCTGATCTCATCCCGTTTTATGCACAGCCGCCCGGCGGAACTTTCCGCCGGGCGGTTTCTTATAGATAGATCAGCATTTATAAGGAGCGCATGCGCTGCATAACGACACGACCCTCTCCCTGGTCAGGCTCGTCCGTGCTGTGCTTCTGCCCCTGTTACATTGTCCACCTCATCCTCTATATCCCTCAACTGAAACTTTGCGGTCAGCTCTTTCAGGATTCGGGACTGGTTCGCCATCTCCTGGCTTGCTGCGGCGCTCTGCTCTGCTGTGGCGGAATTCGTTTGGACCACACTGGATATCTGGTCCACGCCCTGGGTGATCTGAGCCAGAGCCTCAGCCTGCTGATCGGACGCCTCGGATATCTGCTGGATCGTCTCTGTGATCTCCTGTGCGCTCTGGACTACCCTCTGCATATATTCCGCCGTCTCATTCATACTGGTTGTGCCCTGTTGGATCGCTGACAGAGACCTTTGGATCAGCTCTGCTGTGTCCTGGGATGCAGCAGAGGACTTCTGCGCCAAATTTCGTACTTCTTCTGCCACCACGGCAAATCCCTTCCCGGCAGTGCCGGCTCTGGCAGCCTCCACCGCTGCATTCAGGGCCAAAATGTTAGTCTGGAAGGCAATGTCCTCGATCGTCTTGATGATATTTCCGATTTCGCCGGAGCTGCGCCGGATCTCCGTCATTGCGGACAGCGACTCCTGCATCTTCTGGTTGCTGTCCACGATTTCACGGCCCACCGTCACCGCCTTTTCGCTGACATTCCGCGCATGCTCCGCATTGCTTTGTACATGCTCCAAAATGTCAGAGGCCGTGGCCGCCAGTTCCTGAATGGCGGATGCCTGCTCCGTGGCGCCCTGCGCCATAGACTGAGCGCCTACAGATGCCTGCTCTGACCCAGAAAAGACATGATTGGCCGCGCCATCGATCTGCCTCAATGTGTGGCTGAGTGTCCGGTTGATACGCCGTATCGAATCCAGGATACGCCCGTACTCCCCGACATAGCGCGCTTCCTCCCGGGTATTGATGCAGAAATTTCCCACGCTCATTTCATCCAGCATATAGTCGATATCCTGAATGATCGCCCTCAGGTTTTCTGTCATCGTCTGGAAGGAACCGGCGAGCAGTCCGATCTCATCATGACGGCTGACATCCAGCTGGATCTCCAAGTTACCGCTGGCGATCTCATCTGCGGCCCTGGCCACCCTCTGGACAGGCCGCAGCATTTGCCGGAGAACTACGATCACAACGGCCAGGATCAGCAAAAGGCTCGCCAGGGAGAGGAGCAGGAGCAGGCGCGTCGTCTGGACCAGGGTGCTCTCCGCGTCGGCGGTGTAGAGGCCGGTCATAGACCACCAAGTCTCGTCCCCGGCCTGAAGTGGGTTAAAAAAGCAGGAAATATTTTTTCCTTCCTCAGCGGGTATCTCCGCCTGAAAAGCAGTTCCCTGGGCCATCAGGGACCTCAGCTCCTCCAGCCGGTCAGGGTCTGGCACCATATCAGACAGATTGAGCCCGGTGGACTCCGCGCTTTTACTGTTCCAGACAATGATCCCATCCTGATTGAACAGGGTGGCCCACATGGAATCATAATTCGTACTTGTGGTTTTTACAGAAGAAAAGGCGCCCAGGTCCACACTGGTGATCACCACACCTACGACCCGTCCCCCGTAGGTGATAGGCGTGCCATAGGCCACCACCATGCCATCTCCATCCTGATAGGGCTGGGAGATGTAGGGATGTCCCTCTCCAGCGGGAATGCGGTAGGAGTCCTCTTTCGCATATCCCTCGTAGGCGTCATAGATATGAATGGAAGTATCCGCTGTATCCATGGTGACGTAAAATCCGTATTCTTCCATATCGCTCTGAAGCTGGTAGGGCTCAAACATAACGCCGAGCATCTTGATCTCGGGGGTGTTTTTCACTGTATTTCGGGCGGTCTCTACGACAAATTGTTCCAGATTATAGGCGGCGGACGTCAGAGCTCTCCCTGGATAAAGCATGCTCTGCTGCAGGTCAGCGTCGCCTTCTTCCGTGACCTGGCCGCTGTAAAGTCGTCCTATGTAGTCCTGGATGCCCAGGGCCGCCCGCTCCACTGTGTCAAACCCGCTCTGAATCTCCCCGCCGTTGAACTCCGCGATTGAGGCAAGCTCGCCGGAGATCCCCGTGTAAATGCTGGCCCTGGACGTAACGACAGTTATGGTGATGAGGACCGCGAATACCACCATCACGACCGCGCTGATGACCAGAGTCAATTTTGTCGTGAGCTTCAATTTTTTGAACAATTTTTTCTTCTCCCCTCGTGCTGCCATCGATGATCCATACAGACCCCCATGGCAACTGATCTGTTTCTCCCATGTTTTATTTATTATATCGTCCCCTATTTAAAAAAAATAACATTTGTCATCAATTTTCTTCCTGAAAATGCGTTTTTTTCCGCTGCTTCAAAAAATACAGCAGAAGGGGACGGAGCAGCTCTCTTTCTGCTGGCTTCTTGCGGATTCCGTTCCTGTTCTGTATAATTAAGATATATTGAGTTTTGGGGAGATCCTATGTGTGATATCATTGAGGTGACAGACCTGGACGCGCCGGAGCTGGACGTGTACGCCCGGCTGACACAGGCTCAGCTGCGCAGCCGGCGGGAGCCGGAAAAAGGTATTTTTATTGCGGAAAGCCCTAAGGTGATCGGACATGCCCTGGACGCGGGCTGCGTCCCCCTCTCTCTGCTGATGGAGCGCAGGCAGCTGGAGGGACAGGGCCGGGACCTCGTAGAGCGGTGCGGCCAGGTGCCGGTCTACACCGGGGACCGTGCGGTTCTGGCCGGGCTGACCGGCTATGAGCTGACCCGGGGCATCCTGTGCGCCATGCGCCGGCCCAGGCTCCCCTCTGTGGAGGAGCTGTGCGCCCGGGCCAGCCGGGTGGCGGTGCTGGAGGGCATCGTGGACCCCACCAATGTGGGGGCTATCTTCCGCTCCGCCGCTGCCCTGCATATGGACGCCGTGCTGGTGACCCCCACCTGCTGTGACCCCCTCAGCCGCCGGGCGGTGCGGGTCAGCATGGGCACCCTGTTCCAGATCCCCTGGACTTTTCTGGGCACCGACGCATCCCAGTGGCCCCAGCCGGGGCTGGAGAGGCTGAAGGAGCTGGGCTTCCAGACTGCGGCCATGGCCCTGGACAGCACCGCCCTCAGCATCGAGGACCCCCGGCTCCGCGCGGCGGAGAAGCTGGCCATCCTCCTGGGGACAGAGGGGGACGGCCTGGCCCCCCGGACCATCGCCCAGTGCGACTTCACCGTGTGCATCCCCATGGCCCGGGGGGTGGACTCCCTGAACGTGGCGGCGGCCAGCGCTGTTGCCTTCTGGGAGCTCCGGGCCCGGTAGCGTCCCCATTGTATGGAAAAACGGCGGACCGTCTGGCGGTCCGCCGTT
>UMGZ01015705.1_pt1 | contig 14646 bp, 11 predicted proteins | sample 1965421 | NCBI WGS metagenome assembly UMGZ01 (sample SAMEA4836087, study PRJEB28245) | human gut metagenome | biome: gut microbiome; material: fecal sample | place: Denmark | collected 2008
GTATTAATTAAAATAAGTTTAAATTCTTTATGTATGGCTTATTATTATCAACGCTATAGGATTTTTATACTTAATTAAGTATAATGATCCTATTTTTGGTACAAATGATGATTATCGTATGCGATTGATTGTTTCTGGCCAATATTTTGGTGAACCGTTAAAAGATGCAGTCTTCTTAAATGTGGTTTTAAGTTGGGGATTGAAGAGTTTATATTGCTTGAATTCAAATATTGAGTGGTACGGGTTATATATGTTTATAGCTATGTACATATCTTGTACGATTGTACATTATATATTTGTAAAGAATTCAAGTACATTTAAATCGCTTCTTATTAAAAATGTTCAGTACATTATAATATTTATATTGTTGCTGTATAGACAATTATTAATGGTACAGTTCACTATGGTTGCGGCTATGTTATGTATGGCTGCAATAGCATGTTTAGTTGAGTGGGCTAAGCTTTATACAAAGAACAATAAGTTACATAATTGGTATTTTATTTTATTCGTATTCTGTTTTCTTTTATCTTTATTAACAAGAAAAAAAGTAAGTATGATGGGAATTCCTATCATAATGATAATTGTGTTTATGACATTTATTCAGCAGCATCTTACTAAAAGAATGTTATTGAAAGCGTTGATTGGTGTATTGGTTATTTTATGTCCATTTGCTGTTAATTTAAACTACTATGTAAATGAGGAGAATCTTTCTTACAATGATTTCAATATTATGAGATCAAAGGTAATGGATTATAAGGGATTGCCAGATTTTCAAGAGAATAAGCAGTTTTATAGAAGCATTAACATGGACGAAACAGCATATAATGCTTTGGAAAGCAGAAATTTTGATATGGATCCAAGTATTTCAACTGAAAATTTGGAAAAGATAAAAGAATATTCGAATAAAATAAATGAAGATGATATTTTTAATCGTTTTGCTAAGGCTGTTAATAATTCATTTCAAGAATTAACTGGTAGTGAAACTGTATACACTACGATTACGATAGCATTTATGCTAATATTAGCTTTCTATTATCGTAATCAACTAAATCTATTTGAAAAGTTGTTATTATGTATTATTCCTTTATATTATTATTTTAGTACTGTTTTCTTCTTGTTTACTGGAAGAATTATGGTCAGATTAATAGATTCTGTAGCTATAATCAGTTTAGGAATATATTTTTCAATTTGTAATTACACAATAAATAAGGTTGATAGACCAATTTTAAATAAATGTATAAGTGTTTTATTTATACTTTCTACCTTATTTCCTATATTTGGTAACTGTTATCAATTGTTTGGGAATGAGCAAGGAATAAGAAGTTATACAATGAAAAAAAGTGATGAACTTATTGCCATTGAAGAATATGCAAGAAAAAATCCAGATAATTTCTATTTTTATAATTCGCTAGACTTTATCGCATGTTCAGATTATGTATTTAGAGATTATTCTAGAGACTATTTGAATATGGATTGTTTAGGAAATTGGTATTCAAAATCAAAAGTTTATTACGAAAGAAATAAACAATATGGTTATGAGTCAGCTGTGGATGAATTATTATATAATCCAAGTGTTTTCTATATTGAAGAAGGAAATTATCATGCTAGTATTGATGGGGTTATGAAGAAGAATGGAAAACAGTTTGTACTTATTGATACTATTGTAGTAGATGAAAAAGTATTAAATATTTATCATAGTATTGATTTAGATACAACACAATAAATAAGTTGAGGTTATTATGAAAATATGTGTTACTGGAGCAAATGGGTTTATTGGTTCCAAAGTTATTGAACAATTAAAAGAAAAATATGACATCGTAGCATTGAATCGAAAGCATTCAGAAATAATGGGCAATGTTACGTATATTAAAACAGATTATAGTTATGAAGAATTGATTCATACGCTAAAGGGTTGCAACGCAATTTTACATTTGGCTGCACAGAAAGTCGTTCCATATGAGCCAGAGGGGTTGAATCATTATCTTCGTAATATTGAAATCCTACAAAATGTCATTCATGCAGCGAAGCATTTAAATATTAAAAATATAACGACTATTTCTAGTCGTTGTGTATACGGTTATTATACGGACACAATGTTTAGTGAGCAAGATAATTTAAATCCGATAAATTTTTATGGTGTAGAAAAAATAATGGAAGAACAGCTATGTTCATATTGTAATTCTAAATACAATTTAAATATTAAAGTAATTCGTTTATCACAGGTTATAAGTGATGATATTTCCGACACTAATCTTTTTACTGCTTTTATAAAAAAAGCTTTATCAGGTTCTGATATAGGTATAGTTGGAGATGGATCACTGGTACGTGACTATATATATATTAAAGATGTTGTTCGTATTTTAGAACGCGTGGTTTTATCAAATCATATTGGTATATTTAATCTGGGTTCATCAAATACTATGTCAGTTTTTGATATTGCAACAAAAGTTATTAATTACACTAAGTCAAACTCAAAAATCTCATTTATTAAAAGTTCAACAAATGTATCAGACAGAATTGTTTTAGATATTGATAAATTAAAAAAGGATTTCGATATTGAGCCAAACTATAATGTTGATTTAATTATAAAAGATCTTTGTGACCAAAATATAGATTGGTTTGATTAACTAGAAATGACCTATCTAAAAAAGGCATTTGTAAGTATGTGACAATATTGGACTAACTAATTGTTTGTAACGGAGGAAAAGATGAAGAAAAGTGACACACAAATGATTAAAGGTTTAGCAATTTGTATATTGCTGTTTCATCATTTATTTTATAGTACACAACCTGGTTTGGGTATAATGATTGGAGATAAATACTTAGCAAACATAGTAGCAGAATATCTAAAAGTATGTGTTGCCTAATTTCTTGTTCTAAGTGGATATGGCCTTAATGCGAGTATGAACAAAAATAAGTATTCTATCACTAAATTTTATAAGAAACATATATGGAAGATTTACAAAAATTATTGGCTTATATGGATTTTGTTTGTTCCGATTGGTGTGATAAGAGGAAGAACTTTTTCTTTTGTATATGGGGATCATTATTTAGCTAAATTATTAACGGATATATTAGGATTACAAAAATTACATGGATATAACAGTTATAATGCCACTTGGTGGTTTATAACATTAATACTAGGATTATATCTAATTTTTCCAATTATTTATAAATTAGCTAAAAAAGTACCATTATTGTTATTGATTGCTGGAGGAGTCGCAATGTTTTTACCAGTTAAAAAAATTGCAAATTTAGATATCATATTAACATATAAATTTTGGCTGCTCCCTTTTATATTTGGTGTGCTGATGTCAGAGTATAAGTTTATCGAAAGAATAAATGAGAAATTAAATGCACATTCAGTATTTAAGTTTATAACTTATTTTACTTTATTATTTCTAGCAATTTACATTAGAAAGCATGGTAAGTATTTAATTAATTTAAGAATTGATACATTATTTTCATTCGCAATCATCCTAATATCTTTAGAATATATAAAAAGAATTAAAATGCTAAATAGATTTTTAAAATTTGTTGGAAATCATTCATTTAATATTTTCTTATTCCATACATTCATATATGGAATGTATTTTAGAGAGTTTATTTATTCATTAAAACATCCATTGCTTATTTGGTTGTCTCTACTGTTAATGTGCTTAAATATTTCAGTATTAATAGAAAAATTAAAACTAGTTTTAGTTAATTATTATCTCAATAGAATAATACCAATATTTAAAAGCACTCATAAGGATGGCATTATATAAAAATATACTTTGTCTAAAGTAAGATAATATAAATAAGTAACAAAAGTACAATTTCTAATAGCTTTGGTTATAAATCTTTGATATAGTGGATGTAGAGGTTCACCTATAGAAAGGAATATATTATATGAAACGGTTATTAGGTGTTGTATTGGTGTTATTTATGGCATGTATTCCAATGAATATACATGCCCAGGAGGTTGTGGAGTCTTTTGAATATACAGGCCAAAAGATAGAGGTTGAAAATGCAGTTAAGTATTACACAATCGAAGGAGAATTACTTGATGAAGCTCCAATTTATTGTGGTACATATATCGCATGGACGAGTGATGAAGAAGCGATTCTATTTGAAATCAATCCTAAGAAAGTACCAGTAAAGGTTACTTACAACAAGGATTGGAGAGAAAGTGATCCTGAAGAAGAAAAGTACTTGTGTGATTATGTTGGCGATTATGCGTTTAAGTTGAGAATAGATACAGATGGTAATATTAATTCATTGGACAATTATCAAGGAAATTATGATTTTCAGTTTGAGCCAAAGAATGTTAAGGACATTGAAGTTGCAAAGACTAGAATAACGCATCCAGATGTTGAATATATTTATTCTGAGGATGGTATTAGTATTTATAGTGATATAGATCATGTAAAACCAATTCAATTAAAAGATGTTGGTGAATATACAGTAGTGTTTGATTTGGATGAACGATATTATGAATCAGTTCCATTTAAAGTTACAATTCTTCCTAAAACTATTGAATTAAAACCAAATAAACAATTTAAATACTTTGGTGAAGAAGATCCAGTCTTAGAAAATGATGATTATATTTTAACAAGAGAACCAGGGGAAGATATTGGTGATTATAAACTTACTGTACAAAGTAAATCAAAGAATTATAAGTATGAAATTGTCGAGAATGATGTATTTAGTATTTTAGGAAGGGATGTAATCCATAGAAATGAAACTAAGGGACCTTCTCTTAAGATTGATAAAGAAGTTGAAACAACAACTCATAAAGAAACTACTGCTTTGAATAAAAGTCAATCAAAGGTTACTACTGGTATTCAGACAAAAACATTTACATATTCGATAACTTTAATGTTTAGTTTGTTAGTTATATTCATTTTCATCTTTAAATTTATTTAAATTTTAAGATACCGTTTACAATTTATAATGAATTGTATTGTTGAATGGTTATAAAATTTAAGTATCAATTCAGTTTTAATTCATATATATTTTTGCAAAATCTCCTTAAAGTATCGTATATAAAGGATTATGATTAACATTTTGTTGATTTTTGTATACTTGACAATAGCTCTTATGAGGGTTAACATTTAATAGAAACTTTCGAGAGAAAAGTGTTAGTTATAACTTAAATATAGCTTTTATAGGTTATAGAAAGATACATTTAAGGGAGATTATGAGTAGCTGGCATTCCGCACTTAGATTGAACTGTTCATCTATTTATGATAAATGGGTAGTGGAAACTGTATCTTGGTTATGACAATTGGGTTGAATATATGGATTCGTAATGCGCGAGTCTTTTTTTATGGAATGGGGATTTACATGAGTAAGAATTTAAAAAAGAGTAATACACGTTGGCCTTTAGTTGTTTATGATGTCATTGTTTATATTATTGCCTCTATATTATTACTATGGATATATGGAGGTAATGGAAATCTAACAAACGCGGGTTCTTTACAACTATCTATATTGGGATTTGTTTGTATATTTATTTGTCGAATGATAGGTAATATATACGGACAGATTTGGCGTTATGGTGGTATTCAAGGCTATATTCGCTTAATTTTCTCAGATGCGATTGCTTTTATTCTATTCATTATTCTACAAGCTACATTACCGATTGAAAGAATTAGTTTTGATCGTGCATTAAGCTTAGTTTGTGTTGATTTATTAGGTGCAATTAGTATTCGTATGATTTACCGTTATGCGTATCTATATAGTAATAATGAAACATCAAAGGGTAAATTTTTAAGCAAGTTATTATATAGATTTTCTGGATTAACTGCAGGGACAGATAAGGAAGTTCAGAAAATTAAGATTGCGATTATAGGTGCTGGACGAGTAGGTGCTAGTTTTGCCGAAGAATTAGTAAATGATGAAAAAGCCGTATATGCACCTCGTTGTTTTATTGATATTGATAAAACAAAAGTAGGAAGAGAAGTGAATGGCATTCCTGTTTGGTATGCAGATGAAACTACATTGGATAAGTTAAAGGCTTATGAAGTACAAGAAATTGTATTCGCAATTCCGAATATGGATGTAAATAAAAAGAAATGTTTATACAATCATTATAAGAATGCAGGATATAAAGTAAAGGTATATGACTATCCAACATTATATACAGCAGGAAGTAAACGTAATTTAAGAGAGTTTGATATTGAAGAATTATTGTTCAGAAAACCATTAGCTGTCACAAATGAACAAACGTATGCATATTATAAAGATAAGGTCATCTTAATTACCGGTGGTGGAGGATCCATTGGATCTGAATTATGTAGACAATTAGCAAAGATGAATCCTAAACAAATCATCATCTTAGATATCTATGAGAATGGTGCATATGATGTACAACAAGAATTAAAGATTGCCTATGGTAATGCAATCAATCTTCAGATTGAAATTTGTTCAATCACACAAAAAAAAGCATTGGAAAAAGTATTTAAACAATACCATCCACAAATCATCATCAATGCGGCTGCACACAAACACGTGCCGTTAATGGAGCATAATTGTGTAGAAGCCATCTATAATAATGTATTTGGAACAAAGAACTTAATTGAACTTTGTGAAAAATACAATGCACAACGCTTTATGATGGTTTCAACAGATAAAGCTGTAAATCCAACAAATGTAATGGGTGCTACTAAGCGTATGTGTGAAATGATGGTACAGTCTGCAAGTATGTATGGACATGTGAAATATAGTGCAACACGCTTTGGAAATGTTTTAGGAAGTGCTGGTTCAGTAATTCCATTATTTAAAAGACAAATTGCCAAAGGTGGACCAGTCACACTTACTGATAAGCGAATCATTCGTTATTTCATGACTATTCCAGAAGCCAGTCAATTAGTTCTACAATCCGGTGCTATGGCCAATAATGGAGAACTATTTGTATTAGACATGGGACAACCAGTTAAGATCTTAGACTTAGCCGAAAACATGATCAAATTATCAGGAGCACATGATATTGAAATTATTGAAACAGGATTACGTCCTGGAGAAAAATTATTTGAGGAACTCTTAATTAAGAGTGATACACTAACAAAAACAGATAACGATTTGATCTTCATTGAAAAGGATACACCACTTCCTAAAGAAGAAATAAATGAAAAACTTCAAGTACTTAAAAAAGCCATTGAAAATGAAGATGACAATGATGCTAGAGAAGCATTAAGAAGTGTTGTACCAACATTTAGAAGACCAGAAGAAATAAATCAAGGGGTGAAATAGTATGTTTAATAAGGATAATCAATTTAAGGCATTTGAATCAAAGGTTTGGCTTTCAAGCCCTACTATGCATGGTGACGAATTAAAGTATATGACACAAGCTTATGAAACAAATTGGATGTCTACTGTAGGGGAAAATATTAATCAAGTAGAAGCAATGACTTGTGAAAAGATTGGTTGTAAATATGCAGTTGGTTTATCTTGTGGTACTGCATCTTTACATTTATCTATGAAGCTTGCGGGTATTGAAGCTTATGGTATGCCAAAAGTAGGACATGGTGCTCTAGAAGGTAAAAAAGTATTCTGTTCAGACATGACATTTGATGCGACAGTCAATCCGATTGTTTATGAAGGTGGAGAACCTGTATTTATTGAAACAGAGGCGGAAACTTGGAACATGGATGCAAAGGCATTAGAAAAAGCTTTTGAAATCTATCCAGACGTAAGAGTTGTTGTATTAGCACATCTTTATGGAACTCCAGGTAAAATGGATGAAATCATGGGAGTGATTCATAAACATAATGCCATTCTTGTAGAGGATGCAGCCGAGTCTATGGGAGCTACTTATAAAGGTATCGAAACAGGTACCTTTGGAAAATATAACACTGTATCTTTTAATGGAAATAAAATCATTACTGGATCTAGTGGAGGATGTTTCTTAACAAATGATTTAGAAGCAGCTAATAAAGTAAGAAAATGGTCAACTCAATCTAGAGAAAATGCTGCATGGTATCAACATGAAGAATTAGGTTATAACTACAGAATGAGTAATGTTGTAGCAGGTGTAGTGAGAGGTCAATTACCTTATCTTGATGAACATATTCAACAAAAGAAAGCAATCTACTATAGATACAAAGAAGGATTAAAGGGATTACCATTACAAATGAATCCAATTCCAGAAGATTGTGAACCAAACTATTGGTTATCATGTTTAATCATTGATGAAGATGCAATGACTAAACAAGTTCGTTCAGAACAAGATGTTCTTTATACTAAAGAACGAGGAAAAACTTGTCCAACAGAAATCTTAGAGTCAATTGCATCAATCAATGCAGAAGGAAGACCAATCTGGAAACCTATGCATATGCAGCCTATTTATAGATTAAATCCATTCATTAATAAAGATGGAATCAATAGAGCTAAGACTAATGCATATATTAAAGGTGAAACACAAGATATTGGTATGGACATCTTTAATAGAGGATTATGTTTACCAAGTGATAACAAAATGACAGCAGAACAACAAGATCGAATTATTGAAGTAATTAAGGCTTGTTTTGAATAATGGGAGAGAGTTGTGTCTAAAAAAAAGGTAATAGGGTGTTTACTTACTGGAGCGGTTATTACAACTGCTGTAACTGCAAAGGTAATGAAAAACAACGCAAAGAAAACAACATATAAAGCTGAAACTATTGATCCTATTACACCTCGTGAAATGGGATTCTATGAGAAATATGTAAAAAGAGCATTCGATATTACTTGTGCTACAGGAGCCATTGTAGTATTTAGTCCTATTTATTTAGGCGTAGCAGCTCTAGTTCGTACTAAACTAGGTTCTCCTGTTTTATTTACACAGGATAGACCAGGATTAGTTGGTCCAGATGGCAAAGAAACAGTATTTAAAATGTATAAATTCCGTTCTATGACAGATGAAAGAGATGAAAATGGAGATTTACTTCCGGATGAAGTAAGACTTACTAAATTTGGTAAGTGGTTAAGAAATACAAGTCTTGATGAGCTTCCAGAAGCATTTAACATTTTAAATGGAACAATGTCTGTTATTGGTCCTAGGCCACAGTTAGTAAGAGATATGGTATTTATGAGTAAAGAACAAAGAATGAGACATACCGCAAAACCTGGACTAAGTGGATTAGCGCAAGTAAATGGTCGTAATGCGATTTCTTGGGAAGATAAAATGAATTGGGATCTTAAATATATTAAAAAGGTAACTTTTAAAGAAGATTTAAAAATCATTTTGGATACTGTTAAGAAAGCATTCATTAAACAAGAAGGGATTACTCAGGATGATATGGCTACAGCAGAGGATCTTGGTGATTATTTATTGAGAACTGAGAAAGTAGATCAGAGTGATTATCAACAAAAACAGCAAATTGCCAAAAATATTTTAAATGGTGAAGATGGAATTGAAAGAGATGAAGGATTGGTTTCAATTATTATGCCTTCTTACAATACAGCTCCATATATTAAAGAAACTATTCAATCTGTTTTGAATCAAACTTATACAAATTGGGAATTAATAATTGTAGATGATTGTTCAACGGATAATACAAAAGAAATAATTGAAGAAATAAATGATGAGCGTATTCGATATTTCGAAAATGAAGTAAATTCTGGAGCAGCGGTTAGTAGAAACAAAGCTTTGCGTGAGACAAAGGGACAGTGGATAGCATTCTTAGATTCAGACGATTTGTGGTTACCGAATAAATTAGCAAAGCAAATTGAATTTATGAATAGTAATAATTATTCTTTTTCATATACTAATTATGAAGAAATTGATGTTGATGGAAATGATACAGGTGTTAAAGTAACTGGACCAAAAAAAATAACAAAAATAGGAATGTTTAATTATTGTTGGCCTGGATGTTTAACAGTAATGTATGATGCATCAAAAGTAGGATTAATTCAAATTCATGATATTAAAAAGAACAATGATTATGCAATGTGGTTAAAAGTATGCAAAAAAGCGGATTGTTATTTGTTAGATGAATATCTTGCCAAATATAGAAAAGGTAGATCAGGTAGTATTAGTACACATGGATATAAAGAATTATTGAAATGGCATTACAAATTATTTAGATATGAAGAAAATGAAAATTATTTATTTAGTATAATGAATACGGCTAGAAATATAACATTTGGATTATATAAAAAGAGACATTATGTGAGCAAAACTAAATTTAGCTAATTATGCACAATGTGTATATATCACGAAATAATAGTATCGTTTACTAAAACATAATTTATTAAAGATGTCAAATTTTAATAATCTCGTAATATCAAAGGAATGTAGAGGAGTAAAGTATTTATTCGAAGAATGTTAAATAATGTATTATTATTATACCTTTTCTGATAATAAATGTTATCTTTTAATATAGGTATTCAAAAAAATATAATATTAATACTAATAGTGTTGTTTGTAATCTTGTATAGTTATGTGCATTTAATAAGATTCAAAATTGCAATTTTTGTGATAAAAGTATTGTTGAGTGCATGTATGCGCACTTAATTGGTAAGTATAAATTTTTTAATTGCATATAAAATGTAGAAAAAGTATTGTATAAAATGAAAGGAAATGGAAATGTCAAGTGAATGGATATATTATAATCATGCTTTAATTCCAAAAGCTGCACCACATGAATCTGTGGAAGTTCCAGAATTTGATAAAAAATTTTGGAAAAACGACGGTACGGGGTATCCATTATTTGCTAGGTGGACTTCAGATTTTGATAGTCAAACAGAAAGTAAATTTTGGTACATAATTAAGACAGGTGTATATGACAGAGATTTATTATCAAAAAAAACTAGAAAGCATATTAGACAAGCGTTTAAAAAGATTTATGTACGTGAAATTTTAGATAATGAAGTAAAAGAGTTATATTCTTGTTATAGAATGGCATATAAACGTTATAACAATGCTGATAATTTTAGAAGTTTTGAGTCTATTTCAGAAGAATTTAAAAGCAGACAAAAAAATAGTATGTATTACTATGGTGCTTTTGAAATAGAGACAAATTTATTGATTGGTTTTTTTATTTGCACTTTTCATGAAGATTGGTTAGAAATAAATATGTCAAAATATAATCCAGAATTTATGAAATTGAGACCATCAGACGCATTGCATGATTATGTTTTAAACTTATGGATGAATAACCCAAAAATCAAATATATTAGTAGTGGTAGTAGAAATTTAAATCATGAAACAAATGTACAAGAATATAAAATCCAAACTTTTGGATTTCATAAGGCATATTGTACGTTACATATTAAATATCGTCCTTGTGTTTATCCAGTAGTGAAAATTTTATATGTATTTAGACATTTATTGAAAAAATTTGATAGAGTTAATTTAATTCATTCAATTAATACAATTCTTCAAATGGAATCGATTGTAAGAAAACAATAAAAGATAGGAAGGAATTGATATGGATGTACAAAGTAGCCGTATCTGTTATCTGTTACGATAATGAAAAAGAAGTACTAGAATTTGCAAAGAAATTGAGTGAACAAAAGAAAAGTGAAGAAATTATACTTTTAGTAACATGTAACAAATGTTCAGATGTAAAAAGGCTTAAAAGTGAATTGAATTGTATTAAAATATCATCAATGGTATTTGATCCACAAGTAAATCTAGGATATTTGCATGGATGTTTATTTGGCCTCGAAGAGTTTGGTGAAGAATATGATTATGCTGTTATATCAAATACTGATATAGATTTTGTAACTTACGATTTTTTCGAAAAGCTTATTACAAATGATTACAATAGAAAAATAGGATGTATTGGACCAGATATTGTCTTAAAAGAAACTGGAAAACATCAAAATCCTTTTTCTATTTATAGGCCAGATAAGAAATTAATGAAATTAAGAAAATTAGTTTATGATAATTATTTTTTATATAATTTGTATTTTATGTTATCAAAAATAAAAAACAATATAAGCAAAGGGGAAATTCAGCAAAAAAAAGGATATGTGTATAGTGTTCATGGAAGTGTATTTATATTAAAGAAAGAGTGCATTGATAAATTTCTTAAAGATAATATTCAAATATTTATGTATGGTGAAGAATTATATGTAGCTGAAAAACTTAAAGAAAATCAAATGTTATTGTATTATGATAATGATTTGAAGATAATACATAATGAAAATCAAGTCACAGGAAAAATAGCAAGCCGTAGAAAACAAGAATGGTTTAGTCAGTCAACAAAATTTTTAGTCGATAGGTTTTGGAAATAGATTAATTTATTAAATTTTTAATTATTGAGGATGAATGAAAATGAAAGAAAATTATAGTTATAGTGTTGCATTATGTACATATAATGGTGGAAAATATATATCTGAGCAAATAAAAAGTATTTTAAATCAAACTTATCCACCGACTGAGATTATTATCAGTGATGATGGTTCAATAGATAACACTTTGAATGTAGCAAAAAATTTATTGTCTAATAGTTCTGTTGATTTTAAAATTATAAAAAATACTGGTAAACATGGCGTAACTGAAAATTTTTGTAATGCAATTTCAAAATGTACAGAGAGTATTATTTTTACATCAGATCAAGATGATATATGGATTAATAATAAAGCAGAGAAAATTCTTAGAATTTTTGAGGATAATAAAGCATTACTTGTTTTTACTAATGGTGAATTGGTGGATCAGAATCTAAAATTGTTAAATTGTGATATGTGGAAATCGGTTGGTATAACTTCAGAAATGTTAGAACGAAATAAGTGGTTTGAATATTTGTTAAATCGATGTATTGTTACAGGTGCTGCAATGGCTTTTAAAAGAGAATTGTTTACAGAAAATGAGGAAATACCATCTTGTTGGCTTCATGATGGTTGGCTTGCATGGAAAGCTGTTGCTAGAAATGGTTTGATTCCATGTAAGGATAAATTGCTGTTATATCGTCAACATGGAAATAATGTAGTCGGAATGAGTAGTGCTACTTCGTTAACAAGACTAAAAAATTATTTTAATAATTTTAAGATAATTAGAGCGACACATATTGAACGCTATAAAAGATATACCGTATTAAAAAATAAGATGGGTTATATGTTTTCAGATCAACAGCAAGAAGAATTGAGTTCTTGTATTGCTTTTTGGGAAGATTTAGTTGAATGTGATAAATGCAAAAAAAAGATTACACGTATAAGTATTATTCGAAAACACATGAAGAATGGTGATTTTGAAAAATATTTTAACGGAAAAAGGGGTGCAATAAGGGAGTTACTACTAGCATTATTTTTATAATTTTTACCGATTGTGAGGTGATAATATGGTTACAATAATAGAATACATTCTTTTTCTTTTGATGATGATAACTTTATTATTTATCAATAAAAAGTTAAGAAAATCCGTCTTTACCGTATCCAACTATTTAATTGTTACATTTTCTGTAATGACTTTATTACAAGTTATTGCGTGTTATTTATTTGATTATAAAAAACCAACGATTGAGTATTGGATTATTTTAACGATTTTTATATTTGTCGCTGTATTGACTGATTTAGGTTCTAATAGATTTGCAAGTCGAGTTTCTTTATGTGGAGTTAAAATAAAAAAAGGAGACTCTATTGAAACGTGGGCAGATAAGAATGAAAAAAAATTTGATATTATATGTATTGTAGCTGCGTTATATGCTATATTTCTTTTTGTAAAATTAGCGCGTGGATTTCCTAACTTGTATTATGTTGTACAAGATGAGTTTCAAAATGAATATACTAGAGGGATTAATTATTATATAAGATTATTAATGCTAATTGCAACTCCATATTATTGGGGATGTAGTAAACTATCAAAAAAAAATATATTTATGGGTTTGATATGTTTGATTCCAAATATTCTAACGTTTGTAAAAGGAATTGTTTTTATACCTTGTTTAGCTAGCATACTTTTAAGATTAAAAAAGGGAGATATAACGTTATCTTTAAAAGCTGGTATCGCTATTGTTCTAGTAGGTATAAGTGTTTTCTTCATTGTCTATTTAAGTGAAATGGGAATATATAATCCAGATATATTGTTTGAAGTAGATACATATAAATTTATTGGATCAAAATTGATAAATTATTTAATAGCTGGTGTACAATCTTTTAGTCAAAATATATCAGAAAATAATATTGATGTATTTAGAAGTACAGATAATATTACACTGGCTCCTTTTATTAATATTATAGCTAAATTAAATTTAGAAAAATCTATTACGCCTTTATGTACAATATGGCAAACATTTGGATTTAGTTCGCTGAGAGGCGTTGCCGTTAGATCAAACGTTAATACATATATTGGTACATTATATCTTTACAATGGTTTTTTAGTTGGATTGCTATTAAATGTATTTTGGGTATTTATAGCAAGTTTTTTTGATGAGATTGCTTCGGAAAAACTTAATTTAGTAACAGCATTGTCTTCTTTGTTTTGTGCGGGATTTGCTCTGGGATGGTTTGAATTTTATTTTATGCAACCATTCTGGATTTATTTAATTGTAATTACTGCTTTGATTGAGCTTTTATTTAGATTCAAATTAACAATAAAAAAGTGATGTCAATAAATTTTAATTTAGAAGAATGAAATGATTTCTGAATATAGGAAGGATTATTTTGTGGATTACAAATCTATTAGTGTTAAAAAAAATTTTATATATAATTCTGTTTTTCAAGTATTAATTTTAATTG
>UMGZ01038707.1_pt1 | contig 14634 bp, 10 predicted proteins | sample 1965421 | NCBI WGS metagenome assembly UMGZ01 (sample SAMEA4836087, study PRJEB28245) | human gut metagenome | biome: gut microbiome; material: fecal sample | place: Denmark | collected 2008
TTGTAAATGTCTTTTTGTTTCTGGGAGAACTTGCCGCTTACGGGATAAGTACGGGTGTGGTCGGAACAGTAGTAGCTCAATCCCTCGGCTCCGGCGTCGCACAGCAGCAGGCGGCCGTTTTGCAGTACGCCGTCGCTGTGCAGGTTATGCAGCGTTTCGCCGTGCTGCGACACGATCGGCGGGAACGACACGCCCCGTCCGAATGCTTTGGAAATGCCTTCGATCGTGCCGGCGATTTCGCGCTCGACGATGCCGGGACGGCACATCTTCATTGCCGTAGTGTGCATGGCGTAGCCGATGTGGAACGATTTTTCGAGCTCCTCGATCTCCTCGGGACCTTTCTTTTCCCGCATCTCGGCTACGGCCATCATCAACTCGACCGACTTGTGATCGTGGAGTGCGCCGGGTTTGAGGCCCAGCAGGTCGGCGAGCAGCAGCTTGGTTTCGCCTCGGTAAGGGGGCAGGTAGTGGATGCGGCGTCCCTGGACGATGGCTTTGGTCAGGTGCGTTTTCATGTCGGCCAGCGGGAAGGTGTTCGAAACGCCTGCTTCGGCCCCTTGTTCGCACAGCGAAGGCTGCGGCCCCGTCCAGATGATGTCTTCGACCGTGAAGTCGTCGCCGTACAGCGCAACCTCTCCGGAGTCGGCATCGATCAGGCCGACCAGCGCCGGGGTGTTGAGTCCGAAGTAGTAGAGGAACGAGGAGTCCTGGCGGAAATAATAGGCGTTGTTGAGGTAGTTGTTGGGTGTGAGCATATTGCCCGGAATGAGGATCAGGCCGCTGCCCATCTTGCCGCACAAGGCGCTGCGGCGTCGGATGTAGATTTCTTTTGCAAACATAGTCGTATATTTTTATAATTTTCCGGCGAAACGGTTCGTTCTTCGAGAGGACGGGCCCGGCTTCTGTCCATCCGCGATGCCGGAGCGCACGCCGTTCGAACCTAATTTTGGTAAAGGTAGTGAAAACGAGGACAGAATAGAACAAATTCGTTCGTTTTTTATGTCGAGTGCATCCTATCTTTCTGTAAAGGTAGTGAAAAAATCGGTAATTCGTGTCATAAAACGACTCCTTGTGACGTTTTATTAAAAATAGTGTGTCGAAACGGCTTCGGGAGTCTATGCCGGTTTTCGCAAATCGCTTCCGATTCCGCCGGACCGAATGGGCGACGGGACGCAGGGAACGGGTTCTGCGGCCGGATCGTCAGTAAAAATGGAGCGGATTTTAGATGACCTATTAAAAAAAATACTATATTTGTCCCATTGGTCTGTTGTCACGAAGAAAATACCCGTTCGTGGCATTTTAATGTAAATTTCAAAATTATTGAACTATGAAAAAAATCTTTTGTCTGACGATTTTGGCTGTCCTGTGCACTTTCGGCGTTGCATCGGCACAGCAGTTTCCCAGTGTGCAGATCGAAACCCAGGATGGCAAGACGATCGACACCAAAACCCTGATCGACGGCAAGACCCCGGTCATCATCTCTTTCTGGTCCACCACCTGCAAGCCCTGCATCAAGGAGTTAGACGCCATCAGCGAGCAGATGATCGACTGGCTGGACGAAGCAGACTTCCGGGTTGTGGCTGTTTCTGTCGATGATTCCCGGTCTATTTCCCGAGCCAAGGCTCTGGCGGCCAGCCGCGGTTGGACTACCGATTTGATGGTGGCCTACGATAAGAACCAGGACTTCAAGCGTGCATTGAACGTGAATGTAACTCCCCACGTGTTCATCTTCGACAAGGACGGAAAGATGGTGTATTCGCACACGAGCTATCTGCCCGGCGGTGAGATGGAGCTGATTCAGAAGATCAAGACCCTGCAGTAGTCCTGTAATTCCAAATTGAGCGACGAATGAAGCGACTTTTACGAGTCGCGGCCCTGTTCTCCGTAACCTTGTTGTGGTGGGGCGAAAAGGGGTATGCTGCAACTCCGGCGATGGACGCAGCAGAGAAAGAAACGGTTTCCGCAACTGTTGAAGCGGAGGCGGATAAGAAGGACCCGAAATCGGATAAAAAATCCGACGAGCCCAAACGCAAGCGGAATTTGGGTCATTTGAGCGGCAGTTTCGAAACCAATACGATCTACTATGTGGAGGACAGCAAGACCGGTGCGGTCGTTCCTCACAACAGTTACGGTTCGAACAACTTCCTGAAGCTCGACTACCAGTTGGGGCGTTTTTCGGCCGGCGTGCAGCTCGAGTATTATCCCCATCCGCTGGTCGGGACTCCGATGCAGGGTTATGAATATGTGATGGAAGGTTTCTCGATCAATAACCTGACTGAGAAGTATATCTCGTGGACGGACCGCAACTACTCGGTGACCGTCGGCGACTTTTACGAACAGTTCGGCAGCGGGTTGATCCTCCGTGCTTGGGAAGACCGGGCTTTGGGCTTCAACAATTCGCTGGGCGGTGCACGGGTCACGTTCAATATCAAGGACATCGTGGAAGGTAAGGTGCTGTATGCCTTCCCGCGTTTCAACCTGGGATACCTGTCGACCCAGATTGCCGGCGGCGACCTTTCATTCTCGCTTTCGAATGCCATCGGCTTGCTGGATCACCGGCTTTCGCTCGAGGGCAGCATCGTCAACCGGCATTTCAAGAACCTGCCTTCGTGGTACACCGAGTATCGGGACGATTATGATTTCGACCTTTCGAAGAACGTAATCAGTTATTCGGGGCGTGTCAATTACGAGTACAGGGGACTGTCGGCCAAATTCGAGTATGTAGGCAAAAGCAAGGATGTCTATCTGGACAATATGACCGGTGAAGAGGTGGTCAAGCGCGGTGACGCACAGTTGTTCGAAATCGGTTACACCGGCAGCAATTATGCTGTGATGGCGCAGTTCCGCCGCCTGAACTACATGCAGAGCCAGCTTTACCGGCCCGACGGCGGAAGCGGCAGTTTGGGCCTCCTGCCGGGCAATACGATCAATTACATTCCGGCCCTGAGTCCGCAACATACCTATATGCTGGCCGGATTGGATCCTAACAGTCCCCAGCAAAACGGAGAGATCGGCGGTCAGATCGACGCGTTTTACACGTTCAGGCGCGGTACGGCCATCGGTGGCAAGCGCGGATTGAAGATCCATGCGAATTATGCCCGCTATTATTCCATCAACGGGACGATGAGTAAACCCGGAACCAATTTCTACTACCGGGATTTCTCGTTCGACATCGATAAGAGTTGGAACAGCAAACTGCGCACGGTTCTTTTCGTGTCGTTGCAGAAGAATGCGATGCACGGTGGGGAAGACGTCATCCGCCAGAATGTTTTCGTTGCGGACGTGACCTATAAGTTTACGCCGAAATTCTCGTTGCGGGCCGAGCTTCAATATCTCTATGCGCCTCATGCGGAGGGTTCCAAAGAGGTGGATGGTGACTGGGTGGCCGGATTGCTGGAAGCCAGCTTCGCCCCCAAGTGGAGTATCTTCGTACAGGATATGTACAACCACGGCGGTTCGGAGATCAACTACTACTCGGCGGGCGCCAGCTTCACCCACTCGTTCATTCGCATCGCATTGAGTTACGGACGTAACCGCGCAGGGTATATCTGCTCGGGCGGTGTTTGCCGCGAGATGCCGGCTTATACGGGCGGTAATCTGGCGATGACGCTGACTTTCTGATCGTGAAGATTCTGATCGTCGAAAATTCCCGTATGTTTGAAAATCTAAGAAAGAGAAAAATCAACCAAAATTACTGAAATTATGAAAGGACGAACTAAATTTTCAACTATTTCATCGCCTGCATTGCGACGCTCTCTCTGGCGACTTTCGCAGCGTGCAGCGACGATGATCCGGAGACTCCGTCCGGCAAATTGGTGCTGACGGCGAGCGCTTCTTCTTTTGTCGCCGGTGAAGGCAACGTGACTTTCATGGTGACGTATGACGGGGAGGATGTGACCTCGCAAGCAGCGATTACCAATGTGACGACCGGTGAACCGGTGGAAAACGCTGCGTGGACCACGACAGAGATCGGCGAGTACAAGTTCCAGGCTGTTTACGACAGCTATACTTCGGATCCCGTTACGGTAAGCGCCATAGACAAAAACAAAGACAAAGAGTTCTATCGCTACGTACTGCTGCTCAAGTTTACGTATATGACGTGCGGGAATTGTGTTACGGCACAAGGATATTTCGATGCGCTGGATGAAGCGGACCGTGACCATTTTCTGGTCGTTGCCGCCCACCAGCCTGAAGGAATGCCAATGGATCCTTATTGGTGTTCGGAGGGGATTAGTTTGAAGAGTAAGATGAAAGTAGGTGTGTATCCTACTTGGTCTTATAATTTCGAGGATTTGGTTGTCGGTATCGGAGCGGGTGCCATTTCCAAAACTTCGATCCGGCAGCAGATCAGTCATGCGGAGAAAACCTATCCGGCCGTTTGCGGTGTGAAAGCGACCTCCACGCTCGAAGGTTCGACGGCTAAGATCGAGGCGACCGTTCAGTTCCAGCAGGCCGGTAATTATAAGATCGCCTGTGTGCTTACCGAAAATGATATTCAGAAAACTAACAATGAAACGCTACCCGTTTTCAACCATGTTCTGCGGGCGGCACTTACGAATATGGAAGGTGATCCGATCGCTCCTGCCGTTGCGGAAGCCGGTGAGCGCAGTTTCGATTTCGAGGTCACCCTGAACAACGGTTGGGATTCTCAGAATTGCGAATTTGTTATCTACGTGTTCAAGGAAGAGGAGGACGCTGCCTTTATTGTCAATAACGGGGCCGTATGTCCCGTCGGCGGGAAAGTCGATTATAAATATGAGTCCGTCGAATAGTTGCGGTTGTATATAGAGAAAACAGAAAAGCCGGGATATTCTCGGCTTTTCTGTTGCGATGCTCTTTCGCATTCCGGATACATGTAAAAAATCCTCGACCGTGTGGCCGAGGATATAATCGCTGCTTTAGTGTAAGCGGTGTTATTTGAGGTCCTTGGCTTTGAGGCGGACGATTTTTCCATCCCGGACAACGACCAATTCGCCATCTTCTTTTTTGACTTTTTCAATCAAACGCTTACGGGCAAGCAAAATTCCGGCGTTGATTTTCTCCTGCATCTGCTTGATCTCAATTTCGCTCATAATCTGCAATCGTTTTATAGGATAACGTATCTTCGATATGGGTTGTTATGTCTTTTCCTCCCAATGCGATGATTCTGATCTGTTCGTCTGCCGAACTGTTGTCGTAGATCGCCCAATAGTTGCAAAGGGGAATATAGAGAGCGGTCAAATTCTTTATCCCATTGGCATAGCGACGACGGATCACATCCGAGGGAATATTGTGGCCTCCCTCTCGCACACGGGTCGCGACGCGTTCGATAGCCTGCTCGGGGGTCGGCAACCAAAAATAGAGCAGCGTCACGAAGTAACCTTTTGCTTGTGCCCGTTCTATGAACTTTACATAAGAACGCGTGGACAATGTCGTTTCAAAAGCAAAATCCGACCCTTCGGACAGCAGGTCGTCCATCCGTTGAAGCATCAATCGTCCTGCCTCGATCGCCACGCTTTCCGGGTTGAACGGCGACAGGCCTTTCGCTATTTCATCCGCATTGACGAACTCCTTGCAGCCGAGCATTTCGGGCAATACGGCATAGGATGCAGTCGTTTTTCCCGCACCGTTGCAGCCCGCTATGATATATAGTTTTGGCATATCGTACGGACAAAGATAGCTAATTTTACGATTACAGGCTGTTTTACCATGATAAAATAAGACGAATTAGCTCCAGAGGTATTTAGGTCCTCTGTCAAAGTTTGTTCGTTGGTCGTTCTATGAATTGTTCCGGATATTGCTCGTTGGAGCCAGTCAACGGGAAATGAAACTCTTTTTGTTTGTCTTCTAACGATGTATCGCCGAATATAACCGTATCGCTTTTGATATGAGCTTCGAAAAGATTGAGAGTATGGTTCATCAGTGAGGCCGGGCTATTTTTTAGGCTTGTCAGTTTTTTAATAACTTTGATTTTCATTTGCTTGTGTGTTGCGTAAGCAAGCGAGAAGGCAGATTCGGGGTACAACAATGGATACGACAATACAGCACAAACAGCTTTTCAACCCCTTTTCGCTGTGCAGAAACAAAAAAAGCCAGCAGTTACATTTCTGTAAATTGCTGACTTTTCGAGCCGAAACCGAGATTTGAACTCGGGACCCCTTCATTACGAGTGAAGTGCTCTACCGCTGAGCTATTTCGGCAATAGGGAGTTTTGTGAAACCCTTTCGGGATGCAAATATCGGAAAATTTTTTGAATAAAATCAAATGGTAAGGACTATTTCTTGGAAAAAGTGCGATTTTTTCTCTCATTCTTGCTATCTTCGCCCCGAAAATTTCATATCTCCAGGGTTTCGGAGGTCGTACGGACCGGAATCCGAATCCTCGGGAAGATAAAAAATTACGAGGAGTTAATCCGCTAATAAACAAAACCGTCATGCAAGATAAGGCTACGCTCAATCCTACTCCGGATCAGACATTCGAGATCGTTGGTCAGGGGGCGTATGATTTTGTCCGGGTTCTGACCCATTCCAAACAGTTGCAGCGCCAGGGCCGGGTCGAAGAGGCCTGCAACGAACGCTTTCACGCCTTTCAGCGCATTTCCGAATTATTGCCCGAAGACGAGGAGGTGATTCTCGAATGGGAGGATCCCAATACGCGTGCGGCGCTCGAGGTGATTCACGCTTCGGCGATCGACCATTTCCTGATCAACGATTTCGAAATGTCCACCGCCATGCTCGAATTGCTTCTCGAACTGGATCCCGAAGACCATCTGGAGGCGATTATCCTATTGGCGTTCAATTACCTGGCAATGGAGGAGTATGAACTTTTCGACGAGGTGAGCAACGATATTTCCGATAAATACGCCTGCAAGGAGGTATTGACCATGTGGGCGGCTTTTCGGCGCAGCGGCCGTATTCCCGAGGGCGATGCGATCCGTTTCAGGACCCGATTCGCACCCTATTTTGCCGAATTTACCTCCGACGAACATCCTGCCGACGGGCAGTACCTGGAGGATATCGAGAGCGAGCGCCCTTCGGTGCAGGCCCAGGCTCGTGAGCTGTGGCTCCGCACCGAAAATCTCTGGACGCTTTTTCCCGATTTTATCGCGGCGCTTCGAAGGTAGCCCCTCCCGATTTTCTTCGGGGCGAAGTTGCCGGCAAGGGCGCATATGCCGTCTATCGTGCGAGTTGTTATGAGAGGAGGGCGATTTGTGAGGGGATTTCCCCGATTTTACGAATCCGACCGGCGTAGTTCGTCACTCCTTTATCCGGTGTGTGCGAGCCTTCCGGATCTTTTTGCAAGAGATCGAATCGAAGTTTTCGCCCGATCGGAAGCCGATGAATATCGGGGTAATTAAAATGTGTATTTGTAAAAAAGAAACACCGGACTTCATAGTCCGGTGCCTTGTTTCTTATCCGATCGTATCGACCAGTTTGTAGAGCTTGTCGCCCCGGCGGATGAGTTGGACGGTTTTGACCGAGCAGGTCGTTCCCTGGAGTACTGTTTGCACGGGGTGCTCGTCCACAAAGATTTCATCCCCGTGCTGTTCGACCACTCCGGTCGTTTCGCCCATCCAGAGCAGTTCGTCCCCTTCGTGTAGAGGAGCCGCTTCGACGAGCACCTCGGCCACCGAGATTTTTTTGAAGAAATTGGTCACCTTGCCCACATAGACTTTGCGTTTGGTGGCGGCCGATCCGTGGTGGCGGCTGTGCTCCACGATCGGGCGTCCTGCGTAGTATCCCTCCCAGAATCCGCGATTGAATACCGTTGCCAGCCGCTCTTTCAGTGCGGCGGCCAGTTCCGGCGTGTAGTCGCCGTCTTCCATGGCCCGGAGCGCCCGGTCGTAACATTCGACCACGCGTTTGACGTATTCCGCACCCCGCGCACGCCCTTCGATCTTGAGAACCCGCACGCCCGATTCGATGAAGTAGTCGAGAAAGTCGATCGTGCAGAGGTCTTTGGGCGAGAGGATGTAGTTATCTTCGACGTCGAGTGTTTCGCCCGTTTCGGGGTCCGTAACCAGGTATTTGCGACGGCAGATCTGCCGGCAGGCTCCCCGGTTGGCCGAGAATCCGTCGCTGGTGTGGAGCGACAGGTAGCATTTGCCCGATATGGCCATGCAGAGGGCGCCGTGGGCGAACATTTCGATCCGTACCAGCTCTCCGCCGGGGCCCGTGATCCGCTGCCGTTCGATTTCCCGGCTGATACGGGCGACCTGCACCAGGTCCAGTTCCCGGGCCAGGACCACTACGTCCGCCCATTGGGCGAAGAACTGGACGGCTTCGATGTTGGAGATGTTGCTTTGCGTGGAGATATGTACGGCCATGCCGACGCTGCGGGCATATTGGATGGCGGCCATATCGGTGGCGATGATGGCGTCCACGCCCACCTCGCAGGCACGGTCGATGGTCGCGTGCAGGGTTTCGATCTCTTCGTCGTAAATCACCGTATTGACCGTCAGATAGCTTTTCACGCCGTGTTCACGGGCGATCGAAACGATCTGCCCCATATCTTCCAGGGTGAAGTTGGCGGCGGATTGGGCCCGCATATTGAGCCTTCCCACTCCGAAATAAACGGAGTTGGCTCCGGCGTCGATCGCTGCATGCAGGGATTCGTAACTTCCTGCAGGAGCCATGATCTCTATGTCGCTGCGTTTCATTGGGCCGAGGATTTATTTGTTGCGTCCGATCAGGCTGCCGGCGTACTCCCGCAGGCGGGCCGTGCCTTCCGACTGTACGGATAACGTATCGAGAGTGTTCAACGCCCGCTCGAAGCGGTGGTTGATCTGCTGTTCGGTCAGACGGGCGACGCCCAGTTTGTCGAAGACCTCACGCACACGTGCGATCTTCTGCTGATCGGAAAGAGTCGGATCGGAATAGGTCGAAGCGAGGATTCGATGCTCGGCGGCCGACGCCTTGCTGAGGGCCATGACCATCAGGTAGGTCTTTTTGCCTTCGAGGATGTCGCCTCCGATCGCCTTGCCCAGCCGTTCGTCGCCGTAACTGTCCAGCAGGTCATCCTGCAACTGGAACGCCAGTCCCAGTTCGGTGGCGAAACGATAGAGGCGTTGACAGTCTTCTTCGCCCGCCCCGCCGATGATCGCTCCGATGACGGTCGCACCCGACAGTAGGGCCGAAGTTTTGAGTTCGATCATGTGGAGATACTCCTCGACCGAAACCGACTCCCGGGCTTCGAAATCCATATCGTATTGTTGTCCTTCGCAGACTTCGATGGCCATCGTATTGAAGCGGGCGAGGATCTGCGGCAGCACTTGGGGCGGGTATTCGCTCAACAGGCGGTAGGCGCTGATGAGCATCGCGTCGCCCGACAGGATGGCGACGTTCTGTCCCCATTTGGCGAAGACGGAAGGGTTGCCCCGGCGCATCGCCGCGTTGTCCATGATGTCGTCGTGCAGCAACGTGAAGTTGTGGAAGACCTCGACGGCTGCCGCTGCCGGCATGGCCGCCTGGGGCTGGTCGGAGAAGATTCCGCAGGTGAGCATCAGCAACATGGGACGCAACCGTTTCCCGGTCATCGTGAGGGAATAACTGATCGGTGCGTACAACCTGCCGGGTTCTTCGGGGTATCCGATTTGTCCCAGATAATGTTCGATGGCCTCCAGAATTTGGTCGTTGTTTTGCATGCTGAAACTCGCTGGATAAGAATCGTTGAACTTCGTCGTCATTTTCTCTGTCCGGCATAATTCGGGCAAGTTCGTTTTGCCTGTGCCTGGTGGAAATACTCCCCCAAAAGTAGGAAAAAAAGTCGATAGCGTGCAATTATTTTCTAACTTTGACCGGATTAACCTGTAAAATTTATCCTTTTTATGAAAAAATTGGTCATCGGCGTCGATATCGGAGGGATCAATACGGTCCTCGGTTTGGTCGATCGCACGGGTGAAGTCTATGCGCGATCTTCTTTTCGTACAGCGGAGTACCCTTTTTTCGACGACTATCCGGCTTATGTCGAAATGCTCGTACGGACGCTGCGGGAGCTTTGTGCGGCGATGCCTGCCGGGGCTGTACTGTCGGGTATCGGGATCGGTGCTCCGAATGCCAACTATCATACGGGCCGGATCGAGCGTCCGGTCAATCTCTGGAAGTTTCGATCCGGAGAGCCGAATCCGGAGGAAGGGCGGCGGTTTTTCTCGCTTTGCAAGGAGGTCGGCAACTCTTTTCCCGGGATTCCCGTCCGTATCACCAACGACGCCAATGCCGCCGCTCTCGGGGAGATCGCTTACGGCAATGCCGGGGGAATGCGGGATTTCATCATGGTAACGCTTGGAACCGGGTTGGGATCGGGATTCGTTGCCGGCGGTCGGATGATCTACGGGCACGATGGCATGGCCGGAGAGCTGGGGCATGTCGTTGTCGAACCCGGAGGACGGCAATGCGGCTGCGGACGCCGTGGCTGTCTGGAAACCTATGTTTCTGCGACGGGTGCCAAACGGACGGCCTTCGAGTTGATGGCCCGGGAAACGGTGCCGAGCGTTTTACGCGATGTACCTTACGACAAGTTCGACGCCCGGATAATTACCGAAGCGGCGCAAAAGGGTGATTCGCTGGCGCTCGAGGTTTTTCGCTGTACGGCGGAGAGGCTGGGAAGGGCCCTTGCGAATGCCGTAGCGATCACCTCGTCCGAAGCCGTGTTCTTCTTCGGCGGCTTGGCCCAAGCCGGGGAGCTCCTGTTGGAACCGACGCGCCGTTACCTGGAGGAGAATTTGCTGCCTGTTTACCGGGGCAACGTGAAGGTGCTGCCCAGCGGCATTCCGGCTCAAAATGCCGCGATCCTCGGCGCTTCCGCTCTGATCTGGAACGAATGATTCTTGCAGGGATCGTTGCGGATTCCAGGTGTAAATATCGTCGCAAACCACTCTGTGACAGAAAGCGTCCGGCCTTGCAAGGCCGGACGCTTTCTGTTGTCTGTGTCGGACGAAGCCTTATTTACCGCATCGGCAGCTCGATCGAGCCGATCAGGAACCCGTCGCAATAGATCTGTACCTGGTAGGTACCGGCGGTGAAGCCGCTGCCGGTGTAGAAGATACCGATGTTGAGGTCTTCGTTCTGGTAATCCACGTCACGCGATGCGGAGTAAGAGAGGCGTTCGCCCTCGAATTCGAACGTCGGAACGCTTTCGCTCGACAGCACGTATCCGTCGGGCGACAGGATGCGGACGTAGATTGTCTTTTCGCCCGGAGTCGCCAGGGCGTTGGCCGTGAGGGTGAAATCCACGCGCAGACGCTCGGCGTTCTTGATGCGCGACACCTCCTTGCTGCGGGCGTTGAGCGCTACCATGCGGATACCCCGGGCGTTGATAACCGATCCCTGGCGTACTTTGTTGTTGAGCTCCTGGGCCTTCTCTTCGGCCATCTCGGCACGCATCTGGGCCGTGGTGATCTCCTTGCGGTAGGATACGTTTTCGTCGATCAGCTTTTTGTTGAGCGTGTTGAGCGAGTCGATCTGGTGAAGATAACCCCGCATGATGGTACGCAGCGTGCCGACCTCTTTTTCATATTGCTTGATTTTGGCCAGACTCCACGAACGCTCCTGTTTGAGCCGCTGCATCAGCGAGTCGGCCCGCTGGCGTTCGATGCCCATCTGGAGCGAAAGGGTGTCGTTGGAGAGTTGCAGGTCGTCGAAATCCTGCATCAAGTCGCTCAAGTTGTTCTGGATCGAATCGCGGTCGATGACCAACAGGTCGTAGTCGGCCTGCTGCTGGCGGTGAATGTTGTAATAGAGGACCGTGATGGCAGCCAGGATCACCGCCAGGATGATGATGACGATACGGTAGCCGAGGATCGACTTGTTCGCGCCCTTGCGGGGATCGTCGTTTTCGTATTCGGGTTGGTTGTAACCTTGATAGTTCTCTTCCATGGTGCGAATATTTTATACAAATATAATAAAAGACGGGGCAATCGCTGCCGGTTTGTGTCCGAAAATCGCAGAACCTCACCCCATGTTCTGCAAATATAATGGATTTTTATTTGATTTTACTGCTCAACGGATATTTCAGTCCGTGATATCCCGAAATATAGGCCTGAACGCTGCCGATGCGGACCGGCGATTCGATGTAGAGAGGAATGAGGTTTTTGTCGTCCGAAATCCAGACCGTGAACTCCGTTCCGTCCGTAAACGAGTACCCTTCGGAGGTGCCGATCTGACAGGCGAACTTCAGGGTGCGGAACGTACCCATACTGCGGATTTTCTTGGTTTCACGCCCCAGAAAGCGGTACCGCAGATGGCGGATCGTATCTTCGAGGAGCATTTCGAGCACCTCCGTTTTTCCTTCCTGGAGCGTTGCCGGGTCGATGCTCCGCAGGTGGAAATAGAGCGACACGGGGTCCATGCTGCGCGGGGTGAGCGACATCGTTTTGGTTGTATCGCGCACCATGCGGCGTCCCTGCCACCGGGTGTGTACCGTCATTTCGGGCCAGTCGTACACGTAGTTGCTCCAGAACCGGTAGTTGCCTTCGCGGATATCGCTTTCGAAACGGCGTGTCTTCAACTCCTCGCGATCGACCAGAATCGTATATTTGTCGTCCACGTTCATTACCCAGCGGAAGGCGGGGAGCGTTTTGCCGTGTGCCACGATGCGGTACATCGGCTCTCCTTCATATTCTTCTTCGACGGTGGTCACGCGTACGCTTCCCACTTCGGTATTGGGAAAGAATTTGGCCTTGTAGCTGGCCCGGTAATCGAGTACTTCGCCCGGCTGGTAGAGCTGGGCGCCAGCAGGCAGGGCTGCCAGGAAAAACAGGACGGTGAAAAAAATCTGTTTTTTCATTGAAAAGTTGCAAAAAAGTAATTTACTCTGTTTTTTACGGCTGTTTTATCTGTTTCTGCCGACGTGTTTGCGGATGAATTGCGGAAAGTTTTCGATTCGGGCTTTACAATCCGCCGGTTCGGGTCGTCGTTCCGGGGCGGATAAGGTTTGCCTTGTGCGGAACTTCTTCCGGAGTGGTTCAAATACCCTGCCGTGCGAAAAGCTGCGGAATCGTTAAAATGCAGGAAAGCGGTGTGTTTCATCGTGCCGAGGTGAATGAATCAGGATATTTGGGAAAAATCGATCTCTTCACGGCCGGAGTAGCGCTTGCGGAGTTCCCGAAGCCCCTCGTGGCCGTTTTGGGTCAGTGTCGGGTCGGCCGTCAGCACTTCGGCGGCCGCTTCCCGGGTGACGGTCAGGATCTGGCTGTCGAGCGTCGGGTTGGCGATCTTCAGGTCGAAGGCCATGCCGCTCTGGAGCGTACCGTTCACGTCGCCCGCACCCCGCAGCTTGAGGTCCAGCTCCGCCAGGCGGAATCCGTCGTTGGTTTCGCACATCGCTTCGAGCCGCAGGCGGGCCTCCTTCGAGAGCTTCTCGCCCGACATGAGGATACAATAGGACTGCTGGCTGCCCCGTCCAACGCGGCCGCGCAACTGGTGAAGCTGCGAGAGGCCGAATCGTTCGGCCGACTCGATCACCATGACCGTAGCATTGGGAACATCGACGCCGACCTCGATGACCGAAGTGGCGACCATGATATTCGCCTCGCCGCTCTTGAACTGGCGCATCGACTCCTCCTTGTCTTCGGGTTTCATCTTGCCGTGGCAGATCGTCGTGACGTATTCCGGCAGCGGGAAGTCGCGCGAGATGGCTTCGTAGCCGTCCTGCAAATCTTTGTAGTCCATCGTTTCGGACTCCTTGATAAGCGGATAGACGACATAAATCTGTCTTCCCTTCTTGATCTCCTGCCGCATGAAACCGAAGAGCCGCAGGCGGGCCGCGTCGGTGTAGTGCACCGTGCGGATCGGCTGACGTCCCGGCGGCAGCTCGTCGATCACAGAAACGTCCAGGTCGCCGTAGAGGGTCATCGCCAACGTGCGGGGAATGGGCGTGGCGGTCATCACCAGGATATGGGGCGGTTGCTCGTTCTTCGTCCAGAGCCGTGCCCGCTGTTCGACGCCGAAGCGATGCTGTTCGTCGATCACCACGAATCCCAGGTTCGAAAACTGTACCCGGTCTTCGATCAGGGCGTGCGTGCCGATCAGCAGGTCGATCGAGCCGTCGGCAATTCCGGCGAGGGCTTCCCGCCGTTCGCGTGCTTTGGATGCTCCGGTAAGGATCGCCACCCGCACGTCCATTCCTTCGAGCATCCTCTGGAAGGTGGCGTAGTGCTGGCGCGCGAGGATTTCGGTCGGAGCCATCATGCAGGCCTGGAAGCCGTTATCGACGGCCAGCAGCATGGACATCAACGCCACGAGGGTCTTGCCGCTGCCCACGTCGCCTTGCAGCAGGCGGTTCATCTGGTAGCCGGAGATCGTGTCCTGCCGGATCTCCTTGACCACGCGCTTCTGCGCCCCGGTCAGCGGGAACGGCAGCCTGGTGTTGAAGAAGGTATTGAATACGCCTCCCACTTTGGGGAAGAGGAATCCGTTGTTTTTCGACAGGCGGGCCGTGCGGCGTGACTGGATACCCAGTTGAATGCCGAGTAGCTCTTCGAACTTCAGCCGGTATTGCGCCTGCCGCAGCAGTTCGGGCGATTGCGGGAAATGGATGTTGTAGAGCGCATCGCGCAGCGACAGCAGGCCGTACCGGGTCCGCATTCGGTCGGGCAGCGTTTCGCGGATATGATCCCGCACCATCGGCCAGAGGTTGCAGACGATCGTGTAGATGCCT
>UMGZ01033165.1_pt1 | contig 14587 bp, 7 predicted proteins | sample 1965421 | NCBI WGS metagenome assembly UMGZ01 (sample SAMEA4836087, study PRJEB28245) | human gut metagenome | biome: gut microbiome; material: fecal sample | place: Denmark | collected 2008
ACTACATCACTATCAGGTACATTTGCTACTAATGAGAGAGTAGATGCTGTAGAAGAAGATGTTGAAATACTAGATACTAAAGTAAATGATAATTATAAAGATCTTAGTAATAAGATAGTAGAAGGGGATACTAGTGTAACTACTAATCTTAATAGCGCTATCACTAGTTACTATGATGTATTGAATAATAAGATCATTACTTTAGATACTAAGCATGACACCGATATGTTAGAGATTGGTGGTACTATGCAAGAATGGATAGATGATATTGATAATAGATCTACATTACAACAATTACAGGATGCTCTCAATAGACTCACAGTAGCTGAGAATACTATTACAGCATTATCTGAACTTATTGCAAATGGGGGTGGTAGTGGATCTGCTCCGGGTTATCATACTCAAAGTACTGCTACAATATTTCCTTTATCTGGTTATTATAAAGGTAGTAGTGCGGCCCCATTAACTACTACAGATACATTAAATCAAGCATTATCTAAACTTGAAAATCAAGTAGAAGCAGTGGCTAGTAGTTCTGGTTCTTTACCTGTAATCAAGTATGGAGAAAGTACTCCTCCTGCAGATAATTTCTTGTATACTTCTTTAAAGACTGCAGAAGATTATTTAAATAAGCATGGGGATACTGCGGATGGTAAAATAACAATGTTACAAGGTTTACAAGCAGGAAATACATTTCGTTCTGGTTGGGATGGAGTTGGAGCTAGTTTATATCCATTAGGCTCTAAATGGAATATGGAATTAGACAATCTGTTTGTTAGAGGTAATATGACAATAAACGAACTTACAGTAAATGAGATTAAGGCTGTGGGTGGTGATATTCTAGTTACTGTAGCAGATATGAAATGTATCGAAGTAGAAGAATTAGCAGATTCTTATAAATGCTACTTTGATGATCAAGAAGGTACTAAGTATAATCAATTTATAGTTAATGACTTAGCAATATGCCAAAAATTTGATGGTAAAAACGTTAAAAGATATTGGCGTAAAGTAAATGCTACTGGTAGTAATTACATCACGTTGTCTAAAGACGTATGCGAGCCAGGTAGTGGTAAGCCAGAAGCAGATGATGAAATATTACAATTAGGTCATATGTACGAATCTGATCCAGATTACAATTTACAAATGGATGAGAGACGTAACGCAATTTTTATCAGTGCTAAAGGTGATAATGCCCCTAGAATCTCTTACTATAAGAATATTGATACTTTTTCTCTAGCTGATGAGGATGGTGTAGTTCGTGAAAGAGTTGTAATTGGTGGTGATCAAACTAAATTTGTAGGTACGATTTATCAAACTTCTGACACAGGAATCGTTAGAGTACCTGTATATAGAGGTATTTGGGTTTCTGGCAACACTTACTATTATTATGACCAAGTAAGTCATAAAGGTAGTTTATGGATTTGTATGGATCCTAATGGTACCAAAGATGAACCAAATGAGAATGATGATCAATGGCAGAAGCAAGTTTCAAAAGGTGAAGATGGTAAGTCAGGAGATGACAAAGCTAAATGGGTAGAAATTGTAGGTGATCGGTTATTTTTATTTGATACTCCCGATTTCTCAGGAACTCCTACTCCAAGAACTATTCATTTAACTGCAAATGTATATGGGATGGAAAATCCTACATACGAATGGAAAATGCTTAATGCAGAAGGAACCAAATTGTCTGCACAAAGTTCTATAGACTTTCCATATACAGCAATGCCGACAGATTCCCGTACATTAAGTATTCGTTGTACTGTTACAAATTCTGATGGTACTACTTACTATGATGATACTCAATTAGCTAAATTATCAAATGGTGCAGAAGGTCTCGATGCATATTATATTGACTTAAGCAATGGTACGGTTGCAGTACCATTCGATGCAGATGGAGTTACACCATTAGTAGATTTGTCTACTATTACTACAGATGTTTATGCGTATCATGGTATTAATCCAATTGCTATTAAAAGTATAACATATTCTACTACTTCTGGTGGAGCTACTGTAAGTATAACTGGTTCTAAAGTAACCCTTACTTCAATAAGTCAGAAACAGGCTAGTATAGATTTAAATGTAACATTAGAAGATGGAGTATCTATAGTTAAGACATGGTACGTTAATAAAGTAGCTAATGGTGAAAATGGTTTTAATGGGGAAGATGCAGCATATGTGTATATGTCCGGAGAACAATTCTTTCACTATAAAACAGGTAAAACCGTTCCTGAAAACACTACAATTACTCTTACTGCAGATTCATTCAACATAATTAATCCAACTTATAAATGGTATTGGGCAATAGCAGGTACGTATGATTGGCAACTATTATCTAATGAGACAAATAGCACATTAGTGGTTAGTTATAATGGTATCTATTTTACTAGCACAAAAAAAGATGAAATTAGTTTTAAATGTGTAGTATCAGGAGCAGGAGCAGAGTTTTCAGATTTCATGACTATTAATAATGTTCGTGATGGTGAAAATGTATATAGAGGTATCCTTACAAATGAAAACACTGGCGTACCAGCAGATTCAGGTGGAGTAGTAACAGATTATTCTACAGCTACTACTACAGCTAGATTGAAATATGGTTCTCAAGATATTACTGATTTTAAACTTACTACTTCTTTACAAACTGGTACTGGTAGTGTAACTTATACCCAAAGTACACAAACAATTAAGTGTACATCATTGACTTCTGATTCTGCCATGTGGAGGGTAGATTTTATATCACCAGCAAGTGGTAACAAGGTAGTAGATAGTGTTGATTTTGTTGTCACTAAATCCAAGGCAGGAGTAAACGGTGACGTAGGTAATAGTCCTATACAAATATTCTGTAACACTTCAAATGCTAGTACTAAACCTAGTAGACCTACATTCACATATAGACCGTCTTCTGGTGGTGCAACATCTGGAGGTTATATATGGTATCCAGATCCAAAGTATAGTTCATCTCAAACTACTTGGATTAGTTCAGGTAATTATGATCCAAATGCTAAACAAATGGCTTATGATGAAAGTATAGGAGGATATTGGACTGATCCGTTACCACATTCTGGTAAAGATGGTGAGAAAGGTGATAAAGGAGACAAAGGTGAGAAAGGAAATACTGGAGCACCTGGTTCAGATGGATGGAATGGTCCATCTTTAAGTTATCGTGGAACATATAGTTCTAGTAAGTATTATGCATGGACAGTTAATCCTGATGTAAGAGATGTTGTCAAATATGGTAGTGTCTATTATATGGTTGCTAATGGAAGAAGAGGTTTATCATCTTTTAAGAATGTAACCCCAGGAAGTAATACATCATATTGGTCTTCATTTGGTTTGTCTTTTGAATCTATAGCTACTGGGCTACTATTTGCAGAAAAAGCTACTATTGCAGGCATGGATTTTTATAATAATTGTATTGCAGCTAGTAGTGGTAGATTCTTCCTAGATGGTAGATATGAATCTGATATAAATAATGGTTGGCCAATTATGTCGTTTGGTAATAATGCCGTAAAAGATGGAACACCTAGTAATAAAGCAGCATTAAAGATATATGGTGGTGGTACGTTAACAGTAGGAGATGGTACAGTAACTGCAAATGCTGGTATTACTGGAACTGGTACGGGATCTGATCAAGTTAGATTTTGGGCAGGTAAACCATTTGATGATGGTACAGCACAAGGAAATAGATTCTGGGCTCCTTTTAGAGTGTATCAAGATGGTAGACTTGTTGCAAATAGTGCAACGATAGCAGGGAGTATTTCTGCATCTACTGCTACTTTTACAGGAAACGTATCAGTAGGTTCATTAAGTGGATGGAATATTCCAGGTGTTAAAACTATCTGCCATTACGGTAGTGGATTAAGAGGAACAATCTATTCCCAAGGAGGATGTCAAATTAGCTCTATAAATAGAAGTGGAACTGGAGAATATATAGTGTATCACAACATCGGTCATACAAATTATGTAGTATTGTGGCAAGGACAAGCACGAACTAGTTCTCCTTATTCAGATAGTGCTGGATTTAGAGGAACTATTGGAGTAACTTCCACATCTTCCAGTTCATTTAAAATAATTTGTGTGGACACAGATAACAATAGACATGATGTTGGTGATAAGGATGATGCAATTGATTTAGTAATTTTAGGTTACGCTCAATAATATGGAAGAAAAAATATATTTACTTTGTTCAAGTGGAATGATAGAAGCCCCAGAGGATTGGTATAAAGGATTAAAAGAAAGTGAGTTTGTAGACTCTTACGAAGGATTACTTCAAGGAGGTTACATGCATCCATCTAGTGAACAAATAGAATTTAATTTAGCAAATCCTAATCTAGATTTATATAACGCTTTCTATATGATTCCTAAAGATACAGCTGTGGTCAATGAAGAAATAAGAAAGCGTAGAGAGAATTTATATAACACTAGTACAGATAGATTGTATATGGCTTATGTAAAGTACAGAGAATTTGGAGAGGAAGAGAAAGCTGCAGCAGCATATCAAGAATGGAGAGAAGCAGTAGAAAAAATAAAACAAGATAATCCATACTCATTATAATATGATTAAGAATAATGTATATTATGAATGGTTTGCAAGTATAACCGTACCCAATCCAGATCAGGTTGGGTACTGGGTTGACTTGGGAGCAGATTCAAAAGGTAGAATAATTAAAGTTTACAATCGTGATATAGAAAAATGGATTGTACTCTTTGATGTAAGTAAAGATGACTATGTACCACCATTTATTGGTTCTAATGGCAACTGGTGGGTAGACAATAGAGATACTGGAGTAAAAGCTACTGCAGAGTCCCCATATATAGGTGAGAATGATCATTGGTTTACTTATGATCCTATCAACAAAGTATATGTAGATACAGGTATAGAAGCTCGTGGTCTTAGTGCTTATGATATTGCAGTTAAATTAGGTTTCGAAGGTAGTGAACAAGATTGGATTGATAGTTTAAGCAAAGCATCTGAAGATGCTGCTGTTGCTGCACTAGATGCAGCTAACAAAGCAAATGAAGCTGCAGATAAAGCTAATCAAGCTGTAACAGATATTGAAGGTATAGTTGACGATGCAATAGCTGCTACTGATAAAGCTGAAGAGATTGCTAGTAATCCACCAAAGATCGTAGATAATGATTGGTGGATCTATAACTATGAAACTAAACAATATGTTAATACTGGTATAGCTGCTATTGGTGATGCTTTCACTTACAAGAAGGAATATCCTTCAGTTGAAGCAATGGAAGCTGATTGGGGTACTGCTGATGTAAAGTTAGGTGAATATGTACTTATTAATACTAATAATGTAGAAGATCCTGATGATGCTAAAGTTTATTTAAAGACTCAAGAAGGCTGGAAGTTTATTGTTGACTTATCTGGTATGCAAGGTATTCAAGGTTGGTCAGCATATGAACTTGCAGTAAAACATGGTTTCGTAGGTACTGAAGCAGAATGGGTTCAATCATTAAAACAACCTGCATTAGATGCAGCAGCAGAAGCCTTAGATGCTAAAGCTCAAGTAGAAGCTACTGAACAAGCTGTTAAGGAAGCAGAAGCATTACGTGTTACTGCGGAACAAGGTAGAGTTAATGCTGAGAATACCAGAGTAAGCAATGAGAATACACGTATCTCCAATGAAGACAGTAGGAAAGCAGAAGAGACTAAAAGGGTAACTGCTGAGAATGCTCGTATTGCTGCTGAGACTTCTAGAAAAGAAGCAGAGTCTAGTAGGGTTAATGCAGAGTCAGATCGTGTAGAAGCGGAAGGTGCAAGAGCAGCAGCAGAGCAATTAAGGGCAAATTCTGAAAGTGAACGTAACACTAAGGAAAAAGAACGTATAGCTAATGAAGCAATTAGAGTTGCATCTGAAAGTGAAAGAGTAACTGCTGAGACTTCTAGAAAGGAGGAAGAAGCTAAGCGTGTAGAAGCAGAAACCGCTCGTGATACAGCAGAACAGGAAAGGATATCAAATGAAGCCACTAGACAGGCAAATGAGGCTGTTAGAGAGACTCAAGAGGCTGCAAGGGAAAAGAATACAGCTGATGCTATAACTGCCGTAAACGAGGCTAAAACAGCCGCACAACAGGCTACTACAAATGCAACTACTGCTGCTAATAATGCTAATACTCAAGCAAACAGAGCTAAAGAATATGCAGACAATCCTCCCAAAGTAGGAGAAGATGGTTATTGGTATCTTTGGGATGAAGTTAACGACGTATATGTAAATACAGGTTGGCCATCTTCAGGTATCATCTTGAAAGGTAGTCTTGATAGTCCAGAAGATTTAAATGACATTGTAGACCCGCAGCTTAGTGATTCTTATATTGTTGGTACAGACTTATACTTTTGGAATGGTACAGAATGGGTTAATATGGGTAGATTCCAAGGACCTCAAGGAGAACCCGGTAAAGATGCTGAACTTAGTAAAGCAGCTATTGAAGCTGTATTAGTAGGTGAAGTAACTACTCATACTCATGATACTAGGTACTATACTAAGGATCAAACTGATGCTAACATAAAGGTAGTAGCAGATGATCTTGCTAACAACTACTATAATAAATCCCAAGTAGATAGTAAATTTACTTCTGTGTACATCTTTAAGGGATCTGTAGATAGTGTAGAAGATTTACCTACTGAGGGTAATGTCATTGGTGATGTATGGAATGTTCGTAAGTCTGATACTAACTATGCATGGACAAGTGAAGGTTGGGATGCATTGGGAGGTACTGCTGAATTATCTTCATTAACATCTAATGGTTTGATGTCCAAAGAAGACTTTGCAAAGTTACAAGGTATTGAAGCAGGTGCACAAGTTAATAAGATCGAAACCATTACTAAAAGAGTACTTTTGAATGTTGTAGATAAAAATGTAACTATACCAGAAGACATTGCAATTAGTCCAGATGAACCTACCAACAATGAAATCATCTGGATGGATACTGATGAAGATTATGACTTTACATTTGATGGGTATAGTAAAGTAGATGCTGATGCAAGATTCGTTCATCAAGTAGAGGGAAAAGATTTATCTACTAATGACTACAGTAATGCTGATAAGAATAAAGTAAACAATCTTAATAGTTATGTGACTAGTGGTAGTTTTACACAAGATGCAAATAATGCTGCTATTACGTTGAATATTAAAGATCCTGTTACAGATAATAATTCTAATCAAGTACTTACTATTAACAAAGCCACTACTACTACTGCGGGTGTAATGTCTGCTGCTGATAAGACTAAGCTTGATGCTGCATTAACTGCTTCTGATAATATTGCAACTGCTACTAAGTTAGCTACTGCTAGAACTATATGGGGACAAGCATTTGATGGTAGTGCAAACGTTAGTGGTAATATGACAGGAGTTGGTAATATCGCAATGTCTGGTGTATTGAATCTTGACAATAATAGAGGTGTAACAGTTAAAGACACTGAAGGTGAAGGTTTAGGTGTATTGAATTTTAATGCAACAAATGATCTCCATTTTGGATATTACACTGCAAATAAAGGTTATAATACATATATTGCTGGTAATAATGTTATTGTTCGTACTGTTGGACTACCTGAAAGAGTAAGAATAACAACTGATGGTAAAGTAGGTATAGGTACTTCTGCTCCAGAAAGAATATTGGATGTTGCTGGAGGTGTTCAATTTAAAACCAACATAGATAATGTTATTAAGATTCCTGTAAAATCAATAGGTTCTGGTCATGCCCCTGGCATGCACTTTTATACAAATGATGGATCAACTAGAATCGGTGGTATTGGAGGATATGTAAGCAATCCTAGTTCTGAAAACTATCGATCATATGTCGGATGGGGTGATAGCCCATTTGATTTAAATTCATCTTTAACAGTATCAAATAGTTCTATAACCTATAAAGGAAATAAAGTATGGCATGCTGATAATGACGGTGCAGGTAGTGGATTAGATGCTGATTTGTTAGATGGTTATCAATTAGTTACTATTGGAAATGCTACTGGTCCTCATTCTGTTTTTAGTAGGCCATCTATTGGAAATGAATTCAGATCTTGGCATATAGGTAATTTACCAACTGTAGCTTCCACTAGTACTGGAGAAGCTAAAGTAGTATTCAACATTTACGGTTTAACTAACTTTGCTTCTACAGAAGAAATATTTACTACTATTACTGCCAGTACAAGAGGAAAAATTGGAGTTGAGGTTGTAAATCACATAGGAGATGCAAGTCAATATAAAGTTGGTTATGTAGCTACTGATTCAGAAGTACAAATTTGGGTAACAAATCTACAAAGATATGGAGGAACTTCCAGTTTGGATATCTGCGTTAGTAAACAATTTACTTTAGTAAATTCTGTTCAAACTACTGTTCCTGAGAATATTGTATATGTAAATGTAGGTAAAATTGTTACTACTTCCAATCTAGAAGATACTCTAGCATATTGGTATGAAAATGATGAAAACAATTCATCCACAACATGTGCAACAGGTGGTAACAGAAATGTAATTGAATCATTAAGAAGTAAGTTTAAAAGATGTATTGCTAAACCATATGGAGATGATGCTGCATTGATTAGTTACTTAAACGAAACAGATAGTAATAAATGGCCTGATGGTACAGGTGCTACTTACGAAACCGTTAGAAAGGAGAGTTTAATGGTACATTTCCCTAAATACTATCACAAAACTATAGAAAGAAGCCCAGGTATTTGGAGAACATACATATCAGAACAACAAATTGATAATGACTACATTGAGGAACCAGAATTATTATTAGGTACATTTGAAGGAATAATTTCAGATGAAAATGGAGGAGCATTGACTAGTAGTGGGTCTTCTATATCAACAGCATCTAAAACTATAGCACAGTTCGTTGCAGCAGCAAAGGTAAATGGTTCAATGTATGGTATTGGTGATTATAGGTCTCATGCTACTATAGCTAGAATGTTTTGTGCTTACTATAAGACTACTAATATTAGTACAAGCAATAGTGCTATTCCTTGTTCAGGAGGTACTAAGAGATATAACTACGGTTGGACTGGTGGAACAAAGACTTTAGGTAATAGAGATGGGAAAGTAGCTGTAAATAATGATACTGGATACTACTCAACTAACTTCTTAGGGCTTGAAGACTGCTATTACAGTAAGTGGGAGTTTGTACAAGGAATAAACATTTTAAAAGGTAAATACGTTGTATATGATGGAGGTTCATTCCCAGATAAGGATGTAGCAGATCTTGAAGCAGCAGGTGCTACTAATATCAGAGTTGTAGGATATGAACCTAATCCAGCTGCAACTGAAGGATATAATGGATGGATTAAAACTGTAGCTCAAGGTAAATATGGAGACGTACTTCCTACATCAAATGGTGGATCTGAAACTACTTACTATTCCGACTATAGTTGGTTTAATCCAACAGGAAATAGAATCTTTCTACGGTCGGGTTTTTCGGCGGATGGTTCTCGGTGCGGGGTCTTCGTGGCTTATGCTGATAGTGCGTCTTCGGGTTCGTGGGCGACTGTCGGTGCAAGATTAGCCTTTTATGGTAAGATTGTTGTAGTTGATTCAGATACATTTAAGAAAATGCAGGCATAGTCCTGAGTAATATAGATAATTAAATATTAATAACAAGGGCGGGATCTAAAAGAATTACTATGAGATGACTTTATAGTAAGACTGCTGTCACATTATTTCATACTTGAAAAAACAGTCAGGTAATTCAGATAATGGTTCTCAATGCAGAGTCTTCATAGCTAATGCTAATAATGCATCTTCGAATTCATAGACGAATATCAGTGAAATTTTGGAACTAACAGATACTTTCATATACTTTCAAAAAGGTTTGTTGAACTTAGATCAGCCTTACCTCTAGGTAAAAGATAACAGGTGCTTTGAAGAGACCCTAGTAGTATTGGGCGAACGGGTCTTACCACCAAAATAGCTTATGAAAAGAATAGGCAATTTATTTAACAGGATAATATCATATGAAAATCTGGTCCGGGCTGAAAAGAAGGCTAGGCTAGGTAAAACTAAAAGATACGGCGTTAAGAAATTTGACAGGAACCCATATGAAAATCTGGTCCGGTTACAAAAAGCATTAATTGAAGATACTTATCGTACTTCGGAATACTGCGTATATACAATCATCGCCGATCGTGGTAACAAAGAAAGAGAAATATATAGGCTACCGTATTATCCAGACAGAATAGTCCATCATGCTATAATGAATGTTATAGAACCTTACCTTGTTAGTAGATTTACTGCAGATACCTTTAACTGTTTAAAAGGAAGAGGTATTCATTATGGAGTAAAGAGATTAAAAAGAGATTTAAAAGCTGATAAAGAAGGCACAAAATATTGTTTAAAATTAGATATTAAAAAGTTCTTTCCTTCTATAGATCAAGATGTGTTATATTCACAATTTGAAAAGATATTTAAGGATAAGAAACTATTAAGATTATTACATCATGTAGTTTATTCTACACCAAAAGGTTTACCAATTGGAAATTACATATCTCAATTTGCAGCAAATTTGAATTTGACTTGGTTCGATAGGTGGATTAAACAAGTATTAAAAATAAAATATTATTACAGGTATTGTGATGATATTGTTATATTACACCCAGATAAAGATTACTTAAGATATTGCTTACAAGAGATTGAAAAATATCTAGCTGATAACTTGAAATTAAAAGTAAAACGTAATTGGCAGATATTTCCTGTAGAAGCAAGAGGTATAGATTTTATTGGTTATGTATTTTACCATGATCATACTTTACTCAGGAAAGATATCAAAAAGAAGTTTATTCATAAATTAAGTTATAAAAGTAAGAATAAGAGGCTAGCAGCACTAGCAGCTTATTGGGGATGGTGTAAATATGGAAACTGTCATAATTTATGGTATCGCTTTACGAGATCTTATAATTTTAAAGATTATAGACAAAAATTATTAAGTGATGATGGAATTAAAGAAAGTACAGGGTGATAATATACCTGAAGTAATAGAATACCTAGGAATGAATGAATGGGCAGTTAGATGGGATATTGAAGAAATTAATTCTGAAGATATACATGGTTATGCTTATTATGAATTAAAATTCAATGAAGAACCAACCTACGATTCTTTCGTAAGTAAAATCATTAGAACAAAGTATAGTGCAGATGAGGAAGCAGCATTAAAATCTAATATGGTTGAACAATTCATGAATGGAGAAATAATGCGTAGTCGTTTTGAAGAATGGCAAGCATTTCAAAATTGTAGAGACAATGCCAAATCTGTTGGTAGACAAATATTTAATATCTAATTATGGTAATTAAAGTAAAAAATAATGGGGAATGGGTTAAGATACCATACCTGAGCTCGGATAACAATCCAATAATTCCAGAAGCTCCATTAGACGGTAAACAATATGCTAGACAAAGTGGTGAGTGGACAGTAGTCAACATACCAGAAGTAGATTTTACTGAAATAAATCAAAAGATATCTCAAAACACTGCTGCCATTGCCGCTAATACTACAGCTATCCAAAGTAAAGTAGATAAGGTGGATGGGTTTGGGCTTAGTTCTAATGATTTTACATCTCAAGAGAAAACCAAATTAGCCGGTTTAAGTAATTACACATTACCTACAGCTTCAGACACAATTAAAGGTGGTATTAAAGTTGGTTCAGGTTTAACTATGAATGGTGAAGTACTTAGTGCAACTGGTGGTGGTATGGCAGACTCAGTTGAATGGGATAATGTATTAAGTAAACCTGAATTTGCTACAGTTGCTACAAGTGGTGCATATAATGACTTAACTGGCAAACCAAGTCTAGCTAAAGTAGCCACTTCTGGTAGTTATGCAGACCTTAGTAATAAACCAACTATACCTACTGTGGATGTAACAAAATCTTATGTAGATACACAATTGGCTACCAAAGCTAATGCAAGTAATGTATATACAAAATCTGAAGTAGATAGTAAATTTGGTAGTGTTTATAGAGTAAAAGGATCTGTTGCTAGTTATGCCAATCTACCTACTGTGGATGTAACAATAGGTGATGTTTACAATGTTAGTGATACTGGTGCAAACTATGTAGCTATATCTACTACACCAACATGGGATAAACTTAGTGAAACTGTAGATTTATCTGGTTATGCAACTACTGCTGCAATGAACTCAGCATTAGGTAACAAGGTCGATAAAGTATCAGGGAAAACCCTTAGTACAAATGATTATACCACAGCTGAAAAAAATAAGTTAGCTGGTATTGCAGCTAGTGCAAATAATTACAGTTTGCCTGCAGCTACCTCATCTGTGTTAGGAGGTGTTAAAACTAGTACTGGTATTACTAACTCATCTGGTACAATTAGTGTAACATATGGTACTGCAGCTGGAACTGCTTGTCAAGGAAATGACTCAAGACTAAGTAATTCTCGTCCAGCATCCGATGTTAGTGCTTGGGCTAAAGCTAGTACAAAACCAACTTATACTTGGACTGAAATCACAAGTAAACCTAGCTGGATTGGTTCATCTAAACCTGCATATACGGCATCTGAAGTTGGAGCATTAGCAAGTGGAGGTACTGCAGTAAATGCATCAAAAGTTGCTAATTCGTTTATATTTAAAGTAGCAGGAGGAAGTACAGAAGGTACAAATTTGTATACCTTTAATGGATCTGCAGCTAAAACAATTAATATAGTAGCTGGTAGTAATGTAACGCTTACTCCTACTTCAGGACAATTAAGTATATCTGCTAAAGATACCACATATGCAGTTGCTACTACATCTGCTAACGGTCTAATGAGTTCTGCAATGGTAACCAAATTAAATGGTATAGCTACTAATGCTAATAATTATTCATTGCCAACGGCAACCAGTTCTGTATTGGGTGGAGTAAAAACTGGAAGTAACATTACAAATTCTTCTGGAACTATTTCTTTAAGTAGTGGTAATGTGACTAGTGCACTAGGCTACACACCTGTTAAAAATGAATCTGGTGTAGCAAGTATTAGAGTTATGACTCAGTCTGCATATGATGCATTATCAAGTAAATCGGCAACAACGTTATATATAATTACAGGTTAATATGATAAAGTTAGGAAGTACAGATATAACAAATGTAATGTTGGGAACAACTAAGGTGGACGCAATATTTCTTGGTAATACGAAAGTGTATCCAAATCTACCTGTAGTAGAAGGAATATATGTATATCACGTGGATAAGAAATTTTATACTTTTCCTGAATTTCAAAAATTATCCATTACTGCTATATCACAAGTTCTTGGATTTGCTATTATAGATAATCAGGGTTCGTTTTTACTTCCACCTAAACCAAATCTAACTAATGGTTATAGGTGGTGTCCTGAAAACTTTGATACTTTTGTAGTACCAGATGTTGGAATTGGGGTTGATGATCTTAATGGTAGACAAAATACAGAAACATTACATAATACTTTTCATAATGTCGCTGGATCGAATGAGTATGCTGCTGGATATGCATATAGGTTTACTCCTGTACCGATTGGCACTAGTTGGTATTTACCATCAATTGGTGAACTTATTATAATCCACATGTACATGTCAGAATTAAATGATTGGGTATTTGATACATTTGGCTTTTCTTATTTTGGTTATAAAGGTCTTTGGTCTTCCACACAACAAGATGCTACTACAGCTTGGCAATTAGATATTTCTGGTGGTGCATACAACACAACAGCAAAGAGAACCCTCAACGCAGCACTCCCAGTAATTAAATTAGGTTAACAATAACCGCTATTACTTAGGATAGTGTCAATTTATATAGAAGAACTTTTGATGACTAGAGACGTTATAGCATCAATTCTCATATCAAAAAATACCAAACGCTAACTGAAGTAAAATTTGGTTAGCGTTTTTGTTTTCCTTTCATATCAATCTATTATGTTAAATAAAATTCATCAATATTTTTTATTGTCCCAAGGAGTATCTAGTATGAACTACTTTAAAGAACTATTTAGTGATGGTCCAGCCAAATTTATCTCCTGCTTATTAACAGGAGCATTTAGTTGGGTGGCAGGTAGTTTTACGCCCTTATGGACAGTTCTATTTATCCTACTGCTAATCATATTAGTAGATGCTTATTTAGGGAGTAAGATAGCATTTAAGAATCAAAAAAAGTTTGAATCAAGAAGACTATGGAAAACCTTACGCAAATTTGGTTGGTGTGGTGCTATTATATGGTTTGCAAATCAAATAGATACTAGTATATTAGTATCTATAGATGCTCATCTAGTAGAATTCTTTGCAGGACTTATTGCTGGAGTAGAACTATGGTCAGTCATAGAAAACTTAGCTACATTATATCCAGATGGACCTTGGAAACTTCTAAATAAGTTCATACGTAAAAAAGGTGAAAAATATCTTGATATTACTATAGATAGAGAAGATTTACCTAAGATAAGAAAATTGGTTAAAAAGATTAAATAGTGAATTTTATACATTACATAAAATTAGGTGCTGTACTATTGATAGCAGTTTTAGGTTTTGATAATTACAGATTAAATAAGAAAGTAGATAATCTAGATAATGCGTTAGCTAGAGCTTCTGTGAATTTACATTACTATGAGAGTGCTCTCTCAGGAATGG
>UMGZ01064816.1_pt1 | contig 14561 bp, 10 predicted proteins | sample 1965421 | NCBI WGS metagenome assembly UMGZ01 (sample SAMEA4836087, study PRJEB28245) | human gut metagenome | biome: gut microbiome; material: fecal sample | place: Denmark | collected 2008
GAAAGATATTTTGAGTTTGAGGACGCTGTAACGGTCAGCAAGGAAAACAAGGAATATCTCAAAACCTATATCCATGACAACGATTATGTTGTTAAAAACTTCAATATAAAAAATAAAATAATTAAGTCTTTAGGCATAAGCATCGGCATTGGATTGGCGGCTTTTCTGCTGCTGTGGCTGCTCCTTGGCACAAAGCTTATTATAGTGGGCATTATTGCAGGTGCACTTATTTTTATCGGTGCAGGCGTTTTCGGTATCGCTCTGAACAAATACAGACTTACTGCTGCTGAACAGAAGCAGGTTGAAGTGAACGAGGGCATAAACGAACAGATAATAATGCTTGATGACAGAATAAAGCAAGTAGAACGTCAGAGAGATGATTACTACAAGGCTCTTGAAAAGAGAGTGCCTTTCATGTCACTTGACTATATGAAGAACGTTCAGCAGATAAAACAGTTTCTTGTGGACGGCAAGGCTGACACCTGTGAGGAAGCTGTGGATATGTTCGAGGAGTCGATGCTTTTACAGCAAATGACCGATATCATGACAAAGAGCGAAACTATCGAGCCTGTCAAGGACGATAAGGAACGTTTCGGCGACCCTTTGAAGATAATAAAGGAAAACAAGAAGAAACGCAAAAAGGAAAAGAAAGCAAAAAAAGACAAGAAGTAACTTTCGACCGCAGCAGCATTTTACGCCGCTGCGGTCTTTCTGTGAAGATCCACAATTTGCTATAGATAGGATAATGTATGAACGAGAAAAAAGATATTCTGACAAAAACATGGGTAGTGGCTGTCCTTGCATCCATATGCTGTATGCTGTGGGGAAGTGCATTTTCCTGCGTGAAAATAGGCTACAGCCTTATGAACATAACCACCAATGACAGCGGCTCTCAGCTTGTGTTTGGGGGCATAAGATTTTTTGTGGCAGGGCTAATGGCTCTTGCCATGGGAAGCGGAGCGGAGAGAAAAATTCTCCTGCCAACAAAGACTTCCATACCAAAGATCATGATAATAAGCCTTTTTCAGACAATTTTGCAGTATTTTTTCTACTACATAGGTCTAGCCCACACAACGGGAGTAAAGGCAGCGATAATAGTTGGGGCGAACGTTTTTATTGCGATACTTGTGTCATCGCTTTTATACAAGCTTGAAAAGCTCACCGCTGTGAAAATAGCAGGCTGTATACTTGGTTTTTCGGGGATAGTCATTATAAATCTCGGGGGACTTTCGGGAGTAAGCTTTAACTTTCTCGGGGACGGATTTATTTTTCTTTGCACCTGTGCATATGCTTTTTCATCGGTGTATATGAAGCGCTATTCCGAAACAGAAGACCCTGTTATGCTTAGCGGCTGGCAGTTCGTTTTCGGTGGAGCAGTTCTCACTGTCATAGGCTTTTTAATGGGCGGCAGGCTTGGTCACATGAGCGCAAAGGCTTTTTTGATGCTTTTGTATCTTGCCTTTGTATCAGCGGCGGCATATTCTCTGTGGGCAGTGCTTTTGAAGCACAACCCTGTTTCAAAGGTGGCGATTTTCGGCTTTATGAACCCTGTGTGCGGAGTGCTGCTTTCAACTATCCTGCTTGATGAAAAAGGCATTTTTGGCATTCAGGGGATAGCCGCACTTATCCTTGTATGCTCGGGTATCTTCATTGTTCAGAGAAAAGGGAATAAATAATATTGTAACTATGCTCATATGCTTTTGCATATTCACATTGTTTGTATGTAGGGGCGAACAGTGTTCGCCCGTTGATTTGACATTTTTGCAACGGACTGGCTCATGTGCTTATTGCATATGAGCTTTTTTATTCAAAATCGTTCTAAAGACTGTTTAAAATGTTGATTTTTATATGTAGCTGTGTTATAATGAATTGTGTATGGTTTTTTACCAATATATTATCAGTAAAGAAAAAGAGGACAAGACAATGTTTAAGAAAAACGGACTTCTAAAAAGCCCTGACAGCAAGCCAAAAGAAAAGTATCTGCTGCTGTTTGCGGTGGCTTTTATCGGCATGATGATCTCGTTCATACCGTCAATGATAGTGAACAAGGGCATCTTTCTCTACTATGGCGACTTCAACTCACAGCAGATGATGTTCTATCAGCACTGTCATGACGCTGTTCGCAGCGGAAACATGGGCTGGGATTGGGGAACGGACTTAGGCTCGAGCTTTGTTGGCTCATATGCTTTCTATCTCCTTGGCTCGCCATTTTTCTGGCTCACTACACTTTTCCCGTCAGGTGCAGTGCCTTATCTGATACCATGGCTCCTTGCGCTGAAAACGGCTATCGCCGCAATAACAGCCTACGCTTACATCAGATTTTTTGTTGACAACACAAGCGCATGCTTTATAGGCGGTCTGCTTTACGCTTTCTCAGGCTTCCAGACCTACAACGTTTTCTTCAACCACTTCCACGACGCAACTGCGTTCTTCCCTCTCATGCTTTTAGGATTTGAACTGTTGGTTCAAAAGAACAAGAAGGGTCCGTTTGCGGTAGCAGTTGCAATATGCGCCACAATAAGCTATTTCTTCTTTGCCTGCGAGGTCGTATTCGTTGTTATCTACTTCTTCCTGAGATGCCTTGACAAGGACTTTGAAATTGACATGAAGAAGTTCGGTCTGCTTATCCTTGAGGCTGTTATCGGTGTGATGATATCCGCTGTTATATTCCTGCCGTCAGCGCTGAGCGTAATGGGCAACTACCGTGTGAACGAAAGACTTTATGGACTTGACCTTGTTATATACGGTGAAAATGTAAGAATACCAAGAATTATCCAATCGTTCTTTATGCTTTCCGATATGCCTGCAAGAATAAATATTCTTAACTCAGACAAGGCAAGATGGGCTTCAATGGCAGGCTATCTGCCTATGTTCTCAATGGCAGGCGTTATAGCGTTTATGAGAACGAGAAAGAAAGGCAAAGACAGTTGGCTTACAAAGGCTATTATCGTGTTCGGTATAATGGCTTGCGTGCCTATATTGAACTCCTCTTTCGTCCTTTTCAATGCGTCATATTATGCAAGATGGTATTATATGCCTATACTGCTTATGTGCCTTATGACAGCAAAGGTCATCGCAGAAAACAAGGACGATCTGAAAAAGGGATTTGTGCCTGTTTGTGTAGTATGTGCGATATTTATTGGCATCGGTCTGCTTCCGACAAACGAAAACGGCGTTGTATCCTATGGCAAAGTCCCTGAATATATTGAACTTTACTACATTCAGGCTATCGTTACTATAGTAATGATAATAATGCTTGGCACGCTTATATATGTGGTCGCAGAGAAGAAGCTCGACTACATGAAGATCGCTTCTGCAATGACGGCGGTTGCGGTGGTCATCTGCATGACTTCTTCTATCGTATACGGCGTAAGCCAGGGTACTGACAACACCGACTACATCAACAGAGCAATAAACGGTGGCGACAACATCAACATGGATAAGCTGGAGTCTGGATCAGAGAACTACAATGCTGACAATAATTTCTACAGAATAGATACCTCAGAAAATGTTGACAACTGGTGTATGTTCTGGAAGCTTTCATCAATGAGATGCTTCCACAGCGTTGTTTCAACATCTATCATGGATTTCTACAGCTCTATCGGACAAACGAGAGATGTTGCATCAAGAATGGAAACTAAGGTCTATCCGCTAAGAAGCCTGTTTTCCGTAAAATACTATTTCAATGAACTTACTGAAAGTGAGAGAAAAGGTATCACAGAGGTATCGAAGCCTGAAACTCTTGCAAATCTCTACGGCTTTGAATATGTTGATACTCAGAACGGTTTCAACATTTACGAAAACAAATATTATGTACCAATGGGCTTCACTTATGATTACTACTGCCTTGACAGCGACATTCAGAAGGCTTCAGAGGTAGACAAGACCTCAATGCTCATGAAAGCCATTGTGCTTACCCCTGAACAAGCTGCAAAATACAATAATATTCTCAGCTACTACAGCTTTAAGGGTACTGACTACTCAACAGATCAGTATTATCAGAACTGCCTTGACAGACGTGCAAACAGTTGTTCATCATTCAGTTATGACTCTTACGGTTTCAACGCCAAGATCGACCTTGACAAGGATAACCTTGTGTTCTTCTCAGTTCCATATGATGACGGCTGGAGCGCAAAGGTGAATGGTCAGGACGTGGAAATAGAAAAGGTGGATTACGGCTTTATGGCTGTTCTTTGTCCTGCGGGGTCAAACGACATACAGTTCACCTACGAAACAAAGGGACTTTTCTGGGGCAAGGTAATAACAGCCGTTGGCTTCGGCTCGCTTATCGTTTACCTTGGCGCAGTGAGATTTACAGGCAGAAAGAAAAAAGAAGAAGCTCAGCCTGTTGAAAAGAACGCATAAACCTGAAAGGGAGGATATAAAATGTATCAGAACGAAAAAACTATCAGTGAAAAAGAGATATACAAGGGCAGGGTCGTTCACCTGACTTGTGATGAAGTGGAGCTTGAAAACGGCTACAAGACGCTAAGAGAGGTCATTCATCACCCTGGCGGAGTTTGCATCGTTGCTCTTGACGAGGACGAGAATGTTTATTTTGTGAAGCAGTTCCGCTATCCTTTCAAGACCGCACTTATGGAGATACCTGCAGGAAAGCTTGAATATGGTGAAGATCATTTGGAGTGCGGAAAGCGTGAGCTTAAAGAGGAGATAGGTGCAACCGCAGAAAAAATGACTTATCTTGGCTGTATTTATCCTACAGTGGCTTATGATACCGAGATAATCCATATGTATATGGCAGAGGGACTTGATTTCGGTGAGCAGCACCTTGACGAGGGCGAGTTCCTTGACGTAACAAAAATGCCTCTTGAAGAAGCTTACAAAATGGTCATGGAAAACAAGTTCCCTGACGCAAAGACAACTGCGGCTATACTGAAAACTTATCTCATCAAAAAGGATATGTAGTCCATAATATTTTAACCATGCGATAAAAGAAACGGTCGAACGCTGTTCGCCACTGCATATATAAAGGGTACTGTCAACGTGGCAGTACCCTTTTTTTGTGGTGAAAAAAGAGCGCCCACGCACCGAAGTGCATGAGCGTCTTTTTTATAGTAACTTAGATTACTTTTCCTCAGTATTGTAAAGCTTAGCGTATCTGAGCAGATAATCATATCTGTCCTTAGCGTTCTGAACAGCCTTACCAAAGAGCTTCTCAGCTCTCTCAGGATTCTGTCTAGCAAGTGCGTTGTAACGTACCTCGCCCATGATGAAGTCCTTATAGTCAGCTGTTGGAGCCTTAGAATCAAGGATAAATGGATTCTTGCCCTCTGCCTTAAGACGTGGGTCGAATCTGTACAGATGCCAGTAACCAGCCTGAACAGCCTTCTTCTCCTCTGTCTGAGCAATTGACATACCACCCTTGATACCATGGTTGATACATGGAGCATAACCGATGATGATTGAAGGACCGTGATAAGACTCTGCCTCGTGGATAGCCTTGATGCACTGATTGTAATCAGCACCCATTGCAACGTGAGCTACATATACATAGCCGTAAGACATTGCGATACCTGCGAGATCCTTCTTCTTAACTTCCTTACCAGCTGCTGCGAACTGAGCGATAGCACCTGTTGGAGTTGACTTAGATGACTGTCCGCCTGTATTTGAGTAAACCTCAGTATCGAATACGAAGATGTTTACGTCCTCGCCCTGAGCGATAACGTGGTCAACGCCTGAGAATCCGATATCGTAAGCCCAGCCGTCGCCGCCGAAGATCCACATTGACTTCTTTCTCAGATAGTCAGCGTCCTTAAGGATCTCCTCAGTAGCCTTATTCTTTGTCTTCTTAAGAGCAGCGATAAGGTTATCTGTAGCTGCCGAGTTCTTCTCGCCGTCGTCTACTGTTTCAAGATACTCTTCGCAAGCCTTCTTGAGAGCTGCAGCCTTAGTTGTCTTAGACAGCTCAAGAACCTTAGCGATAGTTCTGTTTCTGATAGTTGACTGTGCAAGGAACATACCGTAACCATACTCAGCGTTATCCTCGAACAGTGAGTTAGCCCAAGCTGGACCCTTGCCGTCCTTGTTTACTGTGTATGGAGTTGAAGGAGCTGAACCACCCCAGATTGATGAACAGCCTGTTGCGTTAGCAATGTACATTCTGTCACCAAAGAGCTGTGTGATGAGCTTAGCATAAGGTGTTTCACCGCAGCCTGCGCAAGCGCCTGAGAATTCAAGCAGTGGCTGCTTGAACTGTGAGCCCTTAACTGTTGTTGCCTTGAACTTCTCGAATACTTCTGGCTTTTCAGCAAGTGTAAGACCATAGTTGAATACTTCCTGCTCAGCGAGCTGAGTTTCAAGTGGCATCATGCTGAGAGCCTTGTTGCCCTTCTTACCAGGACAAACATTTACGCAAGAACCGCAGCCTGTGCAGTCCAGAGCAGACATTGTCATTACGAAGTTGTAACCAGGCATACCTGTCATAGCTACTGCCTTCTCCTGAGCAAGCTTAGGAGCCTTCTTCAGCTCAGCGTCTGTCATTACAACAGGTCTGATAACTGCGTGTGGACATACATATGAACAGAAGTTACACTGGATACAGTTGTCACCATTCCATGCAGGAACGTCAACAGCGATACCTCTCTTCTCAAATGCAGCAGAACCCTGTGGGAATGTGCCGTCTGCCATACCTGTGAATGTTGAAACAGGGAGCTTGTCGCCCTCCTGAGCATTGCAAGGGATCTGAATGTTGTTTACGAAGTCCTGAAGTGTCTTATCTGCGCACTTAGCGGCAGGCATACCCATTGGAGTATCCTTGCACTTCTTCCAAGATGCAGGAACCTTAACTTCGTGAACCTGCTGACATCCAGCGTCGATAGCGTCATGGTTCATCTTAACGATAGCGTCGCCCTTCTTAGAATAAGAAGCTGTAGCAGCGTCCTTCATGTACTTGATAGCGTCGTCGATAGGAATGATGTTAGCAAGCTTGAAGAATGCAGACTGAAGAACAGTGTTTATTCTGTTGCCCAGACCGATCTCCTTACCGATCTTAACGCCGTTGATAGTATAGAACTTGATGTTGTTCTCAGCGATATATCTCTTTACCTGACCTGGGAGGTGCTTATCCAGCTCTTCATGCTCCCACTGGCAGTTCAGAAGGAATGTTCCGCCTGGCTTGATATCCTGTACCATGTTGTACTTAGTGATATAAGACTCATTATGGCAAGCAACAAAGTCAGCCTGATTGATAAGGTATGTTGACTTGATAGGTGTCTTACCGAATCTCAGGTGAGAAACTGTTACACCGCCTGACTTCTTAGAGTCATATGCAAAGTATGCCTGAGCATACAGATCTGTGTGGTCACCAATGATCTTGATAGAGTTCTTGTTTGCACCAACAGTACCGTCAGCGCCAAGACCCCAGAACTTACAAGCAGTTGTGCCTGCTGGAGCAGAGTCAAGCTTGCCCTCAGTTTCGAGAGAGAGGTTTGTAACATCGTCTTCGATACCGATAGTAAATCTTGGCTTATATGTATCCTTCCAGCTTGCATTCCAGTAAACAGCCTTGATCTGTGCAGGAGTTGTATCCTTAGAACCAAGACCATATCTGCCTGAAGCGATAGCTACATCATGGAACTGTGTACCCTTAAGAGCAGCAACAACGTCAAGATAAAGAGGCTCGCCCTCAGAACCTGGCTCCTTAGTTCTGTCAAGAACTGAGATCTGCTCACAAGTTGAAGGGATAGCTTCAACGAGCTTGTCAGCACGGAAAGGTCTGTAAAGTCTAACCTTAACAAGACCGAGCTTTGTGCCTTCCTTCTCGTTGAGGTAATCAATTGTTTCTTCGATAGTGTCACAAACAGAACCCATAGCTACGATAACGTGTGTAGCGTCTGGTGCGCCGTAGTAGTTGAACAGCTTGTAGTTTGTGCCGATCTTTTCGTTTACCTTGTTCATGTAATCCTCTACGATGCCAGGGATAGCGTCATAGTATGGGTTACAAGCTTCTCTTGCCTGGAAGAAGATATCAGGGTTCTGAGCTGTACCTCTAAGTACAGGATGCTCAGGGTTAAGAGCTCTCTTTCTGAACTCCTCTACCTTCTCGAAGTCAACCATATCTCTTACGTCTTCCATATCCCATGTCTCGATCTTCTGGATCTCGTGAGATGTTCTGAATCCGTCAAAGAAGTGGATGAATGGTACTCTGCCCTCGATAGTTGAGAGGTGAGCAACTGTACCCAGGTCCATTACCTCCTGTACATTTGAAGAACAAAGCATAGCAAAACCTGTCTGACGGCAAGCATAGATGTCAGAATGGTCGCCGAAAATATTAAGTGCGTGTGAAGCTACACATCTTGCAGATACATGGATAACGCAAGGGAGAAGCTCACCTGCGATCTTATACAGGTTAGGGATCATAAGAAGAAGTCCCTGTGATGCTGTATATGTTGTTGTGAGCGCACCGGCTGCAAGTGAGCCGTGTACTGTACCTGAAGCACCTGCCTCAGACTGCATTTCTGCAAGCTTTACAGGAGTGCCAAACAGGTTTTCCTTACCCTTGGCAGCCCACTGGTCTGTTACTTCTGCCATAACAGATGATGGTGTGATTGGATAGATAGCAGCAACTTCTGTAAATGGGTATGACGCCCAAGCAGCAGCGTTGTTTCCGTCCATGGTTTTCATTTTTCTTGCCATTTTAGAATCATTCCTTTCTCGATATTTCAAGCAAAAGCTCAAAACTCAAATTTCCTTTTTAGCGTACTTTTTCAAGCACGTCTGTTTAAGGACAGCAGATGTTTTCTTCAAAAGTAAGCTGTAACAAACTTTCTCAGGATACATCTGTTTTAACTCTTATAGTATACCACTTATTTTTCAATTTGTAAAGACCTTTTACCACATTTTTTCTTGATTTATACGCTGTAAACCCCCTATTTTCGGTTAGTTATGACTTCCTCATATTTCAGACGTGCTGTATTACGGAGATAAAAAAAATGCCTGCCGAAACAGACATTTTTCATATATTTAAATTATAAAACTAGCAGTTCATAAGAAGTTCGGCGAGGGCATTGAGTATCTTATCCACATCAACATCAGAGCTGAATTTTACATCAAGCTTTGAGCCGCCTTTTTTATCCTCGCTTAAACTTACACGAAGCTTATCAGTAGCCTGATTTACTCTTATCTCAAACTCAGTGTACATAGGATTTGTGATAGTACGCTTTATTTTCTTCTCAGCTTTTTTATTTGTTTCCAAAGCGGCGATAGCTTTTTCAAGCTCTCTTACCGTCCAGCCATTTTCTATACACTCTGTGGCAAGCTTCTCCTGAGTATCCTTATCCGCAACGCCTGCAAGCACCTTTGCGTGACCCTCGGTGAGCTTTTTGTCACGGAGCATTTCCTGCACATTTTCGCTAAGTGAAAGAAGTCTGATAGAGTTTGCCACAGCGGAACGTGAACGTCCAACAGCTTCTGCCACCTGCTGCTGAGTAAGGCCATAGGTTTCCATAAGTGTCTGATAAGCTGCCGCCTCCTCAAGAGGTGTAAGGTCTTTACGCTGGATATTTTCAATAAGGGATATCTCAGCGGCTTCAAGATCTGTAAGCTCCTTTATATAAACAGGTACCTCATCAAGTCCAGCCAGACGTGCCGCACGCCACCTGCGCTCGCCTGCAACTATCTTATATCCTCCATTGTCAAGAGGTCTTACAAGTATAGGCTGCAAAACACCATGCTGTCTGATATTTTCCGCAAGCTCATTAAGAGCGTCCTCGTCGAACTCAGAACGTGGCTGATTTTTGTCAGGCTCAATAAGAGATATCCTTACTGTGGAAATGCCATTTTCGCCATCATCATTTTTTACCGATCCACTATCAGATCGTGTGACCTCATCTATAGAATTATCAAAGAACAGGCTATCCAAGCCTCTGTCCATTTTGCTTTTTTTAGCCATTGTATTTTCCTTTCACATTATAAGATACAATGTTCCATGTGGAACATTTTTTCTTTATTTTTCTTTATTCTTTGCCGCTTTTTTCTTTTCTCTTTTAGTTATTTCTTTTGCAAGATTTTCATATGCCTTTGAGCCTTTTGCCTTCTTATCATAATAAATAGCCGGTTCACCAAAGCTTGGGGCTTCCGACAAGGCAACGTTTCTCGGTATGGTAGTTTCAAAGACTTCCTTTGCAAAATGCTTTTTGACCTCGCTTATTATCTGACCTGTTATCTTGTATCTTTCAACGCACATTGTAAACAAAATGCCCTCAATTTCAAGGTCAGGATTGAAAGCAACTTTTACTCTGTTGATAGTATTGTGAAGCTCAACAAGACCCTCCAAAGAAAGAAACTCGCATTGGAGAGGGATAAGTACAGAATCAGCCGCCGCAAGTGCATTTATTGTGAGCATATCGAGAGTTGGGGGACAATCTATAAATATGTAGTCATAAAATTCTTTTGCAGGTATGAGAGCGTTGCGAAGCTTCATTGCTCTGTCCTTTTCGTTCACAAGTGACACAGAAGCACCTGAAAGGTCCTGAGTTGTCGGCACAACTGAAACTCCACGGCAGGAAGTTGGCACGACAGCTTCAAATATCGAACATTCTTCAAATATTACATCAAACACTGTATTTCTGATACTTTTTTTCTTTATACCAAAGCTTGTGGTAGTATTACCCTGTGGGTCAAAGTCAACGATCAGGACTTTTTTGCCCTTTAATCCAAAAACCGCTGCAAGATTTACAACAGTAGTAGATTTTCCAACGCCGCCTTTCTGATTTGAAACGGCAATTATTTTCCCCATATTCTTGACCTCTTTTCTTAGTAGAATTATATCATATTTATTATACTACAATTTTTCACTTTTGAAAAGACCCTTTTACAAATTTTCTTGAAAATGTTCCGCATGGAACAAATCAGATTTTTACTTTATCCGACAAAGCCCATGACAATTTAGAAAATAATACAAAGAATAAAGTACCAATATCAAAATCAAGGTCATAAAGAGCAGAAAAGTTTTCTGAATAAAATATAGAATTGAGGATCGTGAAGTGTTATGATTATTTTAAAACGAAACGGAGGTATAAAAAATGAGCATTTTCCCAAAAACATTAACAAAAGCTTTCAGCGAAGAAACTGACGAATCACAAAGGGCTTCACCCTATCAGACGTTAGGCAAAATAATCGACATTTCCATAGGAGAGATAAGGCCGAACCCTGTTCAGCCAAGGCGATATTTCTCACCTGCCGAACTAACAAGCCTTGCAAAAAGCATTTCTCAGGACGGGATCATACAACCTCTCACGGTGCGGCGTGTAAAAGGCACTTTTGAGCTTGTATCAGGCGAGCGGCGTTTGCGTGCGGCAAAGCTTGCAGGATTAAGGTCAGTGCCGTGTATACTTATCAACGCTACAGAGGAACGTTCGCAGGTCATTGCACTTATAGAAAATATCCAACGTTGTGACCTGAACTTTTTTGAAGAAGCTGAAGCGATCTCTCAGCTCATCACAAAATATGGCATGACTCAGGAATCTGCGGCTATTCGTCTGGGACTTGCTCAATCCACAGTTGCAAACAAGCTTCGTATACTGAAACTTAACGCTGAGGAACGCAAAATAATTCTCGATAACAATATGTCAGAACGTCACGCAAGGGCTTTGCTAAAGATCACAGATAATGACCGCAGGCTTGCTGTGTTGAACAAAGCGGCTGAAAGTGTGTGGACAGTTGACACATTGGAAAAATATATCGCCAAGCTTGTGAAAGATGATGAAAAGCGTGCAAGCTATCACAAAAGAGCGGCTATGTTAAAAGATGTTAGATTGTTTTTCAACAGTGTCAATAAGGCGATAGATGTTATGAGAATGGCAGGAGTGAACGCTGACGCAAAACGTATCGACCACGAGGATTATATCGAATATATTATAAAGATACCATCGGAAAAGCAGGCAGAATAAAATGTTCCACATGGAACAAAAAAATTGGACAGGCTCTGAAAGTCTGTCCAAATTTTTTTTATATATCGCTGTAAAAAAGCTGTTCCCAATAGGTGTATTCCCCGTTGTCTGACTTTGTAGCTTTTGCGCACGCCATGTAACGCACATCAGGGTTGAGGATATTTTCTCTATGAGGCGGCGAGTTCATCCATGCGTCAAAGGCTTCTTTTACTGTGGTCATGCTGTTCATTCCGTATGCGATATTTTCAGCCGCCGCACGCCATTCAGGAAGGTCAGTTTCTTCTATAGCTGTGATGTATGAATTGCCGTCAGGTCTGTCATGAGAATAATTTTCTAAAAGTTCGTTTGCTCGCACATCTGCCGCAGAGTCGAGAAGCTCAAGTCCATCAAGCTCTCTTAAACCATACTGTTTTCTGACCTCATTTACATAGCCAAGCATTTCAGATGTTTCAGCAGAAAGATCTCTATTTGACATATTTGTGCTTGAATCAGGCTCAGTAGGCTCGGCTGGCTGAGGAGCAGAGGGCTGTTCTTCCTGCATAGGCTCGGTAACAGTTTCAGTTTGCGTTTGCGTTTTCTTTTCAGTTTTCTTTGAAGTCGTTGTGGTAGTAGTAGCCGTTGTCGTTGTTGTAGTAACAGTTGTAGTCACAGCTTTTATATCTGCACTGTGAGGTGGCCGCATGGTCTTTCCGTTTATGATGACCTTATCCCCTGACACGCTTATGTAGTTATTGCCTACCACTATGGATTCCATAAGCTCATTATCAGTGTTTGTTATCTCCATGCCCTTATCCATGGCTTCAAGCACATACTTTGAGCCGTTCACATCTTTTACAGTGGCTTTCTTTACTGTCTTGCCGTCTTTTACAATCTCAAACTTGTTCTCTGCGATACACCTTATAGTCACCTTATCAGTGACATCAAAACTGCTGAAGCTTTCATCAACATATGTCACCTTTGTGTTTGCATAGTAGACCTCGTTGGCTGATATTATTATCCTTGTGCCTTTATAACTGAACGAGTTGACCTTTTTTCCGTTCTTAGTGACAGTGACAGTATTTCCGTCACAGGTCAGTACAAGCTTATCACCGTTATCATCAGTTATCTCAAAAGAGTTCACTATCTCATTTGAACTGTTTATAAGAGTATATCCCCCCTGCACATTTGCAAAAAGGGTATAGCCGCCATCAAAAACTATCTTTGTACAAGTCGCTGCTGTTTGTATAGTAGTCACTGAACCTGTGATAGTTTCGGCAGACTTTTTATTTGTGGTCACAGTTGTGGTGACTCCTGTGCTGACGCTTGAAAGTTTTTTGGGCTTTTCTTCCCCTGTGCTTCCGCAAGAGGAAAGACAACAGCCTGCCGCACAGACAACACATAATATTTTAACTAACCTATTGCTTTCCATGATATCTTAGCTCTCCTGTTTTATCGAATGTTCCACATGGAACAATACAAAAAAGGCAGCCCTAGGACTGCCTTTGTGAGTTTATTTTGTGTTTGAAAGTGTCCATCTGAAAGGTGCTATTCTCTTTGCCCTTGTGTTGTCTATGTTCCAGTTGTTGAATGTGATAGATGGGTCAAAATAGCGATAATCAGTTTTCATCTTACCTTTGTTGATGCTTAGTCCCATTCCAGGTGATTTCTGGATAACTGCACCTATGCGGTGATGTTCCTTTTCATAATCAATTATCTCTTTTGCCGTTATCAGCCTTGAATCAGCAAGATTGTAGATTCCCTCATATCTTCCTGACGGTACATTGATAATACCATTTATAAAGTCGATAAGATTGAATACACAACAGAATGAAAAACCGTATTCTCCATCATTGAATATGTATGCAACATTTTCCTTTGCATCAAATACTCTGTCTCTCAGATTTTGTGTATACTCAGCGTCATAAATAGGAGCTACTCTGGCAATAACAGGTATAGTTTCAGACTTTTTAAATTCCTTCTGCATTATCTTCTCAGATGTCATCTTAAGATCTGCATAGTTTGAATTTCCCTTTTCAGGAGCAGTTTCCCTTATTGGTTCTCTGCCTTTCTGTACACCATATATTGCTGTTGTGCTGAGCAGGATAAAGCTCCTTACCTCAGCCTTGTTTGCAGCCGCATATATGAACTTATCACATATCTTGCTCTTTTTCATCTCAGCGTCTGTTACATATGGATCTATATCGTTATCTACAGAATTTGCCAGATGCACGACAACGTCGATCTTGTTACTATCGATTACATTTGTAATAGCGTCCTTATCTGTAATATCACACTGGATAAAAGTATAGTTTGGATCAGTTCCAATAAACTCATTTTTGCGTGTATCTATACCAAATACACGATGCTTTTTGTGCAGTAAGCTGGATGTAAGGTACAAGCCTATCATTCCGCTTGCTCCTGTAACTAAAATTGAAGCCAACTCTGCCACTCCTTCCCCAAGTAGAATTGCACATTTATTTACTATAATTATACCACAGTTTTTATTAATTGCAAATACTTTTTGAAGAAAACTGAAAAATTTAGATTTTCTTTATAATTTTGCTTGCTATATTTAGTGAATTGTGATAAAATTATAGGTATAAATCATAAACAAAAAAATATAAAAAATATTTTACATATAAAAATATTAAGGAGCAATTTATTTTGGTTTAT
>UMGZ01062278.1_pt1 | contig 14502 bp, 10 predicted proteins | sample 1965421 | NCBI WGS metagenome assembly UMGZ01 (sample SAMEA4836087, study PRJEB28245) | human gut metagenome | biome: gut microbiome; material: fecal sample | place: Denmark | collected 2008
GTTGCGAACCTGGGTATCGCACACCGGGCAGACGACGAAGTCCTTCTCGATGGGCGCCCCGCACTGCGGGCAGGTGCCGTACTGGGCAAGCTGGCGCTCGCGCAGAGCCATGTCCAGCTCCTGCTCCTCGCGGTCGGACGCGTAGGAGTGCGGACGCAGGACCAGGTAGGCAATGAGGCCCACAAACGGGATGAGGGCGATGATGCCCCATGCCACGTAGGCGCTGGCGCCGCGGCGGCGAGCGTCGATGAACACATAGACGACCGACAGCACATACAGGGCGATGATAAAGCCAACGAAGGCATAGACGACGCCCATAAGCTGCGGCGACATGAGCTCGGAGATGTACTTGGACATTACGGGTACCTTTCGGGGTAGTTACAGCTCGAGTTAGTGTAACACGGGGGTCAACGATTTGGCAGGTCGCAGGCGTAGGCGGATAGAAACATCTCAATCTGTAACGGGTAGGGTACTAAAACCTTTCTTACTGTTACAGATCGAGACAAACGGGTGGGCTGCTTGGCCAATGTCTCGATCTGTAACAGTAACTCGGCAAAATCGGTCCCAGATGTTACAGATCGAGACAAACAAAATTCGACCAGCCAAACATCTCAATCTGTAACAACTACGGGTCAAATACACGGTTAAACGTTACAGATCGAGACATTAAAACCGGCCGAATGGTTTATCTCAATCTGTAGCATCTGGAGACGATATTCCCCTCTATCTGTTACAGATCGAGACAAACGGTTGCCGTAGTTGTCAGCAGACGAGGTTGTCGACGTTATCGGGTCTCCTCTCGCCTGCCGTTGACGGCAGTTGCGGGACTGTTCGCCGCATTGCCGTCGTGCTGGGGGCACGTAGACCGTAGGATAGTCTTATTGACGGCCTGTCAACTCGTCTGGGAGGCACCGTGACAGAAACGTTTGATATCGCGATTGTGGGCGCGGGCATTACCGGGTGCACCATCGCGCGGCAGCTCGCGCGCTATGACCTATCCATTTGCGTGGTCGAGGCGACAAACGATATTGCGCTGGGCGCGTCGAAGGCCAACGGCGGCCTGGTGCACGCCGGTTACGATCCGGCACCGGGCACGGTTAAGGCGCAGGTCAACGCCCGTGGCTGCGAGTTGTACGGTACGTGGGCGCAGGAGCTGGGATTTTTGTTTTGCCGCACCGGATCCATGGTGTTGGGCTTTAACGACGAGGACCGCGCGCACCTGGAGCAGCTGCGGAGCAATGGCCTTACCAACGGTGTGCCCGAGCTGTCAATCGTCGGACCCGACCGCATCCACGAATTAGAGCCGCGCGCCAGTGCCGATGCAACGTGCGCGTTGTGGTGCCCCTCGACTGGGTTTGTCGACCCGTTTGAGGTTGCCATCGCCTCGCTGGAAAACGCCGTGGCCAACGGGGTGACGTTTATGCGGTCCGCTCCGGTGGAAGCGATTGAAGTCGCGGGCTCGGGCGACGACGCGCGCTTTACGCTGGCAACCCCCACTGGCAACGTGCGCTGCCGCTACCTGATCAACGCCGCAGGCAACGGAGCCGCGGACATCTCGCACATGGCCGGCGCCGAGGAGTTCCAGATGGTCTGGCGTCAGGGCAACATCGTGGTGCTGGACAAGGAGCCGCGCACGCTCATGCCGCTCTACCCCGTGCCGACGCCGGTGTCGAAGGGTGTTATCGTCACGGGCACCGTGCACGGCAACACCGTGATCACCGCGACGGCCGCCGTGCGCGAGCCGGGCGACACGCAGACCTATGCGAGCGATGTAAACGCGCTGCTGACCGGTGCACGCAAGCTGGTGCCCGATCTGGATACGCGCCGCGTGGTGCGCGCATTTGCCGGCGGGCGTCCGGTCATTCAAGGAACGAACGACTTCTTTATTGGACAGTCGGCCGTGGTGCCGGGGCTGTTCCAGGCGGCGGGCATTCAGTCGCCGGGTGTGGCGAGCGCGCCGGCCATTGCCGAGCGTATGGAGCTTGTGATGCGTGAGGCGGGCGTGGTGTTGCGCGAGCGGGCGGACTGGAACCCAATTCGCCGCGCGCCGGACGACTTTGACCGTGCACCGCTGGCGCGCAAGGAGGAGCTGATCGAGTCCGATCCCGCGTGGGGGCAGATCGTCTGCCGTTGCGAGACGGTGCCCGAGGCCGAGATTGTGGCCGCGATCAGACGCCGCCCGGGCGTGGTTTCGGTCGAGGGCGTCAAGCGCCGCTGCCGTGCCGGCATGGGTCGGTGCCAGAGCGGTTTTTGCCAGAGCCGCGTGGTTGCCATCCTGGCGCGCGAGCTGGGCTGCGACCCCAGCGAGGTGCTGTTGGAGGATGTCGGATCTTGGCTGGTCGAGGGACCGCTGAAGGGGGTGCGCTAGGATGGCGGAATTCGAATCGCGCACGATTGGTAGCGACGCCGTTGAGGCCGTGGAAATGCAGGCCTTCGACGTGGTCGTTATCGGAGGCGGCCCCGCCGGCATGGCGGCCGCGCTTGCCGCGCAAAAGGCCGGCGCGCACGTGGCCATCGTGGAGCGTGAGCGGCATCTGGGAGGAATCCTCCGTCAGTGCATTCACCCGGGTTTTGGCCTGTCGCACTTTAAGCAGGAACTCACCGGTCCCGAGTACGCACAGCGCTTTATCGACCAGGTGTGCGAGACCGACATCGTGCTGTTCTTGGACAGCATGGTGCTTGGGATCGATTCGGGCGAGCCTACGGAAGACAACGCGGTCCATACCGTCACGCTCATGAGTCGCAACGGCATGTTACAGCTCACCGGACGCGCGATCGTCCTTGCCATGGGGTGCCGCGAGCGCACGCGCAGCGAGATCAAGATCCCCGGCAGCCGACCCGCCGGCGTGTTTACGGCCGGCCTGGCGCAGCGATACATCAATATCGAAAATCTCAAGCCCGGCTCGCGTGCCGTCATTTTGGGCTCGGGCGATATCGGGCTGATCATGGCACGCCGCTGCACGCTCGAGGGGATTTCCGTCGAGGGCGTGTACGAGCTCATGCCGTACGCCAACGGTCTGCGCCGCAACGTCAAGAACTGCCTGGACGATTTTGGAATTCCGCTGCACCTGTCCACCACCGTGACGCGTGTGATCGGGCACAATCGCGTGGAAGCCGTCGAGGTGAGTCAGGTCGACGAGCACCTGGCGCCCATTCCGGGGACCGAGCGCATTGTTCCGTGTGACACACTGCTGCTTTCGGTAGGATTGATTCCCGAGAACGAGCTTTCGGTTGCCGCAGGCGTGGAGCTTGACCCGCGCACGCGCGGCGCCGTAGTGGATCAGAGTCTGCAGACGGGCGTGCCGGGCATCTTTGCCTGCGGCAATGTGCTGCATGTGCACGACCTAGCCGACAACGTGACGACCGAGTCCGAGAGGGCTGGCGCAGCTGCAGCGACGTACGCGCTGGGTGGCGGAGCCGAGACGGACGCGGTCGCGGGTACGGGCTGCGAGCTCACGGTCTCCCCTACCGGTATCGCGGGATACGCGCTGCCGGGACGCATTACGACTGTGGCACCAACCAAACTCAACTTCCGCGTGCGCCGGCCAGTCGATGCCGCCCGCGTGAGGATTTTGGCCGACGGCGAAGAACTGCTCGCCGGTAAGGTCCGCGCGTTTAAGCCAAGCGTTATGGAAAGCTTCCCGCTGCCGGCAAAGGCAATCCAGCGCGCACTCGACCTGGGTGCCAGCAAAATCGTCCTGTCCGTCGATCCCGTTGAGGAGGCGTAAGGCCATGAACACGAATGTGACCGAGACATTGCAGTTCAACTGCACCACCTGCCCATCCGAGTGCCTCCTGACCGTGGAGGTGGAGCGCGACGCAGACGGCGCCGTGGCAGAGGTACGCTCCGTGACCGGCAACAGCTGCCCGCGCGGTGATAAATTCGCGCATCAGGAGCTTACCTGCCCCATGCGCGTGCTCACCACCACCGTGGCCGTATCCGGCAGCGATGAGGCGCTGCTGCCCGTGCGCACGGCCGAAGCCATCCCGCTGGCACTCCACGCCCAAGCCATGGACCTCATCCGCGGCCTAGTCGTCAACGCCCCCATCCGCATGGGCGACGTCGTGCTGGAAGACCTTCTCAACACGGGCATCGACCTCATCGCCAGCATGGACATCGACCGAGCCCAAGTAGCTAATTAGGGACGGGGCTCTTTTAGCTACCCCACCATCCACCCGGTCCTCCTCCGCAGTTGCGGTGAAATAGTTCCTGTTTTCCCCCAACCCCGGCATCCAGGAACTATTCCACCGCAACTTTCTTTGAGAATCGTGCATTTTGCTACTACTCGGTTAGTGCTATTTCAAAACTACCCCGGTTTACGGGGCTAAATCGATAACCACCAACCACACCGACCATTTTCGATTTTCGCCAAGCCATCTACCTGCGGTTTTATTTTTGCAATTTCAGTCATGGTCAGCCAAGAGCAATCCAGCGCCGTAATCCGGCATAGTTTTGAAAACATGCTAATTCGGCACAAGGCTTTTTGACTACTTTCGCTGCTACGTCCATTCCCCCACCTGAGTTGCGGTGAAATACGGACTGTTAACCGGCTGGAGTCGCTCAACAGTCCGTATTTCACCGCAACTCATGAGGGTACGTATGGGCTACCATGGTGGCAGCCTAGCGAAAGGACGATGTATGGCACATGTCGATGACCAACGTGTGGAGCGCGTGCTCGATGCGCTCGAGGCTCAGCACCCCGGCGCACAGCTGCTCGTAAACGACCCGTGGTCGATTTATTACCTGACCGGCTTTTATGCCGATATGTTCGAGCGTTTTTGCGGCGTGCTGCTCGCGCGTGGTGCCGAGCCGGTGATCTTGGTTAACGCGCTGCATCAGCTGCCCGAGTACGACAATGCCCGCGTTGCTTACCACACCGATACCGATATCGTGGCCGACGCCATCGCTCGCGAGGTCGATCCGACCAAGCCGCTCGGCATCGACACCGTCATGCGCTCAGGCTTTTTGATGCCGCTCATGGAACGTCATGCCGCCAGCGAGTTTTTCCTAGGCGATTTTGCCGTCACCGCCGCGCGCACCCACAAGGATGCCGCCGAGCAGGAGCTCATGCGCGCGTCCTCGGCCGCTAACGACGCCGTGATGGCCGACGCCATCAAGCTCGTCCACGAAGGCGTGACGGAGCGCGAGATTGCCGACCAGATGCTCGGCCTGTATCGCAAGCATGACTGCGAGGGATTTAGCTTTCCGCCCATCGTAAGCTTTGGCGCAAACGCCGGCGACCCTCACCACGAGCCCGACGATACGGTACCCAAGCGTGGCGACGTGGTGCTGTTCGACATTGGCGGACGCCACCGCAACTACTGCTCGGACATGACGCGCACATTCTTTTGGGGCGAGCCGGACGAGGAGACGGCGCGCATCTACGACATCGTGCGCCGAGCCAACGAGGCCGCCGAGGCGCTCATCGCACCGGGCGTGCACATGTGCGACCTGGACCGTGCTGCGCGCGACGTGATTGAGGACGCTGGCTACGGCAAGTACTTTACGCATCGCCTGGGTCACTCGATCGGTCTGCAGGACCATGAACCGGGCGACGTATCGCCGGTCAACGAGCAAGTCGTGGAGCCGGGCATGACGTTCTCCATCGAACCGGGCATCTACCTCCCCGGCCGCACCGGCGTCCGCATCGAGGACCTGGCCCTGGTGACCGAGAACGGCGTCGAGATTCTCAACGCCTACCCCCACGATCCAGTCCGCCTAGACTAGGCAATGTGTCAAAGGGACAGCCCCTTTGACACATTCCGCTAACGCCGCGCCACGAAAATGGGCCATCTACTACGTTTAACCCGCATTGGTCGACCATGCTGGTCTTTTTTAAAAACCAGCAAGCCGTCTACCTGCGGTTTTAATTTCGCAATGTTTTGTGTGGTCGAGGGTAGTCGGTAAAACGTAGTAGATAGCCCCATTTCGTGGCAAGCGAGTCAACTCGGGGCACAGGGCAGCCAAAAAAGCCCCATCCCAAATTGACTGCTTTTGAGTTGCGGTGATATACGGACTGTTTGAGGCTTCTGGCTTGTAAAACAGTCCGTATTTCACCGCAACTGATGAGGGGATGGGTTAGCGAAGCAGACCGGCTACTTCGCCGGCTAGGGTGATAGTGCCGGCTGCTACGAAGGGCTCGCCCGCGGCCTTGAAAGCCGCGAGGGCCTCGGGCACGCTCGGGTACACACCGGCAAACTTATCGGCGTCCACCAGGGCAGCGAGCTCCTCTGCCGGCAGGGCGCGGTCGGAATCGGTCTGGGTCACGACTACGCGGGGGAACGCCGGAACCAAAACGTCAACGATACCCGCCACGTCCTTATCGGCCAGCGCGGCACATAGCAGCGTGGGGCGATTCTCCACGCACGGATCGATCTCGTCCAACGCGCTCACAAAGTTCTCGCAGCTCTGAGGGTTATGGCAAGCGTCGATCAGCTTGAGCGGATCAGTTCCCAGCACATCAAATCGGCCCGGCGTGGGGCAGCCCATAAGCGACGCATCGAGCTTGTCATGATCGAGTTCGCGACCCAGATACCCCTCGCAGAGCATAATCGCGCACGCAGCATTCTGCGGCTGATAGGCCGGCTTGACCATGCTCGACGTATAAATCGCGCGTGGCGTGGTACAGCTAAACTCCACGGTATCGCCCACGTGCTCCGGCACCTTGGTCGTGGCATGGTTCACCACCAGCGGCACTATGCCGCACTCGCGGCAACGGGCATCCATCACGCGCTGAACGCTCGCCTCGTGCGTACCCTCGCCCAAAACAACCAAGCGCCCGGGTTTGATAACCGCAGCCTTCTCCCCAGCAATGGCCTCGAGCGTATCGCCCAGAATGCGTGTGTGATCGAGCCCAATACCCGTAATGGCAACGGCAACGGGATCGGTCGCACTCGTGGCGTCCCAACGACCGCCCATGCCAACCTCGAGCACGGCAACATCCACCGCGGCCTCGGCAAACACTACAAGTGCGGCAGCCGTCAGCAGGTCAAACGGCGTGATGGAATAGGCGCGCTCCCCCGCCGCCACACGGCGCGCATTCACGCGATGTCCCGCCTCGACGGCGGCAGAAACGCCACGAGCAAAGGCCTCGTCGCTCACAACGCGCCCGTCAACCTCCATGCGCTCGGGATAGCGCACCAGCTGCGGCGACGTATACAGCGCGGTCTTGAGCCCCTCACCACGAAGAATGGCAGCCGAAAAACGCGTCGTAGAAGTCTTGCCATTGGTACCGGCAACCTGAATGCAATCAAAATACTCATCCGGACGCCCCAGATCATCGAGCATATCGACAACCGTCTCGAGCAGAGGACCAGCATCCCCAGAAATCCGCCCTGTATCAGCAGCAAGTCCCACAGCCTCATCAAACGTAAGCAGCTCAAACGAGAAAGGAACGACATACGACCCAGAACGCTTAGCCATAACCCAAAGTCCCCTCAACATAAAAAGAGGCCCGAATCAACAACGAGCCCCTCCCATTCAAAATATCAGCCAAACACCGCTTTGCAGCGACCTCAAGGCCACAACCCAGTGGCCCTAACATGCCGGTCGCAGACAACCACGTAAACGAACTGGGAGCGGTTTGGGGCTTTGCTCGATACAAGTTCCGCACGAGCCGAAGGCCACTTAATGTGGCCTTCGTGCGAGCAGGACTGTCCGCAGTAGCGAGCAATGCCCCAAACCGCGTCCCCCAGTAACGATTACGAGAAGTCAGCAACCTGCGAGTTCAGCGCCGTCAGGATCTCCTTGAGCTCAGCTGCACGGTCCCTCTTCTTCTGGACCACCGCGGGCGCGGCCTTGGCCACAAAGCCTTCGTTGGCCAGTGTCTTTTCGCAGCCAGCGAGCTCCTTCTGGGCCGCGGCAATCTCCTTCTCCAGGCGTGCCTTCTCGGCCGAAAGATCAACCTTGCCCTCAAGCACCACAAAGACCTCGACGCCGCTGTCGACCACGGCGATGCTCGCAGCCGGCTTCTCAACGTCGGTACCCATGACCAGCGAAGCCGTGTTGGCCAGCGGCTCAATCGTGGAGCGCAGGCTCTCGAGCTTCTCGATATCCTCGGCACCGGCGCGCACGACCACGTCGAGCTCGGCCTTGGGGCTCAAGCGATAACGCGAACGGGTGGCGCGGGCGGCAGACACGACGGTGCGGCACAGCTCAAACGCGCGCTCGGCGTCCTCGTCGACGTACTTGGTGTAGTCGGCGGGCTCGGGCCACTTGGCAATCATGAGCGCCTCGGCGCGGTTCACGTTGCCCTCGGCATCCAGGTCGAGCACGCTCGCCGGCATGTTGTCCCAGATCTCCTCGGTGACAAACGGCATAAGCGGGTGCATCAGGCGAATGGAGGTGTCAAGCACAAAAATCAGATTGCGCTGCGCCTGCAGACGGCCCTCGCCCTTCAGGCGGGCCTTGGTGACCTCGACGTACCAGTCGCAGACCTCGTTCCAGAAGAACTGCTGCACGCCGCGGGCCATGTCGCCAAAGGTGTAGTTCTCAATGCCCTCGGTGACCATCTTCACGGCCTTGGCCAGGCGGCTGAACATCCAGGCGTCGGCCGGCGTCTCCACGACGGGCTCGCCGGGCGTGTAGCCCTCCATATTCATGAGTAGGAAGCGGCTGGCGTTCCAGATCTTGGTCACAAAGCTCTTGGCCTGGTCGGTACGCGGGCTGTCGATGAGCTTCTTGGTCTTCTTGTCGATGTTCGCGTCGAACTTAACATCCTGGTTGTTGGTGCACAGCGTCAGCAGGTTGAAGCGCATGGCGTCGGCGCCGTACATACCGATGAGGTCCATGGGGTCAACGCCGTTGCCCTTGGACTTGGACATGCGGCTGCCGTCTTTGGCCAGGATCGTCGGATAGATGACGACGTCCTTAAACGGCACCTCGTCCAAGAAGTACAGCGAGCTCATGACCATGCGGGCGACCCACAGCGCGATGATGTCGCGCGCGGTGACGAGCGCCGTCGTGGGGTGATGGCCCTCGAGCAGCTCCGGCTTTTGCGGCCAGCCCTGCGTGGCAAAGGTCCACAGCTGCGAGCTGAACCAGGTGTCCAGCACGTTCTCGTCCTGATGCACGTGATGGCCGCCGCACTTGGGACACACGTCGGTGTCCTCGGTAAGGGCGTCCTCCCAGCCGCAGTCCTCGCAGTAGAACACGGGGATGCGGTGGCCCCACCACAGCTGGCGGCTGATGCACCAGTCCTTGAGGTTCTCCATCCAGGTGGTGTAGGTCTGCGTCCAGCGCGCGGGGTGGAAGGTGACCTTGCCGGAGTTGACGGCGTCGAGCGCCGGCCCCTTGAGCTTGTCGACGGCGACGAACCACTGCTCGGACAGCCACGGCTCCAGTGCGGAGTCGCAACGGTAGCAATGCATGACGGAGTGGTCGAGGTCCTCGACGTGGTCGAGCAGGTCGTGCTCCTCGAACCACTTGATGACGGCCTCGCGGCACTCGTCGCGGTTCATGCCGGTGAACTCGCCGTAGCCCTCGACGACCACCGCGTGCTCGTCGAAGATGTTGATCTGCGGCAGGTCGTGAGCCTGACCCATGGCGTAGTCGTTGGGGTCGTGGGCCGGGGTAACCTTAACGAAGCCGGAACCAAAGTTGGCGTCGACGTGCCAATCCTCAAAGATAGGAATCTCGCGGTCGACGATGGGGAGCTTGACGGTCTTGCCCACAAAGGCGGCCTTCTCGGGGTCCTTCGGGGAGACGGCGATGCCCGTGTCGCCGAGCATGGTCTCGGGGCGCGTGGTGGCGACGACGATGTAGTCCTGGCCGTTGACCGGCTCAGTCAGCGGGTAGCGCAGGTGCCACAGATGGCCCTTCTCGTCCTTGTACTCGGCCTCGTCGTCCGAGATGGCGGTGGTGCAGTTGGGGCACCAGTTGACGATGCGCTTGCCGCGATAGATCAGGCCGTCGTGGTACCAGTCGCAGAAGACCTTACGCACGGCCTGGGCATAGTCCTCGTCCATGGTGAAGCGCTCGTTGTCGAAGTCGACGGAGCAGCCCATGCGCTTGATCTGCTCGACGATGATGCCGCCGTACTCGTGGGTCCAATCCCAGCAGGCGTCGACAAACTTGTCGCGACCAATCTCCAGGCGGCTAATGCCCTCACTCTTGAGCTTCTTGTCGACCTTGGTCTGCGTGGCGATACCGGCGTGGTCGGTGCCGAGCACCCAGCGTGTGGACTTGCCGCGCATGCGGGCCATACGGATGATGGCGTCCTGGATGGAGTCGTCGGTGGCGTGACCCATGTGGAGCTTGCCGGTCACATTGGGAGGCGGAATGGTGACGGTGCAGTCGCCCACGCCCTCACGGCGCTTGTAGTAGCCGCCGTCAAGCCACTTTTGCAGGATCGCCGGCTCGTTGGTCGACGGATCGTAGTTCTTGGGCATTTCTTCCATATATCTCTCCCTTGCCCATCGGGGAGGAATGTAGGCCCGATTTTCGCTCGGTCAGGTCCTGGCTCGCACGAAGACCACATTAAGTGGTCTTCGACTCGTGCGGAATCTACGAAAATCGGGCCTACATTCCTCCCCTTAGGTATCGATTACTTCAGTCTGATATGACTTCGCTGAGGCTTAAACAAACACACAGAATAACACAGGTAGTTGGGGTTATTGCGCATATATAAAATAGCCTCCGACCGCGGGTGGTCGGAGGCTATTTGCAAACACGTTTTAGACAGGTCTAGCCGTAGATGCGCTGGGGCTGTTCTTCGCCCTTTACGGAGGCTTCGGTTACGACGACCTTGGAAACGCCCTCCTCGCTGGGGAGGTCGAACATCGTCTGCTGCAGCACATCCTCGCAGATGGACCGCAGGCCGCGGGCGCCGGTCTTGCGGGCAAGCGCCATACGGGCGATCTCGTGCAGGGCGGCGTCCTCAAACTCAAGCTCAACGTCCTCGAGCTGGAACATCTTGCGGTACTGGCGCACCACGGCGTTCTTGGGCTCGGTCAGGATCGACACCAGGTCGTCCTCGTCGAGCGCCTGCGTCTGGGTGACGACGGGCGTACGTCCCACAAACTCGGGGATCATGCCAAAGGCGTTGAGGTCCTGCGGGAGCACCTGACGCAGCAGGTCGTTCTCGTCGACCGAGGTGGGACCGGCGATCTCGGAGTTAAAGCCCACGCCCTTATTGCCCACGCGATCGGCAATGATCTTATCCAGACCCACAAAGGCACCGCCGCAGATGAACAGGATGTTCGTCGTGTCGATCTGCAGCAGCTCCTGCTGGGGATGCTTGCGGCCGCCGGTGGGCGGAACGCTGGCCACCGTGCCCTCAAGAATCTTAAGCAGTGCCTGCTGAACGCCCTCGCCCGAAACATCACGGGTGATGGAGAGGTTCTCGGCCTTGCGGGCGATCTTGTCGATCTCGTCCACGTAGATGATGCCCACCTGCGCGCGCTCAATGTCGCCATCGGCAGCGTTGATGAGTTTGAGCAGGATGTTCTCCACGTCCTCGCCAACGTAGCCAGCCTCGGTGAGCGCGGTGGCGTCGGCGATGGCAAACGGCACCTCGAGGATGCGCGCGAGCGTCTGGGCCAGCAGCGTCTTACCGGTACCGGTGGGGCCAAGCAGCAAGATGTTGGACTTGGCGAGCTCCACCTCATCCATATCGTCATCGAACTGGCCGCCCATGCCCGACGCCTCGTCAAAGGCGGACACGGCGGCACCGCCCTCGATCACGCGACGGTAGTGGTTGTACACGGCCACCGACATGGCGCGCTTGGCGTCCTCCTGGCCCATGACATAGGCCGAAAGCTCGTCATAGATCTCGTGCGGGGTCGGCACGTGCGTGATGACCTGACGGTCGTCCTCGAGCTCAAAGCCCTCGGTCTCGGGGTCCACGGCGGGCTGCCCAGCAGCTTGGCCGTGGTCGTTGAGGAAGCCCGGCAGCTTGCCGTTGCGGGCGGCGTCCATAAAGTCCGAGGCCAGCGACTCCTCCAAGATCTCGGAGCAGGCGGCGACGCACTCGTCACAGATAAAGATGTTGGTCGGGCCCTTTACGAGGCGACGAACCTGGCCCTGCTCTTTTCCGCAAAAAGAGCAGCGGATGGGGTTGCCGTTCTCGTCAAAGTTGTCCTGCATGTTACCTGCCATCCTAGGCGTCCTTCGCGGCGAGATCGCGCGAGGTGACGATACGGTCGATCAGACCGTAGTCGAGGGCCTCGGCAGCGGTCAGGTAGTTGTCGCGCTCGGTGTCGGCCTGGACCTTCTCGATGGGCTGGCCCGAGGCGTCGGACAAGATCTGGTTGAGCTCGCGGCGAGTCTTCTTGATCTCCTCGGCCACGATCTCGATCTCGGTCTGCTGACCCTGGGCACCGCCGCTGGGCTGGTGAATCATGACCTTGGAGTGCGGCAGGCAGAAGCGCTTGCCCTTGGCGCCGGCCGAAAGCAGCACGGCGGCCATGGACGCGGCCATACCGACGCAAATGGTGGAGACCTGCGGCTTGATAAAGTTCATGGTGTCCAGAATCGCCAGGCCGGAGTAGACCTCGCCACCGGGCGAATTGATGTAGAGCGAGATATCCTTCTCGGCATCCTGGCTCTCAAGATGCAGCAGCTGGGCAACGACCAGGTTGGCGCTGACGGAGTTGATCTCCTCGCCCAAGAAGATGATGCGGTCGTTGAGCAGGCGCGAATAGATATCGTAGCTGCGCTCGCCGCGCGGCGTCTGCTCGATAACGTATGGCACGAGGGCGGAATCGAACTTAGCGATCATACGCATCTCCATTTCTCTCTTGCGGACCAAATTGGTTCTAGATAAACGTACGGTGCCCGCATGCTATGCATTGGCTGGCACCGTACGAAGCTGCCGGATAACCGGTGTATAACTTTACCCCATCACGGGCACACGCATGCGCTCGCGGGCAAGGTGGCGAGAATTACTCGGCGTCCTTGGCGGTCTCGTCGACCTCGGTCACCTTGGCGTTCTCGACCAGGTGGTCGACGGCCTTGGAGCGACGGATGGACTCACGGACGGCAGGCATGCGGCCATCGGCGATGAACTCGGCCTTAGAAGCCTCGACGTCCTTGACGCCGGCCTTCTCGAACTCGGCGTTGATGTCGTCCTCGGTGACCTCAATCTTGAGCTCACGGGCGAGGGCGTCAAGAGCCAGGGACTCACGGGCAACGTCGTTGGCCTGCTTGTGCAGGTCGCCGATGAACTGCTCCATGGTCAGACCGGAAGCGGGCAGCCAGGTGTCGAGGGTCATGCCGCGGGCAGCGAGGTTGGACAGGAAGTTCTGGCCAAGCTCCTCAAAGACGGACTGCTCGTAGTCGGCGTCCATCTCCTCGAGCTGCAGACGCTCGGCGAGAGCGGACACGCAACGGTTCTCCTTCTCGGCCGGCAGGCGGGAAGCCTTGTCCTGCTCGATCTCAATCTTGATGGCGTCGCGCATGGCGTCGATGCTGTCGAAGCCGAAGTCGGACTTGACAAGCTCGTCGGTGAGCTCGGGAGTGTTGCGGACCTTGATGCCCTTGACGGTGACCTCGACGGTATGGGTCTCGGCCTCCTCGCCCTCCTCGACCTCGTCGGTCCAGGTGACGGTCTTGACATCGTCAACGTTAGCGCCGATCAGGGCCTCGTTGAACTCCTTGGGGTTGCTGTCGCTACCGGCGATGAGCATGCGGCCCTCGGCGGCGAAGTTGTCGGCGTTCTCGACGGCCTTGAGGTCGACGGTCACATAGTCGTCAGCCTCGACGGCGCGACCCTCGACGTCCTCGAAGGTGGCACGGTAGTTGAGGAGCATCTCAACCTGGTTGTTAATCTCGGACTCGGTGACCTCCGCGGGAGGCATCTCGATCTCGACGGCGTCGAAGGAGGAGAGCTCAGCAGCAGGACGCAGGGAGAACTCGACGGTGTAGGTGTAGTCCTCGTGATCCTTGGCGAGGTCGAGCTCCTTGTAGTCACCGTTCTTGGTGGGGACGATGTCCAGCTCGTTGAGGACGGCGGGCTCGTTGGCGGCGATCAGGTCGTTGGTGGCCTGAGCGAGGGTAGCCTCGGCACCAAGAGCGGAGTCGATGACCGGACGGGGAGCCTTACCGGAACGGAAGCCCGGGAAGCGGTACTTCTTGGCGGTGTCCTTGTAGGCCTTCTTGATCGCGGCGTCGACGTCGGCGGCCGGGATGGTGACCGTAGCGGTGAGCTTGGCGTCCTTGACGTCAGAAGCGGTGATGTTCAACACGTTCCTCCTCATACTGCCCAGCTTATCTGAGGTGCTGGTACCTTTATGCAACAAAGTGTCGCGACGGCCAAGGCCGACGCAGGTGCGATGGTGCGGGCGAAAGGACTCGAACCTTCACGGGAATCCCACCAGAACCTAAATCTGGCGCGTCTACCAATTCCGCCACGCCCGCATGAGCGCACAGACTAGGAATGATAGCAGATACGAACGGCAAGCGCACGCACACCTTTTACAGGCTCACGACCTCACCACGAGTTGCAGTGGAGCATGGTAGCTAATCTTGGGACGGGGCTTTTTTAGCTACCCCCCACAAGCGGG